>Ga0302277_1000753_pt1 | contig 24612 bp, 21 predicted proteins | sample III_Bog_N3_1_FD_198759 | JGI IMG/M metagenome (GOLD analysis project Ga0302277, IMG submission 198759) | Peat permafrost microbial communities from Stordalen Mire near Abisko, Sweden - III_Bog_N3_1 | ecosystem: Environmental > Terrestrial > Soil > Wetlands > Peat | place: Sweden: Abisko... | reverse complement strand
GCTCCAGTTCCTGGCGACTGCCCAACGTGTGGACCTGAACCGCGTCATGGTTCTGCGCACCGTCAGCAACTTCGACCGCCAGCCCAAGGGCATGTCTGCCGCTGACAGCCTGGCCAGCCAGCGCATCGGCGCCTACAGCGGCTACCTTCCCTCGCTTGAAGCGGCTTACACCGTTGGTCACACGGTAGTGAATGAGCTGCTTACCCATTGGCCGCAATACGAGGGGACGATCCCCAGCGCCAATCTCGCAGTGCCGCCTAAGCCGTAAGCAACTCCGTCTTCAGCGGTCGTCGGGCGCGCAGCACCCTTGGCGAAGGTGAGGGGGATAGTGCAGAATGCTTGCGTTCCTCAAATCACGTTTCGCGCGTACTCCACGCATCCGCGTCCAGTGCCGGTCCCACGGAGCACCGCGAGATAAAAGGAAGTCTCAATGCACTCTGTCTGGCTAGGCGAGTTTCTGGGTACGTTGGTTCTCTGTCTCCTGGGCAACGGCGTCAATGCCGGCGTAACGCTTCGCAAGTCCTACGCCGCCGACGCAGGCTGGATGGTCATCGCCACCGGCTGGGCGCTCGCTGTGCTTTGCGGCGTACTTGTCGCGCAGGCCTTCGGAAGTCCCGGCGCGAATCTCAACCCAGCCATCACGCTTGCCGTTGCAGTCAACACTGGGGATTGGTCGCAGCTCCTAAGCTTGTGGTCGGCACAGTTACTCGGTGCCATGGCCGGTGCATCGCTCGTGACTCTCCACTATGCCCCGCACTGGAAGCTCACGCCGGGGCCGGTCGACAAGCTTGGCATCTTCTGCACCAACGCCGCCGTCCGCAGCCCTCTGTTCAACATCCTCAGTGAAGCGATCGGCACTGCAGTGCTGGTCATCGTGGCCGCAGCCATCAGCTCCAAGGGCGTTGCAGCCAACGGGCCTGCACCCGGCCTTGCTCCGTGGCTCGTGGGCAGTCTTGTCTGGGGCATCGGCCTCTCACTCGGTGGAACCACCGGCTATGCCATCAACCCCGCGCGCGATCTCGGGCCACGCCTGGTTCACTGGCTCCTGCCTATTCCCGGCAAAGGCGGATCGAACTGGCGCTATGCGCCGATCCCCATCATCGGCGATCTTGCCGGCGCTGCTCTTGCGGGCCTTCTTCTGCATTACGCGCATTTGTAGTTTCTATCGTTACCGCGTTCTGCAATCCGAAGCACGGTTGCCCGATGACGATCTGACTGTTCAAACTCGGGTCTTTAACTGTCATCTGTAATCTGTAATCTGTCTCTTCGGGACTTACTCCAGCAACGAAGCCACCACCGCGAGCGCGGCAAGCGCCGCCGTCTCCGCCCTCAGTATCCGTGGCCCCAGCGAGACTGCGCGCCACCCATTCGCATCAAACAGCGCTTCCTCCTCCGCAGCCCATCCGCCTTCGGGGCCAATGGCAAGCTCCAACGCGGGCATCTCCTGCCCCGCCTGCGCCACAGCATCCTCCACCGCAAGCCGCAGCGTGGTGGTTCGCTCCTGTTCCGCCAGCACAATGTGTGCAGGCCGCGCTGCATCGCCCGTCGCCGCGGACGCAGCCCGGACACGCTCACTCAACGAAACCGGATCGTAGATCTTTGGCACATCCGATCGGCGCGACTGCTGCGCCGCCTCAACTGCAAGCCGCCTCCATCGCTCCACGCGCTTTGCCGCAGCCTGTGCAAGGTGCTTCTCCGTTCGCCGCGCAATCACCGGCGCAATCGCCGCCACTCCCAACTCGGTAGCCTTCTCAATCGCCCACTCCATGCGATCGAATTTATAAATCGAGATCACCAGTGTCACCGGCAGCGCCGGATCGGCCTGCACCTCGGCAAGCAGGTTGAACCGAATCTCCTCGGCGGCCACTGCAGCCACCTCGGCATGGAACACGTGCCCGCCCGCCACCACATCCGCTTCCATGCCCACCGTTGCCCGCAACACGCGCGCCATGTGCTCTGCCTGCGCGCCGGATATCGTTGCGGTCGCTTCATCCCATTGTTCGGCAATCCAGCGGCGTCTTGTCATAGGCCTCTCCAAAAACTTCATCTGGTACGCAAGTCTATTTCATTCGCACAAACAATGAGGGGGACGCTTGATGCGTCCCCCTCATGTTGCCTGTTGCTGGAATTGCCTTGCTGTTGAATGGTCCGCTACTACTTTTTCTTGGCGGTCTTCTTTGCGGCTGCCTTCTTCGCGGGTGCCTTCTTAGCTGCTTTCTTCGTTGCCATTTTTCCTATTCTCCCTTTTCGATGGTTTGCATCGATCCTGCAATATAACTATTGCAGTTGATGAATGTATAGATTCATGCGGGATCAGTGTCAAGGAAAAAAAGTGCAATACGTGGAAAAAGAGGCAACAATTTTTTCGCGTTGCATAGAAGATCGTTTTCGGTCCTCATCGAATGCGCATCGTCATCGGTCTTAAGTGCCTCTGCGGATCAACAATCAGTGCGCATCTTCCATCGCAATCCGCATCAACACTCTCATCAAAACCTTGAAGCAACGACGCAAAGACCATTTGGAAATACTTGCCTGATGCCTTCGCTTAGAGCGTTAACCTGCGCAATTCATCAGCACTCGATGATGTTCAGCGCAAGCCCCGCAAGGCTCGTCTCTTTATACCGCGATTGCATATCGAGGCCCGTAAGGTACATGGTGCGGATCACCTGGTCCAGCGACACCTTGTGCAGCTCCGACTCATTCATGGCGATGCGCGATGCCTGCACGGCCTTCGCCGCTCCCATCGCGTTGCGCTCAATGCAGGGGATCTGCACCAGCCCGCCAATCGGATCGCAGGTCATGCCCAGGTTATGTTCCATCGCAATCTCTGCAGCATGCTCCACTTGTCCGTTGGTTCCGCCCAGCGCCGCTGTCAGTCCGCCCGCGGCCATTGAGCAGGCAACCCCCACCTCACCCTGGCAACCTACCTCCGCGCCACTGATCGAAGCGTTCTCCTTATATAGGATGCCGATCGCCGCCGAAGTCAGGAAGAAACGCATCAGCCCTTCGTGATCCGCCTCAGGAATAAAGCGATGGTAATAGTGAGCGACGGCCGGCACCACGCCCGCCGCGCCATTCGTCGGCGCGGTCACCACGCGCCCACCCGCTGCGTTCTCCTCATTCACCGCCATCGCGTACACCGTCACCCAATCCAGCGGGGCCAGGGGATCGCTCCGCATTCCATTGGCTTCCTTCTCCCGCAATCGAGCCGCCAGCCGATGAGCACGCCGCCTCACCTGCAACCCTCCAGGCAATATGCCTTCCGCCGCCATGCCGCGTTCGACACAACTCTGCATCGCCTTCCAGATTCCATCGATCCCTTCGCGCACCACTTCTACAGGCGCGCGCTCCTGCTCCCGCGATATCAGTGCGCATTCGTTCTCCAGCATGAGTTGGCTTATCGAGAGTTCGTTGGCATGGGCCGTTGCCAGCAACTCCGCCGCGCTGTGAAACGGAAATGGAATCGCTGCCTGATTCGTCTGCGTGGAAGGATCGATGCCATCCTCGGTTATAAACCCGCCGCCGATCGAAAAAAATGTTCGCTCATCCAGCAACGCGCCCGTCGCATCAAACGCCTTGAAGCGAACTCCATTCGGATGACGCGTGTATGCTCCCGGTGGAAACATCACCGCGCGTTCAAATAGAAGATCCGTTGATTCATCAAAACCAATTCGCCGCGTGCCTGCCAGATCAATTCGATCCGTCGCGCGAATCTCTTCCACTGTCGACTCAATGACTGCGGGATCGATCTTCGCCGGCTCGTTGCCAGCAAGTCCAAGCAGAACCGCGCGGTCCGTCGCGTGCCCCACTCCGGTTAATGCCAGCGAGCCATAGAGCTCCGCCTGCACGCGCGCCACCCGATCCATGAATCCACGCGGCTCAAGCTCCCGCGCAAACCGGCAAGCCGCACGCATCGGTCCCATGGTGTGCGAGCTCGAAGGACCGACGCCGATTTTGTAGAGATCGAAGAAACTCGTAGTCACGCAGAGATTGTATTCCCGTTACGTATCGCCACGCATGCCATCGGGTTTTGAACCAGACTTTGCATGAGCCCGAAATTTCGTTGTCCCGGTAAAAGTGGATTCGAAAAGAGGATGCTTCGAGGTCGATATTAGGCCCACCTCACTCTGGCGATTCGCATCTGACAAGGCCAAGGGGAGAGTTCCCAACCAAGAACGGAGTTATTGGCCTGGCATTCAACAATGTGCCCGCCCCTGGACTTGCTTGGACAACCCTTCGCTTCATGGAGGAATCATGTATCACCATATTAAGAAACTGATGTACACCGTGAATGTCGGACAGCCCAACGTGGGCTTTGGCAATATGCTTCTCGAACAGTTCGGCGGAGCCAACGGAGAGTTGGCGGCCGCGATGCAATACACCATCCAGGGCTGGAACTGCGTAGACGATCTTGCGCGCCGCGATCTCCTGCTTGACATCGGCACCGAAGAGCTCAGCCATCTCGAAGTGGTCGGCGCATTAATTCGCATGCACCTGAAACCACTGAAGGAAAATCGCGAAGCCGCGGAGGCCGATCCGTTGTTGCGCATCGCCGGCGGAGGCGGTATCGCGCTCGTGAACTCAATCGGCAACGCCTGGACCTCCAGTTACCTGCAGATCACAGGGGAGCTCGACGTCGACCTGCGTTCCAACATCGCTGCCGAGGCGCGAGCCAAAATCGTGTACGAGCGGCTTATCAACTACACAGACGATCCGGGGACCATCGACACGCTCCAGTTTTTGATGACCCGCGAGATCACCCACATGAAGGCATTCTCTGCCGCTCTTGAGAGCCTTGAGAAGTCCCCCTTCTCCATCGGCCGCCTTGCGGTCACCCCTGGAATCGTCGACGAATACTTCAACGCGTCGACAGGAGATGGTGATGAAGGCGATACGGATATGCGCGGTCCCTGGCAATCTTCTTTTGGACTGCACCCGGTTGAATCGCAGATGAACGGCGGGAAGGGACTTTCCGTTGGCGCCATCGATGGCATTGCCGGCCGCGAAGATCGTGGGAAACAGGATTCAGGAAAGAAGGCGACCACAGCAACGCAGGTGGAAACAGTCGACCCGAAGCCTGTTCCCAATACCGATGCACAGCAAACTGGAAAACAAGCCACCACGGCAAACGAGAGTGTGAGTGAAAATGCTCGCCATAGCGAGCCAGACTCCGACCTGCATTCAGTCGGCAAACAAGCCAAAAATGGAGGGCACACAAAGAAGTCTCATTAAGCATTGACCATCCTGGACCGGGGGCTCGTGCACAACGGGCCTCCGGTGTTTCGTGTCAGTGCATGTACTCAGATTCTGCTCGGTTTTTCCGCGTGAGGTGCATCACACCCGGAGTCCCCTCGCAACTGTTAGACTCCGTCCTGCTCTCATAATGCTATTCAAAGCCCTCAGCGCGGCAGTCTATGGCATCGATGCCAACCTCATTGACGTCGAGGTCGACTATAGCGGCGTGGTCGCGGAGAAGGACACCTTCCATACTGTCGGCCTTCCCGACGCCGCCGTGCGCGAAAGCCGTGACCGCGTCCGCGCGGCCATCAAAAATTCCGGCTATCTCATCCCTCCCACCTTCATCACCATCAACCTCGCGCCCGCCGACATTAAAAAGGAAGGCGCAGGTTTTGATCTTCCCATCGCCGTCGGCATCCTCGGCGCATACGGCGCCTTGCGCGTCAACGACCTTAGCCAGTTTCTTCTTGTCGGCGAGCTCGGCCTCGACGGCAGTGTCCGTTCCGTGCCTGGTATGCTGCCCATCGCCATCCTCGCGCGCGAGAAAAATATTCCCAACCTCATCCTTCCCACAGCCAACGCACAGGAAGCCGCGGTCGTTGAAGGCGTCAACGTCTATCCCGTCTCTTCCCTTCTCGATGTGCTCGATCTACTCAACTCAAGTGTGGTCGGCACAATTCAGCGCGAGCCAGTGCGCGTCGCCGTTGTTGAGCTGCTCGGCGAGTTGCAGCACTTCGCAGTCGACTTCAAAGACGTTCGCGGCCAGCAGACCGCCAAGCGCGCCCTCGAAGTTGCCGCCGCGGGCAGCCACAACATCCTTATGATCGGGCCGCCCGGGTCGGGAAAGACCATGCTTGCCAAGCGGCTGCCGTCCATCCTCGCGCCGCTCAGTTTTGAAGAGGCTCTGGAGACCACCAAGATTCACTCTGTTGCCGGCGTCCTCGACGCGGCGGCCGGTCTTGTCACGCAGCGCCCTTTCCGCGCCCCGCACCACACCATCTCCGACGCAGGCCTCATCGGCGGTGGCATCATTCCCCGCCCCGGCGAAGTATCACTCGCGCATAACGGCCTGCTCTTTCTCGATGAGCTTCCGGAGTTTCCGCGCAACGTGCTTGAGGTGATGCGCCAGCCGCTTGAAGACCACACCGTGACCATCGCCCGTGCCTCCATGTCGCTCACGTTTCCCGCGCGCTTCATGCTCGCTGCCGCAATGAATCCATGTCCCTGCGGCTACTTCAATGACCGCTCTCGCGAGTGTCGTTGCACCCCGCCCATGATTCAGCGCTACGTCTCCAAAGTCTCCGGCCCCCTGCTCGACAGAATCGATATCCATATAGAAGTGCCCGCGGTCCAATACAAAGAGCTTCGCGGAAACGCCGCCGCCGAGGGCTCGTCCGAAATCCGCAACCGTGTCATGGCTGCTCGCGACCGCCAGCGCAATCGCTTCGCCAAGGCCGGCGAAAAAATCTACGCCAACGCGCAAATGACCACGCGTCAGATTCGCGCCCACTGCGAACTGGGCGCCGACGCTGAGAAACTGCTTGAGCGCGCCATGCAGCAGCAGGGCCTCACCGCCCGCGCCCACGACCGCATCCTCAAAGTCGCCCGCACCATCGCCGATCTCGAGGGCGTGGAAAGCCTCACCGTCTCTCACCTCGCTGAAGCCATCCAGTATCGCACGCTCGACCGCAGTTATTGGGCGTAGGCCTGCGATGAAGCGAGTCATCAGGCGCACCGCTTTTGTTCCTGGGACAACATAGAAACAAAACGCAATATTATGGGTTAGCAATGGAACAACGATCGGGTATCATTGGAACTCGATCCAACCATCCCCTGCTTTTACGTCCTTACAGATATTGATCGTGGAGGGTAAAGAGTGCCCCTGATTTCATTGCGAACAAGTTCTTATCCGACTGTCTCCCGCGCTTATCAAGCACCGGAAACATCGCCAACGTTTCCGCCATGGGTCAACCTCTGGTACGAAGGCGGCGTGCTTTGGGGAATTAACACAACCAACCCGTTAGATTCCTTGCCGCTTGCCTTCCATAGTGCCGGCGCATTCAGGCAATGCATGAAGATCAACACCCCGCATGCTCACGATCTCAAGTTTGGGACCGGGACAGGCCCTTACGGGAACTCCTTCCACGTTGCGCATTGGTCAGTTACGACACCAATCAAGCGCCGTTGTGCATGGATTGCGACCAGTCTGTCTTCACTCTCGATTATTAACGCCTTCCTTGTAAGCTCGGGTTGGTATTGCGGTCAATTGATCTTTCCAGCGCCCTGTTTCGTCTCAGTCACCGCAAACTCGCCCAGCGGGAATGTGACCATCCCACACCTGCCGTTGATCCTCGTCTCCTCGTATCCACCATTCAAAACCGCCGTGGGAGGAGGGAATTACCCTGCCTACTTTGCGCGCAATATCTGAGCCAATTGAAGCCCTTTTCTGGCGCTATAGCTGTTCTCCAGTTGGTGTAGAGGGAAACGTAAAAGCTAAGTGGCTTTTTTCTCAAGCCGGGGTCCCCGGCGACAGGTTCTCGTCGCTGGGGTGGAAGAAAAAGCCACCCGGTAGCGATTTGGCGACGCTATAAGTACTGGAGAACAGCTCTAAATTGCAGCAGGCGTCACGACAGCCTTGCCGCCTGCGAGCAGACCCCATTTGGGTGCGGGGACCTCGACCTCGGCCTTCAGCTTTTTGGGGAAACGTGGGCCGGTAATCCAAAATCACGAAGGTTTCCGCATTTTTTTCATCCATATCGCACTGCGGTCCCTCCAGACGGGACGACCTGAATTGCTCGGCGGCCCTCGCAGCCATAATCGTCAGTAAAGTCCTTCCACACTTGGCGTTGCAAATGATTCACTGACAATGAGTTAGCCAAGCGTTTGCCCCGCGGCCTTGGCCCTCCCTGAATGCTCGTAAATTCCCTGAAAAAACAGTTGACCCAGGGCACAACTGGGTCTAAAGTTAGGAGTACCATCCAAAAGGGCATGTTGCAGTGAGCAAAATTGCACAGCCCATCTGTGTTTTCCCGCATCATATTGAGCTCAGGCTCACCCTTTGATGCCTCGGTGCGTTTTTTGCCCGCCGAGATTGGGAAGCGGGCAAATGGATTCCCACGACGGCATATTGCGTTAAGGGTGGGTGGTAAGCCCTATTCCACATCGTGCGAAAGTGCGTCAAGATTTTGAACTACCGGAGCATCTCGTGCGTCTAAGAATTGGGAATAAAAATCAGGGGCTCCAGAACTATTTTGGCCGCCCCGGCTGCACCGGCGGCGCCAGGTAGTTCCGTCCGGGCAGGCAATTTTTGAAGGAGATACTGTAATGCGTTCTGATTTGGTTTTTGGGGCACTCTCTCACGTGTCCAACCGCTACCGGTTGTGTCAACTGGCCAGCAAGGCAACCCGTAAGCTGCACAAGCCGAACACACGGCTGCAAGATACCACCAATGAGGTTCTGTGCCGCTTTCAAACCACCAACCCCGGAACCGCGGCTGCCGAACCGGAAGCCGCGGCCCCGCAAATTGAGCGCCGCCGCGCCGCCTAAGGAAATCTCCCGAAGGTAAAATTGAGTTAAACAACGTTTCAAGGCAGTTTTGCTTTTTGAAAGTCATTGCCGTCTCTGGTTCTTTTGTGAGGCGATCCGTGATCCCGGGAGATTCCTGATTCCCGGGCGCCTCCGTCACTCTCCGGTAACTCCCGCACTTGTCTTCCCCTGGAGTAATTCCCCCTCTTCTACCTCCTCACAACCCATCCCTCCTTATTGCAGGTGAACATGACCATCGCTGAACTCAAAGAAAAGAACATCACGGAACTTAGCCGCATCGCGCGCACCCTTGAAATCCCAGGCGCCAGCGGCCTTCGCAAACAGGATCTGATCTTCAAGATTCTTCAGGCACAAAGCGAAAAGGAAGGCCACATCTTCGCCGAGGGTGTACTCGAAATCCTCCCCGACGGCTACGGCTTCCTTCGCTCCCCCGACTACAACTACTTGCCCGGACCGGACGACATTTACGTGTCTCCCTCCCAAATACGCAAGTTCGATCTCAAGACCGGCGACTCCATCAGCGGCAATGTCCGCCCGCCCCATGAAGGCGAAAAGTATTTCGCCCTGGTCAAGATCGAAGCCATCAATTTCGAGTCGCCTGAAGAGACGCGCAACAAGATCCTCTTTGACAACCTGACGCCGCTCTATCCCCAGGAACGCATCAAGATGGAGACCGTGCGCGAGGCAGTCAGCGGCCGCGTCATGGATCTGCTCACGCCCGTAGGCAAGGGCCAGCGCGGTCTCATTGTCGCTCCGCCCCGCACCGGCAAAACCATGCTGCTGCAGTCCATCGCCAACTCCGTTTCCACCAACCATCCTGAGGTCGTCCTCATCGTCCTGCTCATCGACGAGCGCCCTGAGGAAGTTACCGACATGCAGCGCTCGGTCAAAGGCGAAGTCATCAGCTCCACTTTCGACGAGCCGGCAGCACGCCACGTGCAGGTTGCGGAAATGGTCATCGAGAAAGCGAAGCGCCTCGTCGAGCACAAGCGCGACGTCGTCATCCTGCTTGACTCCATCACCCGCCTCGCGCGTGCCTACAACACCATCGTGCCCCCTTCGGGAAAGGTTCTCTCCGGCGGCGTCGATTCCAACGCACTGCAGCGCCCCAAGCGCTTCTTCGGCGCAGCCCGCAACATTGAAGAAGGCGGATCGCTCACCATCATCTCCACCGCCCTCGTCGATACCGGCTCCCGCATGGACGAAGTCATCTTCGAAGAATTCAAGGGCACCGGCAACATGGAAATCATCCTTGACCGGAAGCTCGTGGACAAGCGCGTCTTCCCCGCCATCGACATTCAGCGCTCAGGCACGCGTAAAGAAGAGTTACTCATCCCCAAGGAAGATCTGCAGCGCATCTGGATCCTGCGCAAGGTCCTCAACCCGCTCTCGCCCGTTGAAGCCATGGAGTTGCTCATCAGCCGTCTCGAAAAGGTCCGCAACAACGCCGAGTTCCTCGCCAACATGAATCAGCTCTAAGCTCCAATGGGAGCTAACAACAGTCCGCCTTTTTCGGGCGGACTTGTTGCTTTACTTCCGGATTCATTCGCAGGCTGTTCAATTAGCTCCAGCGGTTGAAGGCAGATTAAATGGCCGCCTATTGGACGCGGTAATCTTGCTTCCTACTGGCAAGTGACTATCCTCGCCTACGATGTGAATCTCGCCTGGACCCTTGCTTTCCTTGGCCTCTTTAATAATCCCCACCGGTATAAGCGGTAACTCGATGACCAGGAAGGGCGATTCGACAACGGTAGCGAGACCATAAAAAAGCAGGCAGCGTCCGATATCGTCACACTCTTGCCCGTCTGGCATTTGAATGTTCAGCCCAACACTCTTGCCAAAAGGGAGTTCGATTGAGCCTGCGGTAATGACTACACGTCCATTTCTCTTTCCGGGAATGGCGCGTTCGACACGGCGCACCGTGCCAACAGTCGGAGTACCTGCCGGTGCGATGAAATGGCCTTCCGCGACCCACGGCTCCTTCAACTCCATGCGGACGGTTTGGCCCTTCTTTGCCGTAGCCGACGAAAGCGGCTCGTCAAGCACCAACTCGAGCGGCTCTACGTATCTGATCCTAATCGAGCCCTGATCGGATGATGGCAGGGAAGCGGGCGTCTGAGCGCCCGCAGCAGGGGCAGTCAACAGAACGCAGAAAATCAAGGATAGAATCGATCGCAGAATCAGAAGCATGTCTGAACTCTTCATCTTCATTACTCTCATCGTAGAGAGAAGCGAGCCCTCGAGAACGTCCATGAGGACAGTTTCGAATGTGTCACAAGCGGGCGAAAGAGAATCCCTTTCCCGATTACGCCGCTCGCTGATAAGATAGTTAAGTCGTGGGGCTGTAGCTCAGCTGGGAGAGCGCCTCGTTCGCAACGAGGAGGCCAGCGGTTCGATCCCGCTCAGCTCCACCAAATCCTCCACGGCCACCACCAGCGATCTTTGACGAGGTGTGCGGTTGATTCAAACCACTTCCAACCCCAGCACGGCCTCCAAAAATATTCAACTGGACTCCGCCCTCGAGGCGCTTCCGCCTCTGTGCGTCGATCTCGATGGCACCCTCGTCAAATCCGATACCCTCGTCGACTCGCTGCTGGTCCTGGTACGCACTCATCCGCGCCGCCTCATCGGCCTCCCTGGCAGCCTGCGCCACGGCAAAGCCGCATTCAAGGCGTATGTCACCGAGGCCGTTTCGCTGGACGTAGCGCACCTGCCCTATAACCGGGCTCTGCTCCCCTTCCTTCAGCAGGAGCATCTCCATGGCCGCCAAATCTTTCTCGCCACCGGCGCAGACGTGCGGCTCGCCGAACGCGTCGCCGCGCATCTAGGCATCTTCGCCGGCGTGCTCGGTTCCGATGGCGCTACCAACCTCACCGGTTCAAGAAAACTGGCCGCCCTGCGCAGCCGCCTCGGCACCGAACCCTTTGACTACATCGGCAACGACACGCCTGATATTCCCTTACTCGCACAAGCCGGCCGGCCCATGGTTGCCAATCCGAGTCTCAGGCTCCGCATCGGGCTCCGCTCCCGCCACATCAAGCCAACCAGCGAGTTCATCGAGACCACGCATCCCCTCAAATCGCTCCTCAAAGCCGTCCGCGTCCATCAGTGGTCCAAGAACCTGCTCATCTTTGTTCCCCTGCTTTGTTCCCACGCCCTGAGCGCCGCCAGCCTGCTCACCGCACTCGCGGCTTTCTGCTGCTTCTCTCTTACAGCTTCGTCGGCCTACATCGTCAACGACCTGCTCGACATTGAGGCGGACCGCCGTCATCCGCGCAAACGCCTCCGCCCCTTTGCTTCCGGCGATCTCTCCGCCTTCACCGGCATCTCCATCGCCGCGGCATTCCTGATCATCGGCCTTGTGGGTGCACGCTTTCTCTCCGCCGGCTTCTACCTGTGGCTGCTCGCCTACCTCGCCACAACCCTGGCTTACTCGTCTTACCTCAAACGATTCGCGCTCGTCGATGTACTCACACTATCGGGTCTCTACATCCTCCGTCTGCTTGCCGGGGGCGCGGCTACACAAACGCCCATCTCCCACTGGCTTGAGGGATTCTCCATGTTCCTCTTCCTCTCCCTCGCCATCGTCAAGCGTTTCGCGGAATTGGAGAACCTCCGCGCCAGCAGCTCCACGCCAAAAAATGGCCGCGGCTACGTGCTTGCCGACATGGCCCAGATGCGCAGCTTCGGCAATTCCAGCGGCATGGCTGCCGTGGTCGTCTTTGCCATCTACATCAGCGGTGCCGACGTGGCAAAGCTCTACCACCAGCCAAAACTGCTGTGGCTGATCGTTCCATTCATGATTCTCTGGATTAATCGCGTATGGCTGCTTGCCTCGCGCGGCCAACTCGACGAAGACCCCGTAGCCTTCGCTCTAACCGACCGCATGAGCCAGCTCATCGGCGTTGCCGTCATCGTCATCGCTCTGCTGGCACTGTAGCCGCGAGCCGCTACGCGAGTTCAGCCAAATCAGCGACCCATGCCTGCACCAGCGGGATTTCTTTCGCGGGAACCAATTCCATTCGCACCAGCTCTTCATAACAAAGAATCAGATTCTCGCCCAGCTTGTCCTTACCCGGCGCAAGCTTCAGCGCGTCCAGCCGCTCTCCGATTTTCCGGTTATTCAGATAGCCCGACACCTCATCCGCAAAGTCGCGCATCAGGTTATGCTCATTCCGCTCCTGCCACACATCCGGGCCTTTGAACAGCACAGACCAGCCGTTCTCCCAGGCAATTCGTTGTGCAATAAAGCTGCGCCAGATATCCGTCATGCGGAATGAACAAAACGAAGGTAAATACAGCAGCGGATAGGCCTCAGGAAACCACGCCGTATTCTGGCTGTTGAATGGGCACCATGCGCCCACCCCCAGTGCCAGCCGCCTGTCTTTCCTGAACTGAATGGGAAGAGGAAACAGCAACCGGTAGATTGCATCTACATCGGGATCTTCATCCGCCAATCCCTGCTGAATCGGACACGGCAGATCCGTTACCGCAAGCGTCTCAAACGCCGGCACCTTAACCTGCACCGCATCCAGCGGCAATCCACGCGGCCATATGTTGGCATCGCTGAAGTACGCATAAACATTGGTCCATCCAGTTCCTTTAATCGATGCGATACTCTGCTTGCGCGTACGCGCATCCCAGAACTCGGCCGACGGAATGTTATCGTCGTCCGTTTCAATCAGGATGCTCGCTCGCTTCTCGATACTTAGCAGATAGCCGATGTTTTTCCGCGAGTAATGCCGCAGCGGCAATAACTCAGCAAGCTTTAATCCGGATGACTTTTGCCGCTCCAAGCTATAAAACTCGCAGCCGTCGATGTGAAAGTCCGCAGGACTGGGCACGTCGCCAATTACATAAAACGAATACCCACGCGCCTTGCACTGCGCCGCTATCTCGCGCAGAGACGAGTTAGGCGCGGAGATAGACGTCACAACGAGAGCAGCCGGTCCTTCAAAACTGGAATCGTTCAAAGTCGTTCCTTCTGAATGCGGAATTCACATAGTAGCGGTGCTGACAAACCCATGATCCATGTCCATACCGCAATGCCGGAGTGCGGCCCTCGCAGCGCCGCTCAGATGCGGGACAGCCAATCCTCATAGACGGCGGTGAGCGTTTCCCGCATGGTGTACTTCCGCTCCCAGCCCAGTGCACGCAGCTTCGAATTGTCACCGAGCAACAGTGGTTCATCGGAGGGCCGCATTAACGCAGGATCGGCCTCTACTGAAACGTTAATTCCGGCAATGTCGATGAGCATTTCCAATATCTCGGAGATCTTGTACGCCGTGCCCGTGCAAATGTTGATCGGTTGTCCAGGCTGGCCAGATTCCAACAACAACATCATGCCTCGCACACCGTCTCTCACATCGATGAAGTCCCGCGCCGTAGTAAGCGTTCCCACCTTCATCACCGGCTCTGCCTTGCCTTTGGCGATCAGGGCCAGTTGACGCGCAAAGTTCTGAATCGCGGTAGCCGGCGGATGGCCAGTGCCTACATGAATAAAACACCTCGGCAAATACACCGCCATTCCGTAGTTGGCAAAATTCTGAAAGCCGAGACACTCCACACCAACCTTGCTCACACCGTAAGGACTGAACGGTTGCAATAGCCGTTCCTCCTTCACAGGACATTCCTCAGGCCGAATGTTTCCATATTCCGCACTGCTGCAAGCCAGCAAGACCCGCGCTTTGGGCACAATGGTTCGACTGCACCGCAGAACATTCGCGGTGCCCTGGTAGTTGGTCAAGTGAGTGATTTCTTCCGATTGCCATGAAGTCCCATTGAAAGCCTGGGCCGCCATGTGAATCACAACATCCGGTCTCACACGGTCAAACACCGCGGCCAAATCGTGGTAGCCAAGAATGTCGCAACCTATTACGGATGGATCCCCAATAGCCGCGAGCCGGCTCGATGCGCTATTGCGGGCAATGCCGACCGTGTCCCAGCCCTTCGCGCGACATGCATTCGCAAAGTGGCTGCCGATCATTCCTGTTATTCCTGTGATAAGTGCTTTCATGCGCAGTTCGCCAGTCCTCTCATTTGGCGTCCTTGAGTATCTTTTGAGGCGAGATAAAAAGTGCCTTCAATCCCGGCCGGAAATAGACAAAATTGGTAAGGAATGTGTTGTGTGAAACACCTTCCGAGCGAACTCGCCAGGTTGAAGGCACTTCCACAACTTCGATACCGAGTCGTAGGGGTTTAATGATTGTTTCAAAAAGAAACGGATGCTTGAGTTCCTCCCAACGAATGGAACGAACCAGTTCGGTCGGAAAAATCCGGTAGGCAAAGGTCAGGTCGGTGAGTCGGACGCGGTACAGCAGCGCGAAGAATGACTGAAAAACCTTATTCAGCACCAGCTTCAAAGGATTGTAACCCTCGAAGTTTGTGCCACCCTGCCACCGGGTCGCAGTAATGATCGCTGCGGGGCGCTTTCGGGCTTCGGCAATCAACAACGGCACCGTGTCCGGATCGGTCTCAAGATCGCTGGACATCATAATCACATGCGTGCCCTTCGCGGCATCAAAGCCGCCGCGAACCGCTCCACCCAGAAACGGCAAGCGTTGTTCCAGCAATTCCGTTCGCCCTGGCATCTCACTCACCAGTTGCTCGGCAACTGCCCGGCAAGCCAGCGTGGTCTTCTTGCCCAGCACAATCAAGTACTGCAATATGTCGCCACCGCTCGTTGACTCAATCCGGGTCAGTGTTTCTCTAAGGGACCAGGTTTCGTCCAGCGCAGGCAGCAGGATTGTAACGCTGAATGGTGCTTGATTAGCCGGTAGAGTCATTCCTGCCTTCCATTCGCTCGGGGCCCCGGCCACATAGAAATGGGGAAGGCTGCCGGGAGATCCTGCCATTCATGCCCAAGCCGATCTCGTCGTTCGTTAGAACCTGCACGATCCATCAGGACCGTCAGCAGCGTAGGCAGTATCACTCTGAACGTTATTAATAACCAGATCAGTCTACTAGAGCTGATTCGAATTGAATCTGGCACTTTTGTGTGCATTCCTGGCGGCTTATCATGGCACCAAATAGGCAGGCTGTGCCTGGAGAATCCCGTTCGGCCGAACGCACAAATGCCTTTCCGTGGAGAACGATTGAGGAACCAGCAACTTAAGTGTATGTTTTCGCACGCGAGGAGTCTCGAAAGTAATAGAAATGGCCCTCGCTCGTCGCGCGGGCCATTTCTATCTTGCGGTCCAGTTAGTCCCTAATTGAACAGATCCTTCATCTTATCTAGCAACCCGGCCGTCGTCGGCTTGTTCTCCACTGTCAGCGATTCACCCAGCTTCACCACCAGGTCGCGTTGCGCACGGCTCAGCTTGCGCGGAATCTGAACCACGAGCTTCACCACCAGGTCGCCCTGTCCCTTGTCATTCAGGTAAGGCACACCGCGGCCACGCACCCTTATCTCACGTCCGCTCTGCGAGCCTTCGGGGACCTTCAGATTTACCGGCCCGTCGATGCCATCCATCGCTATATCCGCGCCCAGTGCCGCCTGCGGAAAGCTGATCGGAATCACGCAATGCAGATCGTTCCCATCCCGCTCAAAGAAGTCATGGCCGCGAATCGCCAGCACAATATACAAATCGCCCTTGGGTCCGCCTGACCGTCCAGCATCGCCCTCACCCGCGTAACGAATCCGCGTGCCATCCTCCACGCCCGGCGGCACCTTTACCAGCAGCTTCACTTCGCTGGTTACGCGCGTCTCGCCGCGGCACGTCAGGCATGGGTCCAGGTTCACTGCTCCCGATCCGCCGCAAACGCTGCAAGTCCTCGCAACCGAGAAGAATCCCTGCTGGTAGCGAATCTGGCCTCGCCCATGGCACTGGTTGCATACCGTCGGTCCCTTGCCTGATGCGCCGCCCCGTCCATTGCAAGTCTGGCAAGTCTCCCGCCGCCGGATTTTCACTTCAGTCTCGGTTCCAAAAATAGCGTCCTCAAACTTGATCGCCAAATCGAACCGCAGATCATCGCCCCGTTGCGTCCGAGAGCCGCCGCGCTGCCCCCCACCCGTATTGAACATCTCCCCAAACAGATCGCCGAAGATGTCTCCGAGGTCTACGCTGCCCGAAAACGGGCTTCCGCCAAATCCCGATCCCTGACCGCCCAGCCCGGCATGGCCGTAGCGATCGTACGCAGCGCGCTTCTCCCCATCGCTCAGCACCTGGTAGGCTTCGCTGCATACTTTGAACTTCTCTTCCGCCGCGGCGTCACCCGGGTTGCGATCAGGATGATACTTCAGCGCCTGCTTGCGGTAGGCGCTCTTCAGGTCCGCCTCGCTCACGTCGCGCGACACACCAAGGACTTCGTAATAGTCTGCTTTGCTCACTCTTGTGTTTGTACCCATCGGGGATTTGTACTCAGTCAGTCGTTTGTTTTGAATTATGGGCCACGCGCACCAGCGCCGGCCTCAGCAGCCGGTCGCGCAACTTATATCCTGGGCGAACCTCTTCGGCCACATGCTGATCGGGCAGGTCATCGCGCTCCACTGAGCCCAGCGCCTCGTGAAACCGTGGATCAAACTCCTCGCCCACAGTCGCAACCTTATTCACCTGCAGTTGCCGCAGAATCTCATGCATCTGCTTCACAATCAGCTCTACGCCCTTGCGCAACTGCTCCGCGGTGCTGTCGTGTTTCAGCGCCAGCTCAAAATTGTCCAGCACCGGCAAAAACTGCTCCACCACACTGCCGGTCGCGTATTCGCGAAACTCCACCCGCTCCCGCTCGCCACGTTTGCGGGCATTCTCAAACTCCGCCTGCAACCGCGCCAACCTGTCCAGCAGCTGGTCTCGCTCAGCCTTCAACTTGTCGAATTCCTCACGGCTCACCGGCTCCGCGGCAGTTGCCACCACTTCGCCTTCGGCTGCGGGCACATTCAACGCGCCCTCTTCCGAGGCAGCCTGCGACAAAAGCGTTTCGCCTGCGGGCTCCGCCACGTTCAATTCCGTTTCCTGCTCTGGCATAACTTTACGATTTCTCCGAAACATCAAGATTCCCTATTTCCATACTAATTTGAGCGAACTCCGCCGTCGTCTCGCATTCGCAATTTGGTTATACCCGAATTCAAGACGCAGGCAACCGCTTTTATTGGATGCAGCACCCTCAACGCTGGAATCGCCGCGTACGAACCCTAATTCTCCGGTGCTTCCAGAAATCGCTCCGAGAGCCGCGCCACATACCGCACCGCCTGGATCATTTCCTGGTATTGAATCCGCGTCGGCGCAATCACCGCCACCGTTCCCAGGTTGGCGCCGCCCAGCCGCGCCTGCGCCCCAATCAACACCAGGTCCTGCATCGCGGGAGAGCTGTTGTCCAAACCCACCACCACCCGCACTTCCTGTTGTTTTCCATCCACATAGGCGGTCAGCAGTTCCACCAATCGCTGCTTCGCCTCCAGCGCCAATAGCATCTGCCGCAGCCGCTCCCGATCCAGCTCATGCGAAATCAGGTTCGCCATCCCATCCACAAAAATTGCCGGCCCGGTCCCGTCGCCTGCCAGCGCACCTTTGCGGCAAAGCTCTTCAATCGACGAAAGCATTGCGCGATAGGCTTCCTGCTCCGCCTCCATGCGCCGCGCAATCTCTGCGCGTATCCGCTCAATCGGCCACCCGCGGAAGTTCTCGTTCAAATAGCGAGCCGCTGTCTCCAGCTCAATGTGGGTCAGCTCGCGCTCAATGCTCAACACCCGATCCTGGACCGCGCCCGCCTGGGTCACCAGCACCGCCAGCACCCGCCCAGCAGAAAGTCGCGAAAAATGGATGTGTTCCAGGACCTGTCCTGCCGTTGAACTAGCCAGCGCCACGCCCAGCCCGCTCGATATCAGCGCCAGCACATGCGACGTCCGCTGCAGATACTCGTTCGTGCTCGATACGCCCGTAAAGCTGTCTTCAATCTGGCCACGCCGCGCTTCGCTCAACGGGGCAGGCCCCTGCGGCATCGATCCCGGCTGCGCGCCTCGCCCCATCGGCCCGCTGAACGGCATCCCCTGCTGCGTAATCTGCTCCACGTAATAGCGAAACGCTGCAGCCGTCGGAACCCGCCCCGCCGACGTGTGCGGCTGATCCAGTAGCCCCGCTTCTCCCAGGGACGCCATCACGTTCCGCACGGTTGCCGAACTCATGCCCTCGCGGTCGGCGAACTGGTGTGCCACCGCCTGCGACGCAACTGGCTCGCCGGTCGCTATATAGAGCTCAATAATGGCCGTAAGCACCACACGCTCGCGCGGACTGATGCGTGTCTCCGGCATCGTTCCCCTGCTCTCCATCTGTTCCACCAGACCCGACAAAGGGCGCTGTTTCGCTCGCCATATCGGGCGGAACACCAGCTAACTGCCTGTGTTTAATTATACTTGCAATACAAAAATAGCTGGAATTGTCCTCTTTAATGGTAGAGACCGCCGATCCCTGCTGTCAAGGCGGCTGAAATCCGCCCCGCGGCCGATTCCATCAACCTCATGGCTGGTTGTAATACCCCGTCCGCGTCCGCGCCGTTGCCCCCGCCTGATCCACCTCAACCTTCAGGTCGTGGAACTCATTCGGCAGGGCAGCTTTTGGTGGATCAAAGCTCAGCGAATAAAACGCATTCGCCTCCGCCACACAGCGGTCAATCTGACCCGCAAGGTCGTTATCCGGACCCAGCACCAGCCCGCCGCTCTGCAACGCCACCACTTTCAGCGCCAGGTTGCCACTATCCGCCTGCCGCGCCGTGCGCACGCCCTTAAGAAAATCCTGGTAAAGCGTGGTCCGCATACCGCTGCCCATCGTCGATGCCGCAGGAGCCGCGCTGTCCACTACCACACGCCCCTCGCGCAGCTTCGTCGATAGCTCCACAATCGTGTCGAAATACCGCATCTGATCCCGCTCTGAAAATCGGTACTTGGAGCTATCCAGCATCGGCCATCCGGGTCCCACCCATATAAGCAGCTTGCGCCCCGGCTTCTGCGCCTCGTTTGCGGCAATCGTTGTCAACTGCCTCACCGACAATTGGAATCGCTCCAGATCGCCCTCGCTTCCCTCCGCCGCATTGATGGCGTGGATGCTGCCCTTCACGTCGTTCAGAACCCCGAGCAGCGCTCTCCCGTCCGTTGATGGACGCGGCTGTACTCGCAACCCCGTATCGCTCAGCACCATGATTGAAACCGGCTCTGCCAGCCGTCCGCCATTCTCGCTCAGAAACTTCCCCACCTCGTCCCGCGTAAAGGCCACCTGCTGAAACGGCAGATTCGCTGTATCGATTACCAGGATCACCTCCGCCGGCGGTTCCGGTTTCACAGTAATCCCGTCGTACGATCGGAAGGTCAAAATCTTCCGAGCCACATTGTTGTCCAGCACCTTGAAGTCCTGTGGCCCCAGCCCCGGCACGGGCTTGCCGCTGGCGTCCGTCACTGATATGTCCAGCCGCATCCGCCCCGCCGCAGTCACTGCGCTCGGCGCTGCCGCAGCCTTCGGCGGAGGCCGATGCGTCAACACCGGATCCGGTGGTTCAGCAGTCTGCTGTGCCAGTGCCGTCACCTGCAAACAGAGCAGAAAGCCGAAACAACTTACCCAGAGCCCTATCCCGCTTTTAGCCATTCCCATTTCCGCCTCCGCCCACCCGTCGAAAGTCCGCTCCTGCATCGCGAAAAGGCATAATAGGAACAGCCTCGTCCATTGGACAGGTTAGTTAAGATGCGGTTACGTGTTGCGAAGATCGGATTTCACAGCCTCCGGTCTCACCAGGCCTTCGAAATTCCGGCTGCGCATCCGGGAAAGGAACGCTTGATGATCTCTCGCTCCGTTCGGCACAACGCGCTGTTGCTGGCGATCTTCACAGCAGGCGTCGCAGTTCCTCTGGCCGCCCAATCAGTCCCGCCTAGCTCAGCAGAACCAGCCTCGGCCGGCGATGCCCAGTGGCGTCAGGACCTCGCCGCCTGGCGCACACAACGCGAAGCCACCATCTCCGCCCCCGACGGGTGGCTCACATTGATCGGTTTGGAGTGGCTCAAGCCGGGCGTCAACACCGTTGGATCCGCCGCTGACTGCCAAATCCGCATCCGCACCCAGGCCCCCGAACACATTGGCCTGCTCACCGTCAGTCCCAAATCTCTCCAGATCCTTGCTCCCACCGGTGGCTTTCCGCCCGACCTCACCATCGACGGCGCACCCGCCCGCGAAGGCCTTCTGGCCGCCGACGATTCCAAACCCAACACCATCTCCTGGCATGGCCTAAGCATGATGGTTCTCCATCGCGGCAACCGCTATGCCCTGCGCATCAAAGACGCCGATTCCCCCACACGCGCCAGCTTCCACGGCCTCAACTGGTATCCGCCTGACCCGCACTTCCGCGTGTCCGCCCGCTGGATACCCTACAACCCGCCGCACATTGAGAAGATCCCCACCATCATCGGGACCACCCTCAACCTGCCCTCGCCCGGCGTCGCAGAGTTCACCCTCGAAGGCAAAACCCTCCGCCTCGAGCCCGTCATTGAAGGCGACAACCAGACGGTCCTCTTCTTCATCCTCCGCGACCAGACCAGCCAGTCCACCACATACGAAGCCGCGCGCTTCCTGCACACCGGCCTGCCCGACCACGGCCTAACCAGTCCCGGCCACCTCGAGCTCGACTTCAACCAGCTTGAAAATCCGCCCTGCGCTTACACGTCCTACGCCACCTGCCCACTCCCTCCGCAGCAGAACCGCCTCCAAGTCTCCATCCCCGCCGGTGAAGAACGCTACCCCCACTAAGGACAACTTTCATCCGCCCATTAACACAACTGTGCCCCATTCATCGCACGGCTCCATCGTGCGATGAGTGGGATCGCTCCAACAATCTATTGCTTTTTACGGCTCTCAATTTCTTTATCGCTCTTTGGGCTCTTGTGAATCCGCTCAAGCCACACCCATAACCACCGTATGCGGACTCATAGGAATCGGGTGCCCCGTAACACTTCCGAACCCCGCATCCTCATACATAGCCGTCAGCTCGCTCAGCGTATAAGCATCTCCCGCCGGAGTCGACACCAGCATCGTCATCGCAAAAGCCGCCGGCATCGGTGGCGAAACGCGATCCTCATTCGGCACAAACTCAAGCGTCGCCGCCTTCCCGCCCGGCTTCAGCGCACCATGCACTTTCTTCAACAGCGCCACGCAAGTCGGCGCATCAAAATGATGCAGAAAATTCGTCAACAGCACCGCATCGTAAGGTCCGCCAAAATCCACATCAAACGCGCTTCCCGGCAGCATGTTGTACCGCTCATGCACCCCCGCCTTCTCGGCATTCTTCAGCGCCACCTGCAGCACCGGTGCCCAGTCCTGGCCCGTCACCCGCGCCTCCGGGTGCTGCTTCGCAATCTCAATCCCAAACAGCCCATGACCCGCCGCAATATCCAGCACGTGCATCGGCCCCTCGTGCCCATCCAGCACCACCGCGCCCAGTGGACCGGCCATCGGCCCCATCATCGGCGCCATGGTCTCGGCAAACAGCACCCACACGGGATTCTCCGGCTCAACGGTTCCATCGCCCGGCAGCGTCGTGCGTCCCGCCCTAACCAATTCCGCCAGGTTGTTATAAGGCTCCTGCAGTGCGGGATTGCCCAGAAACTGTGCGATCGACGCAAGCGAAGCAGGCGACCGCGGATCAAGAAACACAGCGCTTGTCGGTGTATGTTTGTAGCTCCCGTCCACCTTCGCCAGCACCCCGCAGATCGTCAGAAAATCGCACAAAATGCGGATACCCCGCTCCGACGCCGCACAATGTTTCGCAATCGAAGCCACATCCCCCGGCCCGTCGCCCACCGCCGTAAAAATGTCCAGATCAATCGCCGCCTTCAGTGCCGCCGTCCGCTGATGCGCCTGCAGCATCTCAAACACCAGTCCAGGATTCGGCGCCGCCGAAGCGCCATTTTCATGACTCATAACCAACCTCCTCTTTCGTATTTGTGTTTCGTGTCTGTGCCGGGTTGGACTCAGGGGAATCCCAGGCTCGCCGAGTGTAGCATTCCAAGCCTCAGATCACGGATCAAACTTCGCTATCGCGCATTTAGACGATAGTTGAAGCAACGCGGTGTATTATGCGAATGTTCGGGTCAAGAGAAATTCGAATTGATTCCGCAAGGGACGTCACAATGGAAGATGTTGTCCTTTCTTCGAGTCATGCGGCGGACGGCAAAGCCCACACAAGATGGGCAAGTGGTGGCGCTGCATTATTCGGGCTTGGATTCATCTTTTTCTTAGTGCTTTACCATCGCTCGGATTTGCGTGCGATACAGGCGGCGCCTACGCTGGTTGAACGAATAAAGCAGATTCAACAACCTCTCCTTGAATACATTGCCGGAATATTCTGCGCCGTTTGCGCCTTATCGATACAAAGCTTTCCCCATCTCCGAAAACGCCTGTTTTCCGTCTCAGATTCACCCGGTGATAGTCGCTCACCGCGGAAACTGCTGTTTCTCCGATGGGCTCTCCTCCTCCTCTCCATCATGGCTGTTTCGTTATACCTTGGCGAGGACCTTGAAGGTTTTCTCTTCCCCTCTCTTAGAGCGCCTCTGCAAGTGACTGGCAGTCTCCTGCTGTTGGCGTTTTATATTTTTGGGCCATTTGTCGGAGGTGTAAACAACTCGACAACGATCCCTTTCCTTTCGATCGGGAATGGTGAAGCGAGAAGGCCGCTTGTCCTGTATACGCCCATCGTGATCGCCATCGTTCTCACCATTGGCACAGCTTTAATATTTTGCATACATTTCATCGTCGGTCTGGTCTTCCCTTCGTCTGCTCTCGTTGTAACCGCCCTTTGCTCCGTCCCTATTTCCATTGCTTGCCTCATCTTCTGGCTCCTTCAGTGGGGCGCGAAGCAGCCATAGAAAGCATTTTGGTAGGTTGACGGGCAACCCGAACCATCAACCCCATCCCCAATGTCCCCTTTTGAACAGAACCACCAAATCCCCACCTGCTAGCTTCATCCACAATCTGTCTTCTTCGCGCGCAGCCTCCCAGTCCAAACGCGCCAGCTCGCAATGCAAGGGGAATCCATGAATCACCGTCCTCTCCGCGCCATACTTCCCGGCGCATTCGCATTAGCCGCCTTCCTCGCACCGTCGTTCTCCACCGCCCAAAACCCAGCCTCCACCATGAGCGCCCCCACCATCTCCGCCGCCCCCGGCACCCTCGTCCGCTGGTCTGCCCCCGGCACCCTCCACTGCAGCATGAGAACCCACATCTGGCCCGCGATCGAAGGCGTCTGCTACTACCCCATCGACCTCCTCACCCGCACCGAGACCATCCCCATCGCCCGCTGGGGCACCGGTCCCAAACACCTCGCCCGCATCTCCGTTGAGCCCAATGACTACGGCACCGAAGAGATCACCCTGCCTGACATCCCTCAGGCCAACCCCTCGCCCGCAGACCTCAAACGCGACGCCGTCGACCGCGCACAACTCGCCCGCATCTGGACCCGCCGCGACGGCCCTCCGCAGTTCACCCTGCCCCTCGGCCCGCCCGTCCGACCCATGTCCATCGGCAAATCATTCGGCGTCAAGCGCATCTACAACGGCAAAGCGTCTGAGCAGGCCCACATGGGTTCCGACTACGATTCCCCCGTCGGCTCTCCCATCCTCGCCGTCGCCGCAGGCACAGTGGTTTTCGCGAATGAAATGTTCTTCGAAGGCAACTCCGTCTTCATCGATCACGGCGACGGCCTCATCAGCGAGTACTTCCATCTCTCCGAGCTCAAAGTCCAGACCGGCGACGTAGTGAAACGTGGCGACACACTCGGACGCGAAGGCCAAACCGGCCGCGCCACCGGCCCCCATCTCTGGTTCGGCGTTCGCTGGCACGACGCCCGCATCGACCCCAA
>Ga0302277_1000748_pt1 | contig 24650 bp, 18 predicted proteins | sample III_Bog_N3_1_FD_198759 | JGI IMG/M metagenome (GOLD analysis project Ga0302277, IMG submission 198759) | Peat permafrost microbial communities from Stordalen Mire near Abisko, Sweden - III_Bog_N3_1 | ecosystem: Environmental > Terrestrial > Soil > Wetlands > Peat | place: Sweden: Abisko... | reverse complement strand
ACTGGGGTTGGTGCTCCGCAGTATTTCCCCTCCTGGAGATTCCCCAAAATGTTGAGTTGGTCTAGGCCCTCGCGCGCCGAGGACCGCATTGAATCATGGCTAGTGCAGCGCCATCAGGAGCGCGTGCTTGCCGGCGACACGACCCCTGTCGGTTCGTGTCCTGACGAAGCCTTCCTTCGAGAACTGGCTCGAAAAGCCAACCGGATCGATTTGCTAGACCCGAGAGTCGATCACGTTGCAAACTGTTCCACGTGCATGAACCAGATTCTTGTCTTCCGGCAGGAAAATCGCTCGCGCCGACGGAAACTGGCGTTCGGAACCGCGGTAGCCGTCTGCTTAATGATCGCCGCAGCCGTTATTGGAGTCGCTCGATACGGATTACACAGGCAACTTCCATCGGCAGATTTGGCCGTTGTGTCCCAAACGGTAAACCTGTGGGATGCCGGTACGGTCCGAGGCAACCAGCCAGGCTCGCTGCAATCTGTGTTCTTGCCGGCTGCAGTGGACAGGGTCACGATCATCCTTCCGCGCTTCAGCCCTCCAGGCCTATACGCCGTGGCCGTTACGCGGGATCAGAACGGAAACGGCGTCGTGGCCCAGAGAAGCGCCCCGGCGACGATCAATGGCGACCACGAATCAGTGTCCGTTGAACTGGACTTGCGAGCGGCCAAGCCGGGGGCGTATTTTCTGGCCACGACCCACGAACAGGATCAGGCGTCGTACTACTATCCTCTGCAAATCAAGTAAGTAGCCCTCAACGGCCACTCAATCCCCGACTCCGTAGTAATCCAGGCATCTGTTTCGGAAACCGGCTCAAACACTCGATGAATGCGAATCCCCGTTGGCACAAAATGAGGTTCGACTATGAGCAATACAGCGGACGCTGGCCGAATCCTGATGAATAACCCTTCACCGACGAGAGCAAGCTTTGACAGCCAAGCTTATCGTAAGAACTCGGTTTGGCCTGATAGCATAAGCCGAGAATTCATTCGAGGTGCTTCGACGGAACAATTCCAATCGATCCGGCGACGAACACCAGAGCGTCATGAAAGACACGCGGGTCGAGAGCATCAGTGTAGATCGCAGTTTCTCGGTTCTGAACATCGTGATTCACGACGAGCGTGTCGGAGTTTTGGAGATCTCCGATATGGTTGCTCCTCACGCCCGCTGCGAATAGGAACCACTTCGGGACTTTCGATTCGGCGATCAGAAGTCTTGTACAGTCGGCCGCACTACGATCTCATTGACATCAACATCAGCAGGCTGCTCGATTGCATAGGCGATGGCGCGAGCGACGGAATCAGCAGGAATTGCAAACTGTTTGTAAAGCTCCTTCACCGCTTTTGCAGATGCTTCGTCGGAAGTGCTTTCCTTCAGTTCAGAGTCGACCGCACCGGGGGAGATGATCGTAGTTCTGATTCCGGATCCATGGACCTCCAATCGCAGGCCTTCGCTGAGAGCGCGAACCGCTGATTTTGTAGCGCAATAGACAGTTCCTCCAGGCGCGAACACCTTGATGCCAAAGACGGAGGCAGTATTGATGAAGTGGCCGCCTTTCTGTTTCAGGAAGTGGGGCAGTGCGGCCGCAACGCCGTAGAGCACGCCCTTGATATTGAGGTCAATCATGCGATCCCACTCGTCCACCTTGAGAAGCGAAAGCGGCGCAATCGGCATGATACCTGCGTTGTTCACCAGGACGTCGATCTTGCCATAGGTGTCGATGGCCTTGTTGATCAGGGACTCGACTTCTGCCCGCTTCGTTGCGTCGACTGTGACAGCGAGCGCCTTTCCACCGCTGGCCTCAATGTCTCTGACAATCGCGTCGAGACGAACCTTGCGCCGCGCGCCCAGAACGACAGTTGCGCCTAGTCTTGCGAGATGGCGGGCGGTGCTCTCTCCCAGACCGCTGCTTGCGCCCGTGATCACTACTACTTTGCCTTCGATATTTCTGCTCATGTTGATCTCCTTGTTGTGGCGAGTCTCTGCGCCTCGCGGTGTTAGAAGTACTCTTGTTTCAAAACCTCATTGAATGCCCTTCAGTTTCCTCGGGATTACAGTTGTCGAACTGACCTGAGCGAGCAGGTCAATCAGTTCCGAGATCGGCTTTGCATCGAGCTGCTGCACAGCGCCGACGATCTCATTCCGCAGGCGCTCATTCGCAAAGGGCTCCGCTAGCCAATGGAATTTCTCCACGGTCCTGTCCCAAGTCAGCGGGTTGGTGAGCCCTCCCTCGTAGCCGTTCTGTTCCTTCACAAGCACGCGCTGGTCTCTTGTGCGAATCGTGATGCGCGCACTGAGTTCATAGGGATAGTGCGCACTTAAACGCTCATCGGGATGCACTTCAACGTGTGCAAGCAAAGCTTGTGCGTCCGCTGCCTGAATGCGCGTGGCTTCCAGTTGCGCTGGCCCGAGTTGATCGTCAAGCAGTGCCGCTGCGACAAGATATTTCAGGTTGTAGTCGCCCTGTTCTTTTACTTGAGGATGATCCTTTGAGCCAAAGCTTCCGCCTCCTGCGAAATCGAAGGCACCTTTGAATACATCGCAACGCACAGACTCAACGTCCGCCGCAATCAGGCCATTGCTCCGCTTCAGGTCAAGAACAGCTTCTAGCACTGCCTGGCCGTGAATCAGCGAACAATACTTCTTCATGATTGTCTGCTTGATGATGTCGAGGGAGGGGTCTTCCCAATTTGCGAGAATCGGTTGGGAGAACATAAGCTCCAACCCGTATGGACCTTCGAACAGTCCCTTTGGCCCTGTGAAGCCACGCTTCGCTAAGGAGGTAGCATAGACAGCCCGCATTCCAGTCATTCCGGGGGAAAAGCCTTTCCACTGCGATACTTTCTCGGCATGCACACATGTCAGCGAGATGTTGTCGACGGTTGCGATCGAAATCGCATTCGAGATCTCGTCTGTCGAAAGTCCGAAGAGCTTCCCCGCGCCCGCGGCGGCCGATATCGCAAGTTGAAGAGCATGGTTGAATCCTTTGGCCATCACGGGTACAGCGGCAGTAAATCTGCATTGAATCTCGTAGGCCACTGCGAGCGCCAACATGAATTCCTCGCCGGATGCACCCGCTTGTTCGGCTGCTGCAAGTACGGTTCCGAAGTTGTCGCTTGGATGGCAAAGGCCGCCATCGGCCATATAGCTATCGAGAAGGTCGACGTAGCGCACGAGAGAGGAATTGAAAAACGCCGCCTGATCCGCGGATGTCTTACCGCCGCCGATCAACGTGCAGCGGCCCGGAGCCCGATACTCCTCAAACTGCTCACGCAGGGCCTGGAAGGGCTCGCCTTGCAAGCCAGCGATTGCGCAGCCGAGACTATCCAGGATGTTGCGCTTGTAAAGCTTACGGATTTCGGATGTGAGGTGCTCAGGCCGGGCAGCGTGAGCAAATGAGGCAATGCGCTCCACTGCTGTGTCGACTGCTACAGCCGGCGGAGATGACAAGAGTTGTGGCATGATTCTTTCTCCTCAATGGAAGATCTTCGATTATCGTGATCGGATTGAATGTTTACGAAGGCTACTTTTGACTCTTCATGAACTCACGTAAGATGTCCGCGATTTCGTCGGCTTTGGTGTCCAGTGCAAAGTGTCCTGCGTCCAGCACGTGGATCTTTGCACTCGGTACGTCCTGACAGTATCGCTCTGGCTCTCCGAGATCGAACGATAGATCGTGCTTACCCCAGAGCACCAACAGCCGTGGCTGCGCTTTCTGCATCCATGCCTGCCATTTGGGATATGCAAGGACGTTCGTTCTGTAGTCGTAGAAGAGGTCGCTTTGAATCTGCGCCTGGCCCGGTGCATTCAGAAATGCATATTCATCTGTCCATAGATCCGGGTCATATAGCTCTAGGTTCGGATCGTCCCCGATATGACGCGTCTTTGTAGTAGCAAGCGACAGCAAATTCTTGCGCAGACCCTCTTCATTAGCTGGCCTGTCTGCCCAGAATGCCCGCCGCGTTGCCCAGTTCGCTCCGAGGCCCTCATTGTGTGCGACTGCATCCTGGACAATCAGTGCTTGGACACGACCCGGGTGTGCCAATGCCATGCGGAATCCAACCGGTCCGCCGTAGTCCTGCATGTAGAGGGTGTAGCGTGAAAGATCGAGCGCCTCCGTGAACTCGTCCATCACTGCAGCAAGGTGGTCGAAGGTGTAATCGAATTTCTTGGGATCGGGCCAGTCGCTGTGTCCGAAACCAGGATAATCCGGAGCGACCAGATGGAATCTGTCTGCAAGGCGCGTCAACAGCGGTTGAAACATCCGCGACGATGACGGAAGACCATGCAGCAGGAGGATGGCTGGAGCGTTGACCGGTCCTGCTTCTCTGTAGAAGATCGAGAGTCCATCGACCTTTACTGAGCGATAGCTGATGTTCTGTTCCATTTGGAGTCCCTTTTCTTGAGCCTGCAAAGCGGCGTTGGAGAGCATAAGAAGCACCAGCAAAGCGAGTGCTCGAAAGATTGCATTGACTGCATACTTCGCGAGTGCGTTCGAAACTGCGGCCCAGGCCGGTTCGCGCTGGCCCTTGTCGATTGGATAGGGAGTGCCGAGTTGGCCATTTGAGTCAAGCGGAACGGCCATTCTCCACGCGTTCAATTCGTGTAGAAACATCGTGATGGAAATCAGCATTTGTCCTCCCATTCACAAGCCCACTCCAAAATCGGACCCGCAATGCCGGTAACGTCGGAAACCAGCTTTTGCAGCAGTGCTATCGCATCGGTTTCCTGCGATAGGCTTGCGCTCTGGCCTGCCCACAGCGGAAGCAACTCCGGATTGGCGGCTTGCTCCGCAAGCACGGAAACGTTTCTCACGAGAGCACGCTGCAACGGATAAGGAAGAATCTCGACTCCTGGACGATTGAGATCCTCTAGCAATTGGTTATGAATTCCACGCGCCAGACGACCTGTAAAGCCACGCGTCAACGCAGTTCGGCGCGCCTTTCCACTGAGTAACGCGTTGCGATGAAGGGCGCTGGCGCCAGACTCGTCACTGGCCAGAAATGCCGTGCCCAGTTGCACGCCTTCTGCTCCAAGTGCAAACGCGGCAATAATTCCACGAGCGTCGGCGATACCTCCGGCTGCTACAACTGGAGCAGAAACAGCGTCGGCGACTTGAGGCGAGAGAGAGAACGTCCCAGTAAGCGACTCCTCGGCCGAGAGAAGGAAAGATCCGCGATGGCCGCCCGCTTCGAACCCCGATGCGACGATGACATCGACTCCCGCCTGATCAAGAGCGATGGCTTCGTCCCGCGTTGTAGCCGTTCCAATCGCAATGATTGCCTGCCTGCGACATTCATCGAGTATTTCCTTAGACGGAACTCCGCAGATGAAACTGAAGACGGGGACTCTCGCATCGAGCAATACCCGGGCCTGATCTTCGAAGCTGGCTGGCACATAGGGCTTATATATTGGCTGCGCGCCGCCCAAGGAATTGATGTGTCCAGCCAAATGCGACAGACTGCGCTCAAAGGCTTCTGCACCGGATGAGCGTGCGCCCTCGTCTTCCATCGAGACCCACAGATTGATCGCGAATGGTTTTGTAGTGAGTGTACGGATCTCGTCGATCGCGTCTTTGATTGCCGAAGGGCTTAGACTATGCGCACCGAAAGAACCAAGGCCGCCACAATTCGAGACGGACGCAGTCAATCGCTGCGTTGACAGGCCACCCAAAGGCCCTTGGATAATTGGATACTTGATTCCCAAGGTTGAAGAGACGCGAGTCTGATACCAAGGTGCCTCTGTACTTCCTGACTGCCGCTCCATACCAATCCTCTGAGTCTCCGTGCAGAGACTGCTTGACATCTGCCTACGCTCTCTGATCTGCGACTTCAAAGATGACTTCCAGCTCAACTGGAACCCCAATTGGGAGGCTGGCAACGCCAATAACCAGTCGAACCGCTGTCTTTTCGCTGCCAAAGACATCCCGAAAGAGATCCGATGCGCCATCTGCGACTCTGGGCTGGTCAAAGAAGTCCCCGGAGGTTGCGATGAACACGCCAAGGCGAACAACACGAGTTATTCGGTCGAGTGAGCCAAGGTAACCTTTCGCCGCAGCTAGCGCGCTGAGAGCCGCGGTATAGGAAGCATCCCGTCCATCTTCGGCTGTGAGTTCATTTCCAAGCCGGCCAAGGTACTTTGGCTTGTGGTCAACGACCGGGAGCATGCCGCTGAGAAAGAGCAGGTTGCCTGTCTGGACAGCCTCAACGTAAGTTCCAAATGGTGTGGGGGGAGCTGGAAGCTCGATGCCAAGAGCCTGTAGGCGGTGGTCGACACCGCCCAGTTGCAGAGCATTACGGGCTACCACCGGCCAGCGTGCGCACCGCCGTCCACGTGCAGCACCTCCCCGGTAACATGACGCGCTTCCGCGAGAAAGACGACCGCATCTGCGATGTCCTTCGGGTCGGAAATAGTGCCCATCGGCGAAAGACTCTTCAGGAAGTCCTTCGGATTATTCTTGTGCAGCGGCGTATCCACCTGGCCGGGGGCAACCGCGTTGAAGCGGATGTTGCGCTTTGCATATTCGCTCGCCAAACTGCGGGTGATTGCATCGAGTCCGCCCTTGGTGATCATGGGAATGGAAGCCGTAAGGGTCGAGATTGGGTTCTCGACAAGCGATGTGGTGATGCTCGTTACGCTGCCTCCGGTACCTTGCGAGAGGATCTGCTTCACTGCCAACTGCGTGATGAAAATGAACCCTTCCAGATTCGTCGAAACCAGGGCACGAAAGTCCTCGGCGGTGTAGTCCGTGAAGGGCTTGGCCGAGAAGATGCCCGCATTATTGACCACATGGTCGATGGAGCCAAATGCACTGATCGCGGTCTGAGCCACTTTCTCAGCCGTAGCTGCCTGACCGATGTCTCCGTCCACAACTGCGAGGTTTGGGGATGGCAGGAAGCCGGCCTTCGAAACGCTTCGCGAAGTTGCTACAACGTTATAGCCCCTATCCAGAAAGGCCTTGACTACGGCTGCTCCAATGCCTTGTGACGCGCCGGTTACTATGACTGTCTTATGGTCTGCCATGCTTCACTCCTCCGCTTCTCCGAGGTTTTCGGATGCGATGAAGTGATGAAATCACAGGGGCGATCTCGAAACTATTAGACGATGGTGTCGGTCAATACCTAAGTATCGGATAGCCGAAGATGAGTTCTTTAAGGCCGGCCGACTTTAAGCGAGAAAATTCGTGCTGCTTTCGCGGGGATGAAGCAGACTGAAGAGGGTGCGGATTACTTAGTCGCTTTTGAATCTGCCCTTTGCGGGCGCGGCAAGCGCAGTCTGGAGGCCATGTTCACCAGGTCGGCCAGAGAATCGGCCTTCATCTTATTCATGACCTTGCCTCTGTGGGCCTTCACGGTGATTTCGCTGATATCGAGTTCATCCCCAACCTGTTTGTTCAACATGCCCGTAACAACCAATGCCATGACCTCCTGTTCGCGTGGGGTTAGCGATGCATAACATTCTCGAAGATCATGCATCTCTGCTTCGCGCCCGAGAGCGGCTCGGCTTCGCTGGATTGCGTTCCGGATCGCACTGAGTATTACTTCATCTCCGAATGGCTTGGTCAGAAACTCGATCGCTCCCGCCTTCATGGCCTGAACAGTCATCGGGATATCACCGAAACCGGTGACGAAAATGATTGGCATGTGGATCCGGTCGCCCGCTATACGCCTCTGCAATTCGAGACCATTCAGGTCGGGCAGATTGACATCGAGTACCAGGCAACTCGGTACGCCGGCTCGTGGGCGCGCGAGAAACTCCTCTGCCGACGCAAAGGTCTGCGTTTGCCACCCCTCGGTTTGTATCAGCAACTCCAACGACTCGCGGACCGATATGTCGTCGTCAACTATGAATACGAGTGGGGTGGCTTGCAGCATGCATTATGACCTCTGTTCATTGGCACGTGCGCTCGCTCGACCTAAGTATATTACCGGAAAGGCAAAGATTACCTTGTGAATCGCTCATTTCGCGCGAAGTGCGGCATTGATCGCCACTAGAAGAGCCGTGTCACTGAATGGCTTGATCAGGCATTCGACCGCGCCGCCTTTGAGCAGATGGGGACGAATGGCCTCACTGCTATGGGCGGTGATGAAGATAATTGGGGTCTCTTGCCGGCGCCGGGCCAATTCGCGCTGAAGATCGGGGCCGCTCATCCCCGGCATTTCGATGTCCAGGATGAGACACTTGGTCTTGACGACACAATCGGACGCAAGGAACTCCTCGGCAGACGGGAAGGCCCTTGCAGTAAATCCGAACTCCCTGATTAAGTCGGGCAGCGACTCGCGCACAGACTCATCGTCATCGACCACCGATATGAGCGTACAGTTGATTTTCACGACTTCCTCATGACTTTAGCTGCATCTGTCACAGCAGGCTCCCGAATGGCGCCAAGGTTATGGGTGCCCATGGCACCCTCGAATCCGTGGGGAATAGAGAATGAAAATGTGGCTCCCGGACCGTCATTGGGTGCGGCCCACAGGCGGCCACGATGACGCTCGATAATGGAGCGGCATACGGATAGACCCATCCCCATGCCGGAGCTCTTGGTTGTATAGAACGCGTCAAAAAGCCTCTCCAGATTCTGCGAGTCGAGGCCGACCCCCGTATCCTGCATGGTCAGGCGCACTAAATCACCTTCATCCTGTTCGGTTCTGATGACCAACTGCCTTGGGCGATCTTCGACGGCACTCATTGCGTCCAGGGCATTGCGGAGCAGATTCAGGATTACCTGCTGAAGCTGAACCCGATCGCCGGCAACTGGCGGCAGGCCGTTGGCGAGTTCCGACCGCAGCATCACACGGGTTCCCTGAAGCTCGCCCAATGAAAGGGCAATCACCTCCCGCGTTGCCTCATTGAGATCTACTCTTTCGGTTGTAATGTCCTCCTTGCTGAAGAGAGCGCGCAGTCGGGTGATGACCTCCGAGGCTCGGTTACCGTCGCGAATCGTGCGCCGGGCGGTTTCACGCGCGCCATCGATGTTGGGTGGATCGGCAGCCAACATGCGCAGACATGTGCTGGCGTTGGTAACGATTCCCGAAAGCGGCTGGTTCACTTCGTGCGCAATTGAGGCCGTCAAAGCCCCGAGGCTCGTGACCCGTGCGACATGAGCAAGCTCCGAGCGCACCTTGCCGAGCGCCTCTTCCGAAAGCCTGCGCTCCGTTACGTCTTGTACCGCACCAATGTACTCAAGCTCGCCAAGTTTATTCCTGGTTCCATGACCGACCAGGTGTAGGTATTTGATTCTGTTTTCAGGTAACAAGAGTCGATGCTCGTACTCAAAGTCTTTACCGGCTTTAGCTCGCTCCACCATGTCACACAACAATGGGATATCTTCCGGGTGGACTCGAGAGCCGAGGAGTCCAAGCGTGACGGGCAAATCCGGCTCAAGCTCAAAGATGCTATATACCTGCTCTGACCAGGTAATTTCTTCCGTCGCCACGCGCCATGAAAAACTGCCGGTCCTACTCAAGCGTTGGCCCTCAGCGAGAAATGCCTCGCTGCGTCGCAACTCCTCTTCCGCCAGTCTGCGTTCCGTGATGTCGCGAAGGTAGCCCGTGAATGATGGTGGCCCCTCCAGCGGGATGCGTGAGATCGCGAGTTCAACGGGGAATTCACTTCCGTCTGCTCGCGCGGCCGTTAACTCGACGCGCTTCCCCAGGACTCGTGCTTCACCCGTGGCCAGATAACGGGTGAAGCCTTGCCGGTGCCCCTCTCGCAGAGACGGCGGAATGATGACGTCGGCCAGACGTTTGCCTACAGCTTCATCGCGGCAATAGCCGAAGGTGCGCTCTGCAGCTGGATTGAACTCAGTGATATGGCCTTCATGATCGATTGTCACAATACAGTCGAGTGCCGAGTCGAGGATCGCTGTCTTGCGTGCCTCGCTGCGCCGCAACTCCTCCTCTGCTCGCTTCCGGTCATCGATATCGGTGTTTGTCCCATACCATTTCACGATCTTTCCGGATTCATCGCGTAATGGATTGGCACGGAAAAGAAACCAACGATACTCTCCGTCAAAGCGGCGCAGCCTCGCCTCGCTCTCTCCAGGCTCTTCAGAGGCCCTAATATGTTGCCACGCACCGGCCAAGCTGTTCAGGTCGTCGGGGTGAACTGCCGTAGTCCATCCCCACTCCTGCGCCTGTTCCTGAGAAAGCCCCAGGTAGTCAACATAATGTTGGTTGAAGAATTCGGCGGAGCCGTCGGGTCGAGCCGACCAAGCGAGCGTTGGAATCGTATTGATGATCTGGGTAAGGTTGCGTTCGCTCGCCCGCAGCGCTTCTTCAGCGCGCTTGCGGTCGTCGATATCGATTAACAGCACGTACCAGCCGGTGACCCGGTTGTCCGTGTCTCGCACCGGAAGGGCGCGCACCTGGAACCAACGATAGACGCCATCCGCACGTCGGCAACGGTGTTCAATGTCATACAGCGTTCCCGTAGTAATCGATTTCGTAAGAACTTCGATCACGCGTTGGAGATCATCCGGATGAACGGCATCAGTGAAGGCCCAATCCCGCAATTCCTCAGCTGTTCTGCCAAAATAATCTAGGACTTGTTGATTTTGATGTTCAATCGCACCAGCCGGACTCATCGTGCAAACCAGCCCAGGAATGCTGTCGATGATCTGGCGAAGATTTTGTTCACTCGCTCGCAGGGCTTCTTCCGTGCGCTTGTGATTCTCCACATCAGTTTGCAGGAGGTACCAGAGGACGATGCGCCCTTCTGAATCCCGCAAGGGAAAGCCCCGCATCTGGAACCAGCGGTACACTCCATCGGCACGGCGGTGGCGTCCCTCAAAACCGAATGACTCACCGGTTTCAACCGACCTCTGCCATGCTGCGATTGCCCCTGGACGGTCATCCGGATGGATTGTACTGCCGTTCTCCCAGCCTTTCACTTCGTCGAGTGTTGCACCAAAATACTCCAGGACCTGGCGATTTGCCAGTACGGCTTCGCCATTCGGATTCATGAGGGTGACGAAGGCCGGAAGGCGATCGACTATCGATCGAAAATGATTCTCGCGTGCAGCCCTGGAACGCCACCAATGCCCGCTTCCTTCTTCCGCGGCCCGCATTTGACGGTCAATGTCGGTAATGATTCCGCACCATCTGACGACTCGTCTGTCCGTGTCGGTCAACGGGCTGGACCGGAAGAAGAACCAGCGGTACTCTCCATCAAAACGCCGCAGTCGTGCCTCGATCTCCCGTGGCTCACCAGAATCAAGCGTGAATCGCCTACATTCGAGCAGCTCTGAAAGGTCCTCCGGGTGGATTGAAGCCTCCCACCCTGAACCGATTGAATCGTCAAGACTCAGGCCGGTGTACTCACACCAACGTTGATTGAAGAAGTCAATGTTTCCATCTGGTAATGCCGTCCATACCAATCCAGGAAGCGCATCGACGAGGCGGCTGAGTTCGCTCTCCATTGCGGTCCTTTCCTGGCAGCACTCCATCGCTTTAGGATGTGCCACCGGTCGGTCAGGCGTCTATTGTACTTTGGTATTGGTTTCGAGTCGCCTGCCGGGACCACCGAGCCCATCCCCCATCGATACCAAAGTATTGATCGATACCATCGTCCAATAGAAACGCCCCCATGCTTCTGGTGTGATGCACCTGTGAAATGCACCCGCGGAAATCGGATGCGTTGAGCACACAGTCTCTTTCAAGGAGAGCACACCATGACGCAGGTCGGCAAAGTACAGTACACCGCGAGAGTCCACACAACAGGCGGCCGCGACAACGGATCTTCCCGCAGTTCTGATGGTCGCCTGGATATCAAGCTTTCCATTCCTGGCTTACCCGGAGCAGGCACAAACCCTGAGCAGCTTCTGGCTGCCGGCTGGTCGGCTTGCTTCCTTTCGGCAATCAAGATCCAAGCCGGCAAGAGAAAGGTCAAGCTCCCGGCGAATCTAGCCATTGATGCGGAGGTAGACCTGGTGAATGGTGAGGACGGCCACTTTCTTCAAGCCCGCATCAACGTCAGCCTTCCGGGCTTTGAACTTGAAGTCGCCAAGGCTCTCATAGATGCAGCGGAAAAGAACTGTCCGTATTCCAAAGCAACTCGCGGGAATATCGATGTCGCAATCCATGTGGCAGTGACGCAGCCCAATGACGACATCGTAACCAGCGCGGCCTGAGGCAGGCTTTTCGCCGGCTTTGAATCCCCGTCTCAATCGGACGGATCGTTTCTCAAGTGGAGAGTAAACAATGTCAAATGAAACCAACCATGACCACAGCCAAATGGAAACTTCGCCCGCGAATAGAAGCACAGTGGGTAAAGCGCTGATCACAGGCGCCTCTTCCGGAATCGGCGCAATCTACGCCGACCGGCTGGCACACCGGGGTCTTGATCTAATCCTCGTGGCCCGCAATCGAGAGAGGCTTACTGCGATTGCTACACGGCTCACCGCTAAGACTGGGCGCTCCATCGAGATCATTGTTGCTGACCTCAATACCGACTCAGACCTCGCTCGGGTTGAGCAGGTGCTGCGCACTGACGACGGAATCAGCGTGCTGGTCAACAATGCAGGCTTCGGCGCAACCGCGCCGCTCATCAACTCCAACATCGACAAGATGACAGAGATGATCGACCTCAACGTTACCGCGGTGGTGCGCTTGACCTATGCGCTGGTGCCGGAGTTTCTCAGGCGCAACAGCGGAACGATCATCAACATTTCTTCGATCGTGGGTATCGTACCCGAAATGCTGAACGGCGTATACGGAGCCACCAAGGCATTCGTCCTGGCCTTTAGCCTCTCGCTCCATAAAGAGCTTGCTGCGAATCATATCCGCATTCAGGCGGTTCTCCCCGGTGCAACGGCCACGGAGTTTTGGGGCATCGCCGGCACTCCAGTCGAACACCTTCCCTCTCAAATCGTCATGACGGCCGACGACTTAGTCGACGCCGCAATTGCAGGCCTGGATAAAGGCGAACTGGTCACTATACCTTCACTACCGGATATTGCCGACTGGGATGCCTATGAGGCCGCTCGGCAATACATGATACCGAAGCTTTCGCTGACTTCACCGGCAGCTCGCTATGGCATTTCGTCGCCGACGAACGACACACATCAATCAATGGTGCTCTAGGTCCAGGTGGAGGCAAACTCATGACGACTGAAATCGACCATGATCGCCGCCGGCTTCTTTCAATGGCGGCGATGAGTATGGCCGTGGCCGGATTCGGCTCAGCTGGTTGTGCGATGGCACAGGCACTCACATCGAGCAGATTGCCTGTCGAAGGCGAGTTGCCTTCATTCGGCGTTGCGACAACATGGCTCAGCTCGCCACCCTTGACGGCTGCGGGTCTGCGTGGAAAGGTAGTGCTCGTCAATTTCTGGACTTATACCTGCATTAACTCCCTACGCGCACTCCCCTACGTTCGCGCGTGGGCGAACAAGTATAAGGACCAGGGATTGGTGGTGATCGGTGTGCAGGCGCCAGAGTTCTCGTTTGAGAAGAACATCGATAACATCCGCTGGGCGATCCATGCCATGAGGATCGATTACCCGATCGCAGTCGATAACGATCACGCAATATGGCGGGCTTTCAACAATGAGGCTTGGCCGGCTCTTTACTTCGCCGATGCGCGGGGGCACATTCGACACCATCAATTAGGTGAAGGCGGTTACGAACTGTCGGAGAGGATCATTCAGGAGTTGCTGGTCGAGGCCGGTGCCCGCGACATCGACACTCAACCTACTTCAGTCAATGCCCAAGGTATAGAAGCCCCCGCCGATTGGAGCAGCCTGAAGTCCCCTGAGACCTATACCGGCTACGAGCTTTCTGAGGGATTCTCATCCCCTGGTGGAGCTCGGGTGAAGAAGAGCCATGGCTACGGATACCCCACGCGGTTAGGGCTCAACCATTGGGCCCTTCAGGGTGAGTGGACCGTCGCAAGGGAAGCGGTTGCACTCAACACGGACAACGGGCGAATCGCGTACCGTTTTCACGCACGGGATCTTCATCTTGTGATGGGACCACCAGTGCAAGGGGCATCCATTCGCTTTCGGATCCTAATCGACGGCCAGGCGCCAGGCTCTGCTCACGGCAGTGACGTTGACGATCAAGGCAACGGGACAGTGACCGAGCAGCGGCTATATCAACTGGTTCGGCAGTCAGATCCCATTGCGGATCATGCCTTCGAGATCGAATTTCTCGGAGCTGGTGTAGAGGCTTTTGACTTCACGTTCGGTTGATCGCGGTGACTGATACCAAGGTATCGACCAACACCATCGTCCAATAGATTCGTCTTCGCGCTTCTGGCTTAATCGTAACTGTCTTGCACTGGAGCGCTCTCGAAGGGCAATCCAATTGAGGAGAAGAGAAATGGAGCATAGAGAATCGAGCAGGATGCAAAGCCGTATCCATAAAGGCCGCTCGTGGTGGTTGAGTGTGCTGGTCATCATAGGCTGCCTGGCTGTGGCGTCGGGTGCTGCGCAAACTGCCAGGGAAGTGCGTGGAGCAGCGGCTGTCGAGCCGCTTCAAAACGAACCACCGGCGAAGATCGTCATCGATCCGCCTTTGGCCGAACCGCTGTCTCATGGACGGGTGGTGATTCAATATCGTGCGGAGAATCTGCACCTGGCGCCGGTGTTCGGGTCTGCCGCCCTTGCCGTGTCTCCGCGAGTCGGACACATTCATGTGTCCCTGGATGATGCCTCGTGGGTCTGGGTCGACGCGAGCGGAGAACCCGTGATTATGAACAGCCTCCCATCCGGGCCGCATAAGGTCCTGATTCAATTGGAGAGCGCGAACCATCAATTGCTCGATCAAGGCTCCGTTGAGTTTACGATACCGGGGGTTCCTGGTCCTGAGTCAGCCCATGCGCAAATTGAGAGCGCATTGCCTGTGCCGCCAACTGTTGGGATCTCTCAGAGCCAGCCGGCGGCAAAGCTCATTGTCGACGCCCCCAAGGCAGAGCCGCTTTCGCGTGGCGTTCTGTTCCTTCCCTATCACGCGGAGAACCTGCAAATCCTGCCGGTATTTGGACCGGCCGCACTTGCGGTGGTTCCAAGGATTGGGCACATCCATGTGACTGTCGATGACGCCGCCTGGCACTGGGCAGATGCAAGCGGTGTACCGGTCATTATCAATGGCCTTGCGCCTGGGCCGCACAAGGTTCTGATCCAACTGGTCAATGCAAACCATCGGCCTCTGGATCAGCAGGTTGTTACCTTCACAGTTCCGGGTGGAAGCACATCCCATGACCACAACTGACGACGCCATCGACACGTCTCGCCGGCAATAGGTTCACGCAGCATCAAGGAGAAAATCGCCATGAAGCAAACGGAATCAATCAGGATTTCTCGTCGCAAATTCGCCATTGCTGGAGTTTCGGCAGGAGCGGTGCTGCTCGCACCGAGCGCGCTCTTCGCGGGCGAGAGCCAGCCGCTGTCCAAGACAGCCGCGTCGAACTTGCCGACCCTTGAGGCGGGGACAAACACATCGTTTGCCTCGATAAAGCAGATAGACGCTGGACTCCTGAATATTGGGTATGCAGAAGATGGTCCCGCCGATGGCCCGGCTGTCATTCTTTTGCACGGGTGGCCCTATGACATTCACAGTTTTGTCAATGTTGCCCCGCTGCTAGCATCGTTGGGCTACAGGGTCATCGTCCCTCATTTGCGCGGCTATGGCTCGACGCGCTTTCTTTCGAGTGACGCGTTCCGCAATGGCCAGCCATCGGCGGTGGCTCTCGACATTATCTCGCTGATGGACGCCCTCAAGATCCAAAGTGCGATTATCGCGGGCTTTGATTGGGGCGCGCGAACGGCCGACATCATCGCTGCCCTCTGGCCGGAACGCTGCAAGGCTCTCGTCTCTGTGAGCGGCTATCTGATCGGAAGTCCGTCAGCCGGCAAGACTCCACTGCCACCGAAGGCTGAGTTCCAATGGTGGTATCAGTTTTACTTTGCAACGGAGCGCGGTGAGGCCGGGTATGAGAAATACCGGCGTGAATTTGCAAAGCTCATCTGGCAACTCGCTTCGCCGCAGTGGGCATTCGACGACGCCACCTTCGATCGCAGCGCAGCATCGTTCGACAACCCGGATCACGTTAAGATCGTAATCCACAATTACCGCTGGCGTCTCGGCCTCGCTGATGGGGAGCGGAAATACGACGAGCTGGAAAAGCGGCTTGGTGAAGCCTCGGCCATCACAGTTCCCACTGTCACTCTCGAAGGCGACGCAAATGGCGCGCCGCACGCGGATCCCAGTTCCTATGCCAGGAAATTCTCCGGCAAATATGAACACAGAACCGTTAAGGGCGGAGTTGGCCACAATCTGCCTCAAGAGGCGCCGGAAGCATTCGTCCAGGCCATCGTCGATATCGACCATTTCTAACAGACACAAAGCCCCGCATAGCTTTCAAACATTGCACATTCTTCAACAGAGGAGACCACGCCGTGATTCTATCTGCGATTGAAGGCCGCAACAACACCATGTTGTCGAACTCGAATGAAGTAACAGACGAAGTGCTCGTGTCCGCCGCCCGGTGCGGCGACTCTCAGGCTTTCGTCGAGCTGAGCAAACGCCATTCTCGAAGGCTACTGCTCAAGAGCTACCGAATCACAAACAACTGGCAGGATGCGGAGGACGTTCTTCAGGACTCATTCATGAAGGCGTTCACTCACCTTCACACTTTCGAATCCAGATCGAGCTTCTCGACTTGGCTTACGCGAATCGCAATCAATTCTGCGCTGATGTTGCTAAGAAAAAGACGGAGCTCCCACACGCTTCCAATCGATGAACTAATCCCAACCGATGGGCTGAGCGATGCGTTTGAGTGTCGAGATCATCGCGACAACCCCGAGCAGTCCTACGCCCGGCGACAGACCGAGGAAAGACTCACAAAGGCTATTCGCAGGATGCGACCAGGACATCGTGAAGTTGTCGAGTTACGCCGGGCCGGCGATCTGTCGATGAACGAGATTGCACAATCCCTCTGCATTTCGGTTCCCGCGGTGAAGTCAAGGCTACTCCGGGCAAGAAGCGAGCTTCGACAGCATGTTCAGTGAGTGTTGGAGCGGATCAGAGCCCGCATTTCTTCCTTGCTGATTGGCGATCGGTTGGACATCACGGAGGCTACAAGCCAGAATTCTCGAGTCTCGTCTCGGTGCGCGTGGAGAATCGCTCCGAAACCTCATCCGTAATACCAAAGTATAGATCCAAAACTTCATTCAATGGAATCGAATCCGTCAGCATGCAAGATGTTGTGAGGCAGGTGAAAATGACCAGCTTAATGAAGCGCAATCTAACAATTGGAGTGGTACTTGGCGCAGGCGTTATCGCCTTGATCGCGGGCGCCATTCATCCGACCCGAAGCGCATCCGCAACTCCAACGATGAATCCTCCAATAGTTGAGGTCGTTCAGGCGGGGCAGAGGGACGTGCCGATCTACGGCGATTGGATCGGGACGCTCGACGGGTTAGTGGACGCCGATGTAAGAGCCCAGGTGACGGGCTACCTGTTGAAACAGGGTTATCAAGAAGGATCGTTCGTGAGGAAAGGCCAACTGCTATTTCAAATTGACCCGAGGCCGTTCCAGGCTGCACTAGACCAAGCCGAAGGTCAACTGCAACAAGCGAAGGCCATGCTGACGAATGCGCAAGCGGTGCAGGGGCGTACAGAACTCGACGTAAAGCGCTACACGCCGTTGGCACGAGAGCAGGCGGCGAGCCAACAGGACCTGGACAATGCTGTGCAAAATAATCTTGCCGCTTTGGCTACGGTGGAGACCGCAAAGGCACAAATCCAGACCGATGAAGCCGCGGTTGAAACGGCGAAGATCAATCTCGGATTCACGAGTCTTGTTGCGCCAATCGACGGAATCGCCGGCCAGGCCCAGTTGCAGGTAGGCGCGCTGGTAACTCCCGGTAGCGGAACGGTCACTTCTATTTCGACCATTGACCCTATCAAGGTTTACTTCACGGTGGGTGAGCCTCAATACCTCGCATGGCGCAAGCGATTTCCATCCGAAACCAGCCGCGAAGCCGCCGACAAAGCTCTTCGGCTTCAGCTGATCCTGGCCGATGGATCCACTTACGAGCACGAAGGCCAGTTCTACTTTGCGGATCGCCAGGTGGATGAGGGCACCGGCGCTATTCGGCTCGCTGGACTCTTTTCCAATCCGAACAACATATTGCGCCCTGGCGGCTACGGGAAGGTTCGAGCGATCATCCGAATGCAAACGGGTGCTCTGTTGGTGCCTCAACGCGCAGTGTCGGAGTTGCAGGGCGGCTACCAGATTGCCGTAGTGGGCAGCGATAACAAGGTTTCCATTCGTACGGTGAAGATCGGCGAAGCCTTCGGCTCGGACCGAATCGTGACCGAAGGGCTGAATCCGGGAGAGCGTGTGGTTGCCGAAGGGATCCAGAAGGTACGCCCAGGGATGCAGGTGAATCCGATCCCGTTTAACGCAAGCAAGGGCAGGTGAGCGATGTCAAGGTTCTTCATCAATCGGCCCATCGTGGCAATAGTCATCTCCATCATCCTGGTACTTGTGGGGTCATTGACGATTCTGACCCTGCCGGTCGCGCAATTTCCCAACATTGCGCCGCCAGAGGTTCAAGTCTTGGCCACATATGTCGGCGCCGACGCGCAGACGCTGGAACAAGCGGTCGCCACTCCCCTCGAACAGCAGATGAACGGGGTGGACAACATGAACTACATGTACTCGCTGAATGCAACCGGCAACAACACCACCAGCCTGATTGTTGACTTCGATGTAAAGACCGATCCCAACAACGATTTCATTCTCGCGCAATCCCGGGAGACCCAGGCCGTTTCGCAGCTTCCGACTGATGTGACGAACTACGGCATCACGGTCCGTAAGTCGGTTACCGCGCCTTTGATGCTCATCGCCGTCTACTCGCCAAATAGTACCTACGACGCCAAGTTCCTTGCGAATTACGCATACATCAATCTGACCGATCCCATCCTGCGCTCGCCTGGCGTCGGCAACGTGCAGGTATTCGGCGCCGGACAATACGCTATGCGCCTGTGGGTGAAGCCCGACCAGCTGTCGAAGCTTGGCGTCACAGTTCCGGAGATCATCAACGCGTTGCAGGCGCAGAATACGGTGAATCCGGCTGGAAAAGCAGGCGGCGAGCCAGCGCCCAAAGGGCAGGAATTCACGCACACGGTGCTGGCCCAGGGCCGGCTCGTCTCGCCCGAAGAGTTCGGGCAGATCGTGGTACGCGAAACACCCGACGGCGGAATGGTACGCGTGCGCGATGTGGCCCGGATTGAACTTGGGGCGCAGGACTATAGCATTGCCGGACGGTTCAATGGCAAACCCAGCGCTGTCATTGCGGTGTATCAGTTGCCTGGCTCCAATGCCGTGGAAACAGCCAACGGGGTCAAGAAGCTCTTGGCGCAGCTGAGCCAGCGATACCCCGATGATTTGGATTCTGTTGTCGCGCTCGACACTACCCGCGCCGTGACCCAGGGAATCAAGGAGATTGTTGAGACCCTCGTTATCGCGCTGGTGCTGGTGATTCTCGTGGTATTCCTCTTCCTCCAGGGATGGCGCTCGACTCTCATTCCCCTCCTGGCTGTTCCTGTTTCGCTGATCGGTACATTCGTGCTTTTTCCTCTCTTCGGATTTTCGATTAACACACTTTCGCTTTTCGGCCTGGTGCTGGCGATCGGGCTGGTAGTCGATGACGCAATCGTGGTTGTCGAGGGTGTGGAGCGCCACATCGAAGAAGGATTGAGTCCAAAAGAAGCGGCTTTGAAAGCCATGCAGGAGCTCTCAGGCCCTGTGATTGGCATTGCACTAGTGTTGTCCGCGGTGTTTGTGCCGACTGCATTCATCCCTGGAATCACGGGCCGCCTCTATCAGCAGTTCGCGGTGACGATCGCCATTTCCGTGTTGCTTTCCGCGTTTAACGCGCTCACGCTCAGCCCGGCGCTTGCTGCGCTGCTTCTACGGCCCCGGAAACCGAGCCATGGCCTCTTGCAGAGGTTCTTCGACGGATTCAACAGCTTCTTTGATCGACTCACGAGGGGATATGTAAGCTGGAGCGCGGTGCTAGTACGGAAGGGTGTTTTTGTTGCCGTGCTGCTGCTTTTGTTTGGTGTTGCCGCGGGCTTCTTCTCGAGTCGTATTCCGACGAGCTTTCTTCCCGACGAAGACCAGGGGTACGCCTACGTCAATGTTCAACTCCCCAACGCGGCGTCGCTGGAAAGGACCACTGCGGTTGTGCAGGATGTTGAAAGGATCATCAGAAATACGCCCGGTGTCCAGAATTCAACATGCTTGGTCGGGTTCAGCTTGTTGAGTTTTGTCCGCACCAGCTATAACGCGACATTTTTCGTCACCTTCAAGCCCTGGGATGAGCGGCAAACGCGGGATCAGCAATTCCAGACGCTCAAAGCCCACCTTAATCGCGAATTCGGCAAGTTGCCTGCGGCAGTTGTGTTTGGCTTTTCTCCTCCCGCGATTCCGGGCGTGGGGACCTCAGGCGGTTTCACCTTCATGCTCGAAGATCGGTCAGGCGGAGACGTTCAATTTCTGGCTAAGAATCTCAATACATTTCTCGAAGCAGCGCGCAAGCGGCCGGAGATCGGCACCCTGAGTACGACATTCCTGCCCAGCGTTCCGCAGGAATTCGTTGACGTAGATCGCGACAAGGTCTTGAAGCAGGGGGTCGCTCTGAACGATGTGTACCGCACCATCCAGACATTCATGGGCGGATATTTCGTGAATTACTTCAATCGCTTTGGCCGGCAGTGGCAGGTGTACATCGAGGCCGAAGGGGAGGACCGCGCTCGCGCTGAAAACATTGGCCAGTTCTACGTGCGCAATAGCAAGGGCGAAAACGTTCCTCTTTCCACACTTACAACCATGAGGCCGCGCCTGGGACCTGAGTTCACCCTGCGGTTCAACGAATACCGCTCGGCGCAGATCAATGGCAGCGCGGCTCCGGGTTATAGCGCTGATCAGGCATCTGCGGCTCTTGAAGAAGTCTTCAAGCAAACCATGCCGCGCGAAATGGGATTTGATTACTCCGGAATCTCATTTCAAGAGCAAAAGGCGCGCGAAGGCGTTCCGCCGACGGTCGTCTTCGGGTTATCTCTGTTGTTTGTATTTCTCATTCTTGCCGCGCTGTACGAAAGCTGGTCATTGCCATTCAGCGTGCTGCTCAGCACTCCCGTTGCAGTCTTCGGAGCGTTCTTTGTACTCTGGCTTCGCAGGACTCTGCTCGGGTACTTCCTCCCGCCTTATCTCGTGCAGATCGAGAACGACATCTACTCGCAGATCGGACTGGTCATGCTGATTGGGCTCGCGGCGAAGAATGCCATTCTGATTGTCGAATTTGCAAAGGCAGAATACGAGAAAGGTAAGCCGCTGGCCGATGCCGCCCTTGAGGGTGCGAGACTGCGCCTGAGGCCAATCCTGATGACTTCGTTGGCATTCATCTTCGGATGCATTCCGCTGTGGACGGCCACTGGCGCTGGATCGGTAGCGCGCCAGATCATGGGCACCACTGTCATCGGAGGAATGCTGGCAGCAAGTGCCATCGGAATCTTCTTCATCCCGGCGATTTTCTACCTCGTCGAGAAATGGTCCGGCGCCCGGCGAGAGGCAGCGTCATCATCGCTGCCGGCAACTGCGGTTCCGGAGGCGGGAGACTGACATGAATCGCTTCAAAAAGCAATCCGATCATAGACAATTAGGATCGCGGATCACAGGATTCGCGGCATTCATTGTTGTCGCGATGACTGTCTGCTCGCTGTCCGGTTGCATGGTTGGCCCGAACTATCATCGGCCGGATGTGCGCACCCCGACGAACTTTCGCACCCTTGCGCCTGGCCCACAGCCGCAAACAGAGGCGTCCTCATTTGCCGACCTTCCCTGGTGGGAGGCCTTCCATGATCCGAAGCTGCAGGAGCTCATTCGCACCGGGCTCAAGCAGAACTACGATCTGCAGCTTGCTGCAGAGCGCATCAACGCCGCTCGCGCTGAGCTCGCCGTCACACGATCCAGCCTGTTTCCCCAGGTTGGGGGAAACGCCAATTTCAATGGCGGCAAGGATCCGGATACGCAGACGAACAACAACTTCCTTACTCTGACCGCGGATGCGGCCTTTCAGCTTGACCTGTTCGGAAAGCTGCGGCGTGCGACACAAGCTTCGCGGGGCGAACTGCTGGCTACTAAAGACGCGAAGCAGACAGTAACTCTCACATTGGTCAGCGACATCGCGGCGGATTACTACACGCTGCTTCAACTCGACCTGCAACTGCAGATCACGCGCGACACGGTGAAGACACAAACTGACTCGGTCAAGCTAACAAATCATCGTCTGGAACACGGGGTCGCGACAAAGCTTGATGTTCTGCAGGCCCAGCAGGTTCTCGACACTGCAAACGCACAGATACCGGATTTGGAGCGGCAGATTGCGCAGGAGGAAAACTCCATCAGTATCTTGATCGGCGACTACCCCGAAGCTGTGCAGCGTGGGTTGCCTTTGGTTGAGCAATCGTTGCCGCCCGAAGTATCACCAGGCCTTCCTTCAGCTCTGCTCGAACGCCGGCCGGACGTTCGCGAGGCCGAACAAGTTCTGGTCGCAACGAATGCGGACATTGGAGTCGCCAAGGCGGAGTTCTTTCCGCAGATAGCATTGACTGGATCCGGCGGTGGAGCATTTGGCCGGAGTAGTGCCTTCTCAAGCCTCATGGGCACGCATCTTGGCATTTGGTCGTATGGCGCCCAGGTGAGTCAGCCAATCTTCACCGGCGGAGCGCTGCGCGGCAACCTGCACCTGGCGGAATCCGAAAACAAGCAAGCTCTCATCGGGTACCGCCAGACGATTCAGCGTGCTTTTGGAGATGTGTCTGACGCTCTGGTCGGTTATCAGAAAGACCACGAAGTACGAATGCGCCAGCAAGCCACAGTGGCCGACCTGCAGGAGACAGTTCGCATCTCCAAGGTTCGGTATCAGGGCGGCACTACCACGTATCTCGAAGTCCTCGATGGCCAGCGATCGCTTTATTTGGCAGAACTCACGCTCGCGGAAGCGCGCGGCGATGAGTACCGAAGTCTGATTCAGCTGTATAAGTCGCTTGGAGGTGGTTGGCAGCTCGAAGCACAAACGCCAGGTGTGCAGGCCATGTCGGTACGGGCGGGCAACGGTTCTAACTTGCATTGATAACCGGAACTGCCCACTTTATTAAGGAATCGCGTCAGTTCCTGGGACAAGGCGATTGGCTGGAGTCGAACCCGACATCAGTGTTGAAAACACTCAACTTACTGATTCTGGGAATGCCAGCTTTGCAGGAAATGCAATGATTTCCAAATCTACTGTACAAACGCTGTACAAACTTTTCCTGAAATTCCCAGAACGCCAATCTTCGGATTTCCCTCTTGGCGAAGGAGGAGGATTCTGAAGCGCTCTTGGAACAGTTATACATCAGCCGATGCAGACCAAGAGTTGAATTGTGTCTGTATGCCTGCCATCCTGATCCGGAAGTTCTGGATGTGCCGCGGTGGCAGTCTCCTCACCTCGATGCAGGTGTTGAATGCTTGTTTGCCAGTACTCCTGCTTGTTGGTCAGGCAACTGTGAACAAGCGGGAGCTGAGACGACAAATCAACCTTGCGGCGGGCCGGAGATCAGGAAGTCTTCCCAACTGATGCTTGCGACGCTGTGGCGCCGGGCAATCTCTTCATCGCCGGGCGCGCAGATGACCAGAGGCGTAAACGCCGGATTGCGTCGGCAAAACTCAAGCACGCCGCGAAGCGCCAAGGCATCGAATCTCCCAGTCTTGACCTCCACGGCCCACTTGCCCCAACTCCCATCGATGACGGCATCGATCTCCAGCGGTTCCTCGCGCCAGTACGTTACCTGCTGGCCCTGGTTGATCGCAAAGGCCAGGCAGGCGTTTTCGACCCAGAAGCCGAAACGTCCCGACAAGAGAGCGTTGTTGAGCGTTACGAGTTTCGGCGGAGATGCCCGGCGTCTGTGAACCTGCGTCGAATACTTCTCCAGCGGCGCAATCAAATATGCGTCTCCGAGCAGGGCCAGATAGTTGGCAACTGTTTCGATGGCTCCGCTGTCCTGAAGCTGCCCCTGCAGCTTTTGCAGCGAGACAATTTGCGCGGGCGAGCCGGCGGCAATAGCGAAGACCTGGCGGAGCAGAGCGGGACGCCGTACCGCGCCTTGTGCCAGCACGTCGCGGCCGATGGCTGGCTCGATAATGGCATCGCGCACATACGCTCGCCATCGTTCGGGAGATTTTTGAAATTCTACGGCGCCAGGGTAGGAGCCGAAGAGAACGAGATTGATGGCAGCTTCCTGCGGCGAAAGATGGAATGCTTCAGCCAGCGAGGCGGCAGGCCAGTGACTCAGCGTCAAACGCTCGAAGCGTCCAGCCAGACTCTCCCGTGAGGCTTGGGCGACGCGAAGGGCTGAAGACCCGGTAGCCACCACATGAATGGGAAGGCGGCGCCGACGGGCGCGATCCCAGTGCCCTTTGAGCCGTCCCGCCCAATCGGATAGATGATGCACCTCGTCCAACAGCAGAACTGCCGTACCTTGCTTCGCGCGCGTTTCAGCCTCGGCCCAGCGGCGCTCCCAAAAACCAGGCAGAGCAGCGTCAGGATCGTCGCCGGCGGCGTAGATGGCTTGGTCGCCGAACTTCGCGGCGATGTC
>Ga0302277_1000740_pt1 | contig 24797 bp, 20 predicted proteins | sample III_Bog_N3_1_FD_198759 | JGI IMG/M metagenome (GOLD analysis project Ga0302277, IMG submission 198759) | Peat permafrost microbial communities from Stordalen Mire near Abisko, Sweden - III_Bog_N3_1 | ecosystem: Environmental > Terrestrial > Soil > Wetlands > Peat | place: Sweden: Abisko... | reverse complement strand
TCGACGAGCCTTTCTCCAACATGGACGTGGAGAGCGCCCACCAGATGGTCGAACTGCTCGCCCGGTTCCGCCAGGGTAACCGGACAATTGTCTTGACGACTCACCAGCGGGAGCTGGCAGCGCCCATCGCCGACTGGGTGCTGACGCTGCATGCCGGGCGCGTGGCCTCATTGGAGCCGGGGTCTCCCACGCGATGAAGACCAACGGCGCGCGCTTGCTCGAATCTCTTGGCATTCCCTTCGCACTTCAGGAGTACGAGGTTGATCCAGAAGATTTGTCGGCCCTGACGGTTGCCAAAAAGATCGGAATGCCGCCGGAGCAGGTTTTCAAAACATTGCTGACCACGGGTGGACCTGATTCCTACGTCTTCGCCGTCATTCCCGGCAACGCGGAACTGGACTTCAAGAAGCTGGCTCGCGTGGCCGGTTTGCGCAAGGCGGAGATGGTTCCACTCAAAGACGTACAGCCGTTGACCGGCTACATTCGCGGCGGGGTCACGGTCTTCGGCGCGAAAAAAGTCTTTCCCGTCCTCGTCGATGAGACGGCGATTCTTTTTGACAAAATTAGCGTCTCGGCCGGTACGCGCGGAACGCAGCTTATCCTTTCGCCCGGCGACTATCTGAGAGCCGCGCAGGCCCAGACCGCCGACCTGACCAAATCCACCGTTGCGGAGGGACACGCATGAAGCCCCGCGCCCTGTGGACTCATCTGGTCAAAGACCTGCGCATCGAGTGGCGTTCGCTGGACGCCCTGGTCTCCATGCTGTTTTTCTCCCTGCTGGTGGTCGTGCTCTTCTCCATCGCCTTTGACCCGCGCGGGGCCTTTTCCCAGCAGATTGCCGGCGGCGTACTCTCGGTAGCCATCCTGTTCGCTTCGGTGAGCGCGCTGAACCAGGCCTGGGCGCGCGAGATTCGCCACCAGGTTCTGGATGCGCAGCGCATGACGCCGGCCCCGGGCGCGGAGCTCTACCTGGCAAAAGTGATTGCAAATTTTCTTTTTGTCACCATCGTCCAGATCATTCTGGCGCCATTTTTCTTTATTCTTTATAACCTTCACATCGCGGGCCAGGCGTGGCTGCTGGCGCTGGTGTTGCCGCTGGGCACATGGGCGCTGGTAGCGAACGGCATCTTCTTTGCGGCGCTCTCCATCCGCAGCCGCAATCGCGAACTGCTGCTGTCGCTGATCTTGTTTCCCATCTTCATTCCGGCATTGCTGGCCATGGTGCAGGCCACTACAGCCATCCTGACCGGTGAAAGCGACCCCACGTGGTGGATCAAGCTCCTGGCGGGCTACGACATCATCTTCACCACAGTGAGCCTGCTGCTGTTTGACGTGGTCTTTCACGCCGAGTAGGGCGGAGATGCTCTAGTCCAGCAGCTTCTCGATTTCGTCTAGGTCGAAGCGGCATAGGCAGCCGGGAATATCAAAGGCGCGCGCTTCCAGAGGCGCGAGCCGTCCATCCACATAGCGATACTTCGGACCGTCCGGGTCGATGACCAGGATGGTTCGGATGCCCATGGCTTCATACCTTCCACATTTGGCCATGACGCGCTTGAGCGTATCGGCGGGAGAGAGAATCTCGAAGACGGCAACCGGCGGATGGGTGACGATCTGCTCGATGGGCTGGTTGCGGTCCAGAAGCGTCACATCGGGGACGAGAAAGCAGGTAGGCGAAACTTGCACCCGCAACTCCGGGCAAACGCGAATCTGGCCGGTCTTTGCCTGCTGCTGAAACCAGAAAACAATCGCCCTTTGCCACGCAGAATGATCATATTCTCCCACAATGCGCTCCTCGATCTCACCATCGACGTATTCGGCGTCCGGCTCGAAGGAGCTACGCAGATACTCTTCCACGGTGACGAAGGTTGTCGCGGCTGCCATGGCTCCCCCCTTGAAACTTATCTTACTCTCAACTTGTTGAACAGAGGAGAGGTAGGCTGGGCAATCCGAATCTGCTCTCCGGGGCCATAGGCTTGCTGTGTGCCCTTTCTGGGCCGCTGATTTTCGTTCCCGGAACCTCTGTAGGATTCTGTGATTGTCATCACTCGACAGTGTCCTTCGCGGATGTTAACCTTCGGATGACCCTGTTTCCGGGAATATTAGGTCAAGTTTTCCGGATTTCGTATGTGATCAACCATCTAAATTTCCGCTTGGAGGATTTGTGACTGCTCAGTATTGGGAGTGTTTCTCTCTGGCCGTCAGCGCGCTTTTGCTCGTTGTGGCCTTTTTCTTTGCGCGCCAGGTCATCGGAACCATCAAGAATGGCACTGTGGCCTTCCTGAAGCGCCAGTACAAAACCGCGACCGTCCTTGGTTTGGGCATGTTGCTTCCTGCATTCGCCGGCGCGCAGGAGCACGCGGGCGGCGGTGAAGCCAGCCTGGTGCTGCCGGATTTGTCGAGCGTGAAATTTCTTGGGCTTGACGGAAGATCCCTTCTGATGATCGGGTTGCTCTTCTGCGTCGGCGGTCTGCTCTTCGGCCTGGTGATCTATAAGCAATTGAAGAACCTGCCGGTTCATCGCTCCATGCTCGAGATTTCCGAACTGATCTACGAGACCTGCAAAACCTATCTGATCACGCAGGGCAAGTTCATTCTTCTGCTCTGGGCTTTCATCGCCGTCATTATCTCCATGTACTTTGGCTGGCTGGCGCCAGTGGGAAATGTTGCGGTAACCCTGCCCATCATCCTGGGGTTCAGCCTGGTCGGCATCGCGGGCAGCTACGGGGTGGCGTGGTTCGGCATTCGCGTCAACACCTTTGCCAACTCGCGGACGGCGCACGCAGGATTGCGTGGCAAACCGTATCCATGTTTTGCGATTCCGCTGAAGTCCGGCATGAGTGTCGGCATGATGCTGATCTCCGTCGAGCTGCTCATCATGCTGTGTATCCTTCTGTTCATCCCGGCTAATTACGCCGGCCCCTGCTTCATCGGCTTCGCCATCGGCGAATCCCTCGGCGCCGCGGCCCTGCGTATTGCCGGCGGCATCTTCACCAAAATCGCCGACATCGGCTCCGACCTCATGAAGATCGTCTTCAAGATTAAAGAAGACGATGCCCGCAACCCCGGCGTCATCGCCGACTGCACGGGCGACAACGCGGGCGACTCGGTTGGCCCCAGCGCCGACGGCTTTGAAACCTACGGCGTCACCGGCGTGGCCCTGATCACCTTCATTCTGCTGGCCGTTCATGATCCCAAGACACAAGTACAACTGCTGGTCTGGATCTTCGTCATGCGCGTGGCCATGCTGGTCTCCAGTTCGGGCGCGTACTTTATCAATGGCGTAATCGCCAAGGCAAAATATGTGAACTCCGACGAGATGGACTTTGAGGCGCCTTTGACCTCGCTGGTCTGGATAACCTCCATCCTTTCCATCGCCCTGACCTTTGTCGTCTCGTTCTACATGATCCCCACTCTCGGCGACGGATCGCTGTGGTGGAAGCTGGCTTCCATCATCTCCTGCGGTACCCTGGCGGGCGCGGTTATCCCCGAACTGGTTAAGGTCTTCACCTCCACAAACTCGGCTCACGTGCAGGAAGTCGTCACCTCCGCCAAGGAAGGCGGAGCCTCCCTGGGCATCTTGTCGGGACTCGTAGCCGGCAATTTCTCGGCCTACTGGCTGGGATTGAGCATGGTCGCGCTTATGGGAATGGGCTACTTCTTCTCGACCGGCCCGTCCATGGACGCCCTGATGCTGGCTCCCGCCGTCTTCGCCTTTGGCCTGGTCGCCTTCGGCTTCCTGGGCATGGGGCCGGTCACGATTGCCGTGGATTCCTACGGCCCAGTTACCGACAATGCTCAATCCGTCTACGAACTGTCGCTGATTGAAACCATTCCCGGCATAGAAGCTGAATTGAAAAAGGACTTCGGCATCGACGTGAAGTTCGAACGCGCCAAGTACCTGCTGGAGGCCAATGATGGAGCCGGCAATACCTTCAAGGCTTCGGCCAAGCCGGTGCTGATCGGCACAGCCGTGGTCGGCGCAACCACCATGATCTTCTCCATCATCATGGCCCTTACCCACGGACTGACCGTTGGCAAAGAGAACCTCTCGCTGCTGCACGCGCCCTTCCTGCTCGGGTTGATTACCGGCGGGGCAATGATCTATTGGTTCACCGGAGCTTCCATGCAGGCAGTCACCACCGGCGCTTACCGCGCGGTGGAGTACATCAAGGCCAACATCCATCTGGAAGGCGCGGAGAAGGCCTCGGTCGAGGACAGCAAGAAGGTGGTGGAAATCTGCACCAAGTACGCGCAGAAGGGTATGTTCAACATTTTCCTCGCCGTATTCTTCGCCACGCTTGCCTTCGCGTTCACCGAGCCGTTCTTCTTTATCGGCTATCTGATCTCAATCGCCATCTTCGGCCTCTATCAGGCGATCTTCATGGCCAATGCCGGCGGCGCATGGGACAACGCGAAGAAGGTCGTTGAGGTTGACCTGAAACAGAAAGGGACACCTCTGCACGACGCGTGCGTAATCGGAGACACCGTCGGCGATCCCTTCAAAGACACCTCGTCGGTGGCATTGAACCCGGTGATCAAGTTCACCACCTTGTTCGGATTGCTGGCTGTCGAGCTGGCCGTGACGCTCACTGCGAAGAACCCGATGCTCGCAACCTCGCTGGCTGTCGCCTTCTTCCTGGTGTCGGTCTTCTTCGTGCATAAATCGTTCTATGGCATGAGGATTGAAAAGGAAAGCAACTGATCTTCCTCTAACCTCCAGCAATCCGCCCTGTCAGGCGGACAACCGAAATGCCCAGCGGCCTCACGCGGATTGCGTGGGGCCGTTGGGCGTCTGGGGCGTGCAGTTCCGCGCATCCTATGGGAATCAGCCTCCCGAAATACTCCCGGCGAGCGAATAGCGAGCGATTAGAGCATCTCTCCAATTGGTCTCGAGTCAATCCTGTAGCGCCGGCCTCCTGGCCGGCTGTAGCGCGGGCCTCCCGGCCCACGCTCACTCAACCCCGATAGGAGAGAGCGGTTGGCTGCACCCAGGTGTCGAGCGATTCGCCGCACCGCAGGTGCTTTGGCAAAGTTGGCCAAAAGTCCTATACTCAAGCTGAGGTGCCCTATGCCGACCCGCAATGTCAGTCTGCCTGAAAAGCTGGATCAGTTCATTACCGCCAAAGTTGAATCAGGAGATTACTCCAACGCCAGCGAGGTGATGCGCACCGCCTTACGCCTGCTGGAAAAGGAAGAGCGGGAGTACGAGCAGAAGATGGTGGTGCTCCGGGCGGCCATTGCCGAGGGGGATGCCAGCCCCGATGCAGAAGAGGGCGTCTTTGAGCGGCTTTACGCACACATCAAGGAACTAGCGGCAGAGAAAGAAGAGAGCCTTGCCGAAGTTTAGTGTCTCTAAGCCCGCACAATCCGATATGAGGGCCATCGCCCGGTACACGCTTGATAAATGGGGCGAAGACCAGGCAATTCGATATGCCCAAGGCCTGCAAGCGAGTTTCCAAACCCTCGCGCAGAATCCTGAGATGGGGCGAGCGTGCAATGCAACCAGTCCAGGTCTTCGCAGGCACGAACAAGGGAAGCACGTCGTCTATTACCGATTGAAGCCAGAAGGAATTCGCATCGTGCGTGTCCTGCATCAACAGATGATTCCGGCCAAGCCGCACTTCGATTAGTGAATGTCTGTAGTTGCTCCCTACAATTGACCTCTCCTATGTGAATCTGTCCCAAATCTCCACAATTCGCACAGCCACATCGCCGAATTGCACCATTTCTGCGCCTTGTCCCCGGCCCCGGCAAGGACTAGGCTTGGGTTTTGGGCTGGCGCGGTTATGGTTTCTGGAGCCTTGCACCGGTTTTAGGGCAAATTGGGCAGGACAAAACCCGCGTCGTATAAGGGTCTTTGGAGCTTTCCACAGGTAATTGCCTTTGTTTAGCAATTTGATGCCGGGAACGTAAACAAAACACAAGATGTTGTGGTTTTTTGTTGACATACACCACAGACAGAGGTACTTTTTCATCTGCGGCCTTTAACGGGTTTTTAACATTCTACGGTGTGAGCGTTCCATCGAGAGGCTGCTGAGAACTGAGAACTCGCGGTACTTTTCATCCCCGTTTCCGTTCTTTGACCAGGATTTTCCCTGACCCCCTCCAGCAGCATGGCTCTGGAGTTGGGGCCGATGTTTCACCCTATTTTTCCGATTGAGAGGGTTTTATGAACGAGGTCCAGTTTCATTCTTCCGCCGCCGCCCAACAGACTCCCCAGACCCAGAGAGGCCTGATCTTCACCCGCCGCTTCACCACTGAGGGCATCTCCCCCTATGACGAGATTCAGTGGGAGCAGCGCACCGCCTTGATCTCGGATCAAAACGGCAACTGCATCTTTGAGCAGAAGAATGTCGAAGCGCCGGTGGACTGGTCGGTCACCGCGACCAATATCGTGGCCTCAAAGTATCTTCACGGGCATGTGGGGACGCCGGAGCGGGAGACGGGGGTTCGCCAGTTGGTGGCGCGCGTGGCGGAGACCATCCGCGACTGGGGTCTGACGGGCAGCTACTTTGCCACCCCCGAGGATGCGGCCATCTTCCATGACGAGCTGGTCCACATGCTGCTGACCCAGAAGGTGGCCTTCAACTCGCCGGTATGGTTCAACGTGGGCTGCGACCGGCTGGAGCCGGAGGCGGACGGGCAGAACTGGCATTGGGACCCCTCCACGGGCGGGGTAAAGTTTTCCCACTCCGGCTACCGCAATCCGCAGTGCTCAGCCTGCTTCATCAACGCGGTAGACGATTCGCTGGACTCGATCCTGACCCTGGCCAAGACCGAGGGGATGCTGTTCAAGTGGGGCTCGGGCACGGGAACCAACCTGTCGCCGCTGCGCGGGTCAAAGGAGCAATTGTCGGGCGGCGGCCATGCCTCCGGCCCCTTGAGCTTCATGCGCGGCTTTGACGCCTTTGCCGGAGTCATCAAGTCGGGAGGCAAAACCCGGCGTGCCGCCAAGATGGTGATTCTGAACGCGGACCACCCGGATATTATCGATTTTATTGATTGCAAGTCCAAGGAAGAGGCCAAGGCCTATTCGCTGATCAAGGCCGGCTACGACGGCAGCGGGCCGGACTCTGAGGCCTACTCGTCCATCTTCTTCCAGAACGCCAATAACTCCGTCCGCGTGAGCGACGAGTTCATGTGCGCCTACGAGAACGACGGCGACTATACCACCTATACGGTGAAGGATCACGAGCCGGTAGCCACCTATAAGGCGAGCGAGATCATGCGCAAGATTGCCGAGGCCACCTGGCTGTGCGGCGATCCCGGCATGCAGTTCGACACCACCATCAACCGCTGGCATACCAGCAAGAACACGGCGCGCATCAACGCCTCAAACCCCTGCTCGGAATACATGTTCCTGGACAACTCGGCCTGCAACCTGGCCAGTTTCAATCTGCTGAAGTATGTCACCCCGTCGGGCGGTTTTGATATTCCCGCATACCGGCATTCCATCTCGGTGGTTATCACCGCCATGGAGATTCTGGTTGACAACTCGGGCTACCCCACCGAGGCCATTGCCCGCAACTCCCACGACTATCGTCCGCTGGGGCTGGGCTACGCCAACCTGGGCGCGCTGCTGATGTCCATGGGCCTGCCCTATGACTCCGACGCCGGTCGCGACTTTGCCGCCACCATGACTGCCATCCTTACCGGCCAGGCCTACCTGCAATCGGCCATTGTGGCAGCCAACTGCCCGCCGATTCCCTCGGCCACGCCGCTGACGGCCAATGTCGACCACCAGGGCGGCGCCTGCCCCGGCTTCTACGTGAACCGCGAGCCGTTTCTCGACGTGATCCGCATGCACCGCGCCGAAGTCAACAACATCGGCCGCTCGCGCCACAGCGCGGAGCCCTTCAGCGTTCCTCAGCTTGACGCCCTGATCGACGCCAGCCGCGAAAGCTGGGATATGGCCCTGATTTACGGTGAAAAGCACGGCTATCGCAACTCTCAGACCACGGTCCTGGCGCCCACGGGCACCATCGGCTTCATGATGGACTGCGACACCATGGGCATTGAGCCGGAACTGGCGCTGGTCAAGTACAAGAAGCTGGTGGGCGGCGGCAACATCAAGATCGTCAACAGCACCGTTCCTGAAGCCCTCTTCAAGCTGGGCTACTCCCCGGATGAAGTGAACGCCATCGTCAGCTACGTGGACGCCACGGGAACCATCGAGGGCGCGCCCGGCATCCGGCCGGAGCACCTGTCGGTCTTTGATTGCAGCCTCAAGCCGCTCAAGGGCACGCGCACCATCCATTACATGGGCCACATCAAGATGATGGCCGCCGCGCAGCCATTCCTCTCCGGTGCCATCTCCAAAACGATTAACCTGCCCCACGAGGCCAGCGTTGAAGATATCGCCGAGGCTTATGCCGCGGGCTGGCGTCAGGGCCTCAAGGCCGTGGCCATCTACCGCGACAACTCCAAGGGAGCCCAGCCGCTGAATACCAGCATGGACGACCGGCACGATTCTGCGGCGCAGGACGCTGCCGGAAGCCGCATTCTGGCGCAGTTGGCCGCCGGGCAGCCGGTCGCCGATGCAGACATCAAGACTCTTGAAGGCAGAACCGGCGACAAAATCGAGGTGCCCGTGCAGCAGGTCCTTCTTGCCGCCACCGCCTTCCAGCGCGTGCTTGTTCAGATTGACGAGATGAATAAGGCAGCCGCTGCTGTGCCAGTTCTGCAAGCCTCAGCCGCGCAGGATGCCGTCATCCCGGAGGCGCAGGACCAGAACGGCCCGCCGCGCGCCGTCCGCCACCGCCTGCCCGGCGAACGCGCCTCGGTCACCCACAAGTTTGAACTCAACGGCCACGAAGGCTACATCACCGTCGGCCTCTATCCCACCGGGCAACCGGGTGAAATCTTCATCAGGATGGCCAAGGAGGGTTCCACCGTCTCCGGCATGATGGACGCCTTTGCCACCTCCATTTCCATCGCTTTGCAGCATGGCGTTCCCCTCACGTTGCTGTGCAACAAGTTCGCCCACACCCGCTTCGAGCCCTCCGGCTGGACCGGCAACCCGCAGATTCGCATGGCCACCAGCATCATGGACTACATCTTCCGCTGGCTCGATCTGCGCTTTCACTCCGGCACGCAGTTGGCATTGTTCTCGGGGCTGATTCCGCAGGCTTCGCAACTGCCTGCCTCGCCCAGCATGGCGCCGGAGACCGAGCCGTTTCATGATTTGTTAGCGCAGGACCACCTGGCCCAGTTGGCCGAGGAGGTCGCCAGGCGGCTGAATCAGGTCAGCGCCCCGGCTAGCAGCTTCTCAGGCTCCGGAACAGGTCCGGCAGGCGGCGGTGGCATTGCCCCAGAGGCGCAGGCTGCCTCACCCTACGCTGCCAGCCCCTCGCAGGCGCCGCAGATGCAGGACCGCGGCATTTACCACGCCACCGAAGCCATGCGCTCCATGTATGAGATGGGCGATGCGCCCAGTTGTCCGGTCTGCGGAGCCATCATGGTCCGCAACGGCTCCTGCCACCGCTGCATGAGCTGCGGCACCACCAACGGCTGCAGTTAGGGAGACAGGTTAGCCTTTCAGCAGGGGCAGTGACTACTTTCGCCAGCTTGCCGCAAAACGCAAGACTTTAGGAGGCGGAAGGCCGCGCAAACCGGTAAAATAAAGTCGTTTACAAAACGAAAAGCCCGGCGCGAGCCCGAGGCATTTCGATAGTGCGGGTGGTTACCCCTCTCGTAACGCTCTCTCGCGCCTGATGCAAGGGTGCAATGGGGAAACGTCTCGAAGTATCAGACATGCCGCCGCTCACAGTGGAGATGCACGATGATCTGCGTCACCTGGAAATAATGCTACAAAGGATGCTAAATTCTTGTTGCTCTTCTCATGAACTGCGCGACAAGCACGCTGCATTCGAGTACACGCGAACCTACGCGACTAAATTCTATGATTGTTACTACAGCTTCTATTCCAAGATTCCTGATCAGAAATATCAACCGCACTGGCGGCCTGCATCCCAGACATTTGCGTTCGACCGCATAGTGATGTGCATCGAAAATAATTCTTTAGTCGCAGCGTATTTCAGATCTGATACTACGCGGGTAGAACGAATCAAGAGGACCATTTCCGACCACGCTGAGCGAAATGAGATTCCGGTGGCATTGCCTGCTGCGCTGACTGGCAAACAGGCCAGCGCCTATGCGAGAGCGGGCATCGACATCGCTTCCGCGTCTCCGCTAATGATTATGGCGGCAATGGCAGCGCGTGATGCGCATCTCCAGCCAGTTAGTTCTCCGAAACAGAGCCGCAGCTCTGCTCAGGTAGATTGCCGACCAGCCGCCGCGTTCATTCACCAATATATAAACTCCAAAGCAATGAGCCTAACCGATCTAGCGACCAAAGCGCAGACGACAGATAGAACCCTCCGGCGATTAAGGAAAGACGGGAAAATTCGCAGAGACATTCTCAAAAGGTTAGCGGACACAATGGGCGTGAGCGTCGAGAAATTAATAGGCTGATCTGTCCGCATTGTGTCCGTTATATGTCCGGAGTATGCGAGAATGTCCGCAAGTTTTCCGTAATATGGCCGCTCAAATGTATGTCGCTAAATTACTGAAAAAGTAAATATATAGACATGATCCTGATACGCGGACCACCATTTTCAACGCAAACAATAGCGGGGAGTATTTTGGGACGCTCCCCGCCTCGTGCGGACGTGGTGGAACGGCAAACACAGCGGTCTTTAAAACCGCCGCTCCTGACCGGGCTTGTGGGTTCGACTCCCACCGTCCGCACTCCAGATTCTAACGCAACTTTCACAAATAGTCTTGACATGTAGCCGGGTGCCCCAGTTCTGGCCACAAATGATGGGTGCCCCATGTCTGGATTTTCAGACATGGGAAACCACGTACTTCGGTGGTGTTCTAAGTGTGCGTTGCTACCATAATCTAGAAGAAGAGGCGATTTAAGTTGAGCCTAGCCTGTATAGTCATGAAGTCTCGGGATACGTTGTCTTCAAAATATGCTTGAACCATCCCAGCTAGAAAATCAGCCAGCTGAATTCCCTTGCACATAGCACTGTCTTGGGGGCAGGTCAAAAGATTCGTACTAGCCTTTTCTTCAAACCATAGGACGGTTTGCAGATAATCATGGAGGCTATTGCCGCTTCGAACCTTGATCGACCGTGGATCTGGAATCATGGTGACAACATCGTGCTTTGCCATCCTTTTGATCAGAGCTAACCGAACCATGTAGTTGTACAGTTTGTTGCTGTCCGCTTGAATATGAGCTAAGACGTTATGTTTCTTGACCACGATGGCGTGAAGGATGATGTCAGGATTTGAATCGCATAGCTTTCTTAGCTCTGTTGCACAAAAAGTCCGCTCGGTGGAATCTAAGGAATTCCATTTGTGCTCTACGGACGGACTCCATCCAAAATGCCTGTAGATATTGCGCACTATTCTTTTGGGCAAATGACTCTTTGTTTCAGGAGTGCAAATTGCGGAGATCGTCAGAAATCGACTGGAGCCGCCGTTTCGATAAGGGGCAGAAAACTTCCAGCCCAGATCTCCTGCTTCGTCTAGATAAATAAACGCCGAATTGGAGATAGGAGGAACCATATGGCTGCAATGAAAAAGCCCTCCCACGAGCAGGGAAGGCTTTAGTTCCTTGGATGGCCCCTGAGGCCGACGCGCTTGCAGCGCGCTTACGATATCCCTCGCGAGACGTCGCGGATTGCTCAGGAATTACCCATCCAGCAGTTAGAGTAAGGCTTGTACCCGAATGTTGCAATACTTTTTCCACAGGATTTTCACATATTTTTACAGGGTGATCCATTAGGCGACACTTCAATGATGATGAGTCAAACCTTGTTCCATTGCGGGGAAGGTGCCCCAGGTCCTCAAGAGTCACAAATGAGGGTGACCCGGCCCCTCGCTTTGGGGACCGGGGAATTACAAACCTCAATCAACCAACGGAGGGAGCAGAAGCCTTTAGGCCTCTGAAAGCAGCGGCTAAATTGAACAGCCTTCAGGCCCGGACCACTGAGAACTGAGAACTGATAGCTGCAGGTGCCCCCGAGTACAGGCCACATCACCATACCTTCGCCAGGTTAGCCAGACTTTGGCGATAGTCTTCCCGGTCGATCCTGCTCCGCACACCGAATTCTCCAAGCAGCGTCATCATCTGTCCCACGGGCAGTCCGGCCACTTCTGCTGCTTTGCCCAGGGAGGCTTCGCCCTTCCTGTACTTCTCCACGGCAAGCAGGATTCTGCCCCGCGTCACCAGGTCGCGCACAGCCTTGGATAAATCGCTCTGCTCTTCCATCGTCATCGCGGACAGAAACTCATAGTTGTCCCGGTCCATCCGGATGCTCATCGTCTTGGTGGTCATGGCAGCTCCTCCAGTCGCAGTCTGGCATCTTCCAAAAGGTCGTTTCGATACCATCCGAATTTTGCGAGCGCGGAGAGCTTCGCCAGTGCGTCGCCGCGGCCGATCAGGCCCTTCTCACAGCTTCGCACAAGAATGCCTGCCGCCGTAGTGAACGGAATTCCAGCCAGTTTGCAGGCGTTCATTCCGTTCTTGTCGTCAATGCCCACCAGAAGCGCTTCTTCTTGCATTGCGAGAGCAATGGCTTCGGATTCGCCGCGGCCCATGCTGAAGTCTTCTTCCAGCTTCGCGACCAGCTTTCTGTTCCTTACGCTCCTCACCTTGATTCTGGACTCGTCCAGAGCCTTGCGAATAAACAGTGCATCGAGCGTCTTCTTTCCCCCACAGCACTCATCCTCAACCGCTTGCGGAATCGCGATCTCCATTCCGATGTCGTTTAAAAACGCGTCCAGAAGTTCGACTTTCGCAATCAGGATCAGCGTTGATGAGTCGAAGATGAGCATTATGACAAAATATTACATCTGTAATCATATCTCGTTTTCCCTGAAATGGCAATCCAACGCCGGCTGCCCCAGAGCCTGTACTGAGCGAAGTCGAAGTATCCCGCGCATTTGGGGACCAGGGAATTCATGAGCCTCATGCGAGAAGCGCCTCCGCCTGGACGGCCAGTCCCCATCGCATTTAGAGCGTGTAAGGAATCCGCACCCCTGGCGTGCCTGCGGGGAAATCACGCGTGTTGCGGGTGATGAGTACCCGGCCTGCGACTTCGGCGGTCGCCTGAATGATAGCGTCGGGCAGTTTGATCCGGTGGCTCCTGCGCAGTTGGAAGGCCCGTTCAGCCACATCGGAGCCGAGGGGCAAGGTGTAGAAATTCAGCAGGAAAGTGCGCGCATCCGCCTCGTTGGCAGCGGTTGAGCCTGCCATCACTTCCATCCAACTGATGACGCTGACTGCGCGGTCCGCATGACGGTCGCACTCGGCGCGGGCCTGTGGAATGCCGCGCAGGTAATCGATGAGTATGTTGGTGTCGAACAGAACTGGCGTCGTTACCATTCCGCGCGCATCCTCTCCTGATACGCAACTCCGTCCTCGGGAAAGTCAGACCATGCTCCAAAGGCCGCATGATTCATCTTCTGGCGATGAGGCGCAAGTGAAGTTGCGACAACCTGCCGCACAAACTCGGCACGCGAGACGGAAAGTTTCTTGGCCACTTGAGTCAGCAGCTTGAGATCGTCTTCCGGAATATCAATGAGTGTGCGCATAATGCCTCCGATGATATACAATAACTATATCATAGTAGGATGCTGATGTATATCAATTCCTTGGTTATGCCAAGTGCCCCTCGCCCCACGCAGTTGGGGACCGGGGATTCCACGAACCCATGCCGCGAAGCGCGTCCGTCCGGGCGGCAAGCCTTTGCAGATAATTACCGTCCTTCGTTGCACAATGATCCCAGAAGTCTTCCTTCAGACATCGTCCTGGGCGTCCTTTTCGCGCCATCTGTCAGCCGAAAGCTGCCGGCAGAGGCCAAAACGGCCCGTAACTCCTTATCCTGGACGATTTTGCAGGGAACTCCTTTGTTTTGACGATTTTACAGCGCAACCCCGTCTGTAACTTCAAGAAAACAAGGATTTTGCATCCAAGAATAGGGGTGGGGGTATCCGATGTACCAGCTATGTCGCCATATCAAGCTCAACGGGAAACGATGCCAATCTCCGGCTCTACTCGGATCGGCTTATTGTTATTTCCACGAACGCACGCATATGATGGCCGCACCAAATTACATCAAATTTGATGACCTCCAGCTCCCTCTGCTGGAGGATTCTGCCTCCATCCAGGTAGCCATCTCCAAGATCACAGCGGCCTTTCTCAGCTCCCGCAGCGATGCGCGCCGCACCGGCCTGCTCCTCTACGCCGTCCAAATCGCCTCGCAGAATATCGATCGCGATTCCGAACGTAAGAATACCGATATTGTGCACTCCATGACTGTCACCCATGGAGGCGACGAAATGGCCCCTGAAAAGGAAGTTTGCGAACCCAGCGATTGCGTAAGCTGCAATCGGCGCGATACGTGTGACAACTACGATCCCAAAGATGAGGACGAGGAGCCGACTAAATAAGAAGCCGATCTCATCTTTCGCTTGGTCGTTGAAAATCCTGCATGGGGCGTGCCGCGCATTCACTTAGACAAACCGCGCGGACCACGTTCCGGCTACTGAAAAGCCCGGCTCAGGGCATTCGGGTCCAGGCCCGTCATAAAACTCCGTGCCTCGGAGGTGAGATTGTCGTAAGTCGCGTTCTTCGGCACATCTGTGTGGAGTTTGTCGATCCGAATCATGAAGGAAACAGGATGCCCTTCCGCCCCTGCCAATTGCCCCAACTGCGGCCGCATAAACAGGAATCCAAAATGGCCCCCGGATGCGGCATGCTGAAATTGCGAGCATGACGCCGGAGTGCAGTATGCGTTCAACACGATGCTGTCGGTGATTCCGTCGTTGTAAAATCCAGTGTTGATCTCATCGGAATTTCCCCGCGCTGTGACGAACGATTTGCTGGTCAGAAGATCGGGCCGTTGGCCGCGCGCCAGCCAGCATACATTCGCGTCGTGAACTTGGAAACTCGGCGAAACCCAGACGCCGAGGATGATCTCGTCTGATCCTGGCGCAGAGTAGGCGCCGGCTTGCAAAACTATTGTGCCGCCCTGCTGTTCATACCACGTCCTGGTCAACGCAAAGTTCCCCACCCGTTTTGGCATACGTTCGGCGAAAGAAACGGGCGTGGCTGAAGCCTTTCCGATTTTTCTGAGCGAGGAGACCGGCAGCGATAAGGTCACCAGCACCATAAGCGCGAATGCGGTGCACTTCAACCAGAGTCTTTGTGCGCGCGGCATGAACCCCGCCGTGAATTCTTCGCTGACATGCGCGTTGCCTTCCGCGGTCGCGTCACCCTCTTTCCGGCGCACCATCCCAAGGAAAAGCAGCACGGCTACCAGAAACAGGCAGGACCCGATAACGTAATCGGCCTGCTTCGCAACGCCTTCCAGCCCGGGATGACCTATAGCGACCCGGTAATAGAGAACCAGGACGCAGAGCCGAGTGAAGTTGAAGAAGTATGCCAGCAGAACCGCGCCGATCACGTACGCTGCCCATCGGCGAAGGGAGACACGCTTTAGATAGCCAATAATCAAAGCCCCGTATCCCAAGGTGACCGCGCCGCGTATTCCATCGCATCCGGGCGCGATAAACATGCCGAAGTTCGGCGCAAACATGAGATGCAACTGCGGAGTTGTGGGCGCAAATCCGATCAGCGTGGCAAAGGAGCGCGCGACCTGGGCCGAGATCGCCTGTAGCGGCAAATCAATCAATGGGTTGACCAGGTTCGGCACCGGTTGGGAAAGTAGAAGCAATCCCAGGGGAAACCATGCCCGCCGCCACACGCGAGTTCCGGCAAACAGCAGGACGATTCCGCTGCCATAAAGATAGACGGGCAAGACAATCGGGATGAATGAGACGCTCATGTTTCCAAACAAGCCCGAGAGCATCATCTTTTGCCGGAGAATGCTCAGAAAGAACGAGAGCCCGATGACCATCAAGCCCCACCATGTTCCCCGCATCTCCCAACCGGTCTGCCGCCAGACGCGGAGAGTCAGCACAATGCTGGCCAAAGGAATCAACATTCCGATGGACCGCAGAGGATCGGTGGTCCAGATCACCCAAAGGGTAGAAATCTCGTGCTGCAGGCCCAGACAGCCCAATGCCGCCAGAAAAGCGATGATGCACCAGATAGCAAGAGGCGCCGCGGATGATCGCCCGGTTTCCGGCTCCGGCGCCGTCATTCCGGGAGCTGGAGGAACGGCGATACTCTCATCTGCCGAGGCAACTGACAATCCCTTGCTGGAACTCATGGCATCCTTTCCGTGAGAGACTCGATGCTCCGTATCATGCCGAGTAAGGAACCGTGCCGTACAGCGGATAGGAAGCATTCGTGGTGATGGGCACGGCCCTTTTTTACCACCCGCAATGAGAGTCTTCGGCTGGTTTAAGTTGCAGCCATTTCACGGCTAGCCGCGAAATGGCTGGCGAATTCGCTCGGAGTTCTCTCTCCGAAAGATCTATGAGGACAACTCCCATTGTATCCTCGTCGCCAGGTCTCGATAAGTTGTGTTGCCTCGTTCAGGGAGGAGAGCCAGTGGATACTGGCCGCGCAGATAATCGATCAGTGGCCGCCGCCACAACGGCTTCACCATTATTTTTAGCAACACATCCTGAAGCATAGTCTTGTCCAGGCTTCACTCAGCCACCAGCTACTTCAGCCGGCTGTTATCGTTTACACTTTGTGTCAGGAGGCAGTCCAATCTGTGCTGAGGCGGCCGACACGCTCTTCTGCCAGCCCAGAAGCCAGTTTGAGCCAATGCTGATACACGGCCCAATTGTTGCGAAATCCGGCCATTTTCTATGTAGAAGGAATCAGTGGCAGCAAGTGCATTCATAATGCCGCTGGGAGGCTTTTGAGCCCGTTTGCCGGGGCACAAAACCAAGGAATCTACTCATTGCTCGCCTTTCTGCGAATGTAGCTCGCTCTCGGATTGCGCGGCAACTAATTGATTGTACAATACTTACAGCGATACATTTATTTAGTAATAAAGAGCCACAAGTTACGGATGATCCGTTACCAACGATCATTGACGCTAAATTTTCACAATTTAGTGCTTGCACAAATGGCGGTACTGGCTTACGATAACACCAATCGCAAGTCAAGGTTTGCCAACCCCATACGCAGGCCCACTTTTAAAAGTTGTGTTGCTGACGGACTAACGCAAGAGTGTTTTTCGGCGCTGGATGATTTTGCGATGGGCATTGATTGGCCCTGTGTGACGGTTGTATGGTCTGCTGATGATTGAATGTGGGGCTTAGCGTTAAGTTGGTTTGCTAAGTCAGGTAGGCGGAGCTATGCGCATTTCGATGCCCAACAAGGCGGCAAGTATTTCATTCTCCAGTTTTTATGCGTACCCAGGACGTTGCTCTCTGTCATTTGTGCGACGCTCCGGTTAAATCATAGGCTTCGGGTGAATCTACTGGCGACAGGTCTAACATTCGGCGGTCTAGTCTCTCAGAACCCCGCAATCATGGGTGCTGCGCATGATCGCAATTGGTATGCAGTTCACACTGTTCCACAACACGAAAAGTCGGCACTGAAGCAATTTCAGATGCGGGAGATTGAGTCATTCCTCCCTACTTATGAAACCGTCCGTGTCTGGAAGAACCGGCAACGGATAAAGCTTATCCTGCCGCTGTTCCCAACGTACCTCTTTGTACGCATTAGTCTCGGAGAACGGGTGAAGGTTCTCCAGTCTCCCGGAGTGCTGCAAATTGTGGGCAACAGACGAGAGATTGTCCCCCTTCCGGATTCCGAGGTCGAGTTTCTGCGCTCTGATTTCTGTAAGCAACGGATCGAACCGTTTCGCGATCTTGTTATCGGCGAAACCGTTCGGATCAAGAGCGGCGTGATGCAGGGTATTCAGGGAACTCTTGTAAGAAAGAGCAATAGCATGCGGTTCGTGTTGACAATTGAATCGATTAATCAGCATGCCGCTATCCGGGTAGACGCTGAAGACCTGGAACCGATAGTCGCATAAAACGGGATGTCTATGACGCTAAGTCCCGGAGGGGTTAGGTGCATCCGCGCAGGTTCATGTGCAAGTATGCCGGTTGAGCAACCGGCTCTGGTTGTATCGTATTGATTCAAGAGTTTTACAGCTTAATTTGTTCCAGGAGTTCGCCTCCTCCATCGCTTCTTTCTGTGACCATCCAGATTCAAGGTCAGGCAGAAAATGAGCCTCAAGGAATTCGGCGCGTCAGAATCAAACTGTACAACCCGGTTGTGACGTCGATTCGTGGCCCCCTTAGGTCCGGCATAGCAATGATCTTACGGTAAATGAACAATGCCCCGTGCAGGCTGCCGATGCCCTGTAATTGTGGCGTGGAGTATGTGTAAAATGCCAGTTACGCCTAAAAACTCAGTGAGGGGAGACAAGATTCTCCAGGCAGCAGGCAAGCTGTTTGCACGTCAGGGATATTACGGAACGAGCACTCGTGAGATAGCCCGCCTTGCCGACGTGAGTGAAAACACACTTTTCCGGCATTTCGATAATAAGGAAGAACTCTTCTGGTCGTCTCTCCGCTCGTATTTTGCAGGGTTAAAGTTTCGCCAAGACGTACTGAAGGGGATAACGCAATGCGACTCTCCAGAAGTGGTCTTGCCAAAGATTATCGAGATGCTCGCAGATACAGTCAACTACCGGCCGGAGCTGCTTAGGCTGATTGTGGTTGCATTCATTGAGTTGCACACGAAGGCGGACGAATTCTGCTTAGAGTTTCTCTCGCCTGTTTTCTCGACAATCAATCACTATTTGGAGATGAACATCAAGAGTGGGAAAATTCGTGACTTGGATCCCACAATCTTGACATCTGCATTGACAATGACGGTGTTGATGCATCCCGGAATATACCCCCTGATCGATAGCCACAAGCCCGTCTATTCAAATAGCATGGAAACGTGCCATGCACACACGAAATTCTGGCTGGATATGCTCGTTCCAAGGGCGCCGGTCTATCCATCACCCGTTACGCCGATCGGAGAGGAGAATCCTGGCTGACACAGAGCGGATCGCCCTCGTAACTGGATTATTTGACAGCTATGTATCGCTGGATGTTGCCTACATCGAGGACTGGAGCCTGTGGCTGGATTTCAAGAACGTCCTACGCGCCATCGGTGTGGTTTTTGCCGGAACCGGGTTCTGGAACTAGCCAGTCTCATCATGCGCGCCTAACGGCACTCAAAAGGGTTGAAAGGTAAAAAATGGGTAACCGAGCAAGTCATTGTAGCGAGAGTTCTGACTCCAGGCCTCGATGGAACCGAGTCCGCGATCTCCTGTTTGCTTTTGGATTGGTCGTTTTGCTTTGCGGCGTTAGCGCTGCCCGGAGTTGTTGCGCCCAAGTAGCTGCTCAGGGCAGTAGTGCCCAAGCAAATGCCCCGAGCAGTAGCGCCCATGCAAATGCCCCGAGCAGTAACGCTACGGGATCCACCCAAACATCCGCTCCGAGTAGTGAAACCCCAGCAGAAGCTCCGAGTTGTGATCCCCAAGCTCCCGTCCAGAGTATCGCATGCCTGGCATTATATGCCCAGAGTAGTGGCGCCCATGCAACAGGTCCGCGCATGACGCCGCCAGCAGTAGCTATCGTCGATACCCATCAGGACGAACCCCAGGTGGTACAGCGGCCCAGCCCTTATGGGGATGTGCCCTCGCTGTATGATCTCTATACTCAGATTCCATCCGCTGGAGGCAGGCTGCGGCGCTTCGGCAGCGACGCCTTTCTTCTCGGCACGGGTAACACAAACGAACTTCCGATGGATCTTCCTGTCGGCCCTGATTATGTGCTTGGGACAGGAGACAACGTCGTTGTGAACCTGTGGGGTGGCCACTCTGATCGTCTCAGCCTGATGATTGACCGCCAGGGTCAGATCGCGCTCCCTGAGGCAGGCACTATCACAATTGACGGACTCACGATTGCCCAGGCGCAGAGCGCCATACAAAGAGTGCTCAGCACACAGTTTCAGAATGAGCATGTCGAAATTTCTCTGGGCAGGCTCCGCACAGTTCGCGTGTATGTGGTTGGCGACGTGCAGCGGCCTGGCGCCTATGACGTCAGTTCTTTGTCCACGCCCCTGAGCGTCTTGTACGCCGCCGGTGGTCCAACCAGCCGCGGGTCACTACGTATCCTGCGTCAGTATCGCGGCAAAGATCTGGTCCGTGAAATTGACCTTTACGATTTCTTGCTGCGAGGTGTTCGCTCGAACGTCGACCGCTTGCTGCCGGGCGATACCATCCTGGTGCCGCCGGTAGGTTCGCAGGTTACGGTAGAAGGGATGGTGCATCGTCCCGCGATTTACGAGCTAAACGGCGAGCAAGGATTGAACCAGGTACTCGATCTCGCAGGTGGAGTGCTGGTATCTGCGAGCTTGAAACAGATCAATGTTGAACGAATTGAAGCCCACCAGCGCCGCACCATGTTCAATTTGCAACTTCCGGACAACGCGGAAGCTATGAAACAGAAACTGGCCGATTTCCATGTACAAGGCGGGGATGACGTCGTAATTTCTCAGATATTGCCCTACAACGAGCAGGCAGTCTATCTTGAAGGGCATGTCTATCGTCCAGGAAAGTATCCCTACCGGGATGGAATGACCATCAGTGATCTTTTGCATTCATACCAAGACGTGATGCCGGAACCTGCCGATCACGCAGAACTCATTCGTTTACAGCCGCCGGACTTCCGGCCGGAGACCATTAGCTTCAGTTTGCCTGACGTGCTGATCGGTAACGAATCAATCGCACTTCGCCCGTTCGATCTAATCCACATCTTCAGCCGGTATGAGATCGATTCACCCAAGGTTTCAATAGAAGGCGAAGTCCTGCGCCCAGGTGAGTTTCCAATGTCCCAAGGTATGACGCTGGCTGCGCTGGTGCGCATGGCGGGAGGGTTTAAGCGCAGTGCCTATCGGGATGAAGCCGATCTTTCCAGCTATGTAATTCAGAATGGACAGAAGGTGCTGGTCAACCATAGCACCGTCGCAATCGAGAAAGCGCTGGAAGGCGACAAGAGTGCAGATGTGGCGCTAAAGCCCGGCGACGTCGTCAGCATTCGGCGATTGTCCGGCTGGCAGGATATCGGTTCGTCGGTGACGATAAATGGTGAGGTCGAACATGCCGGCAGCTACGGGATTGAACAGGGAGAGCGCCTTAGCTCCGTGCTGAAGCGCGCCGGCGGCTACAGGGAGAGCGCGTATCCGGCCGCCGCCGTCCTGGAGCGTGTGCAGGTTCGCGAACTGAGCGAGCAAGCCCGCGCACAGATGATTGAACGAATCGAAACGACTCCAATCACTTTTACGCCAGGTACAATGTCCGAGCTGGCACAATCAGCTACGCAGCAGTCACTTCAGCAGCAGCGACAACGTGTTCTCACGACACTTCGCAGCCATCCCGCCAGCGGCCGGCTGGTCATCAACATTTCTCAGGACATCAGTAAATGGGAAAACACATCGGCGGATATTGAAATGCGCGCAGGCGACACGCTGGTCATTCCCAAGCGACCTAATTTTGTGATGATTAATGGCCAGGTATATAACCCAACAGCGATAAGCTACATGTCGGGCCGAGATACAAGCTGGTATTTGCGAAAAGCCGGTGGGGCGACACGCTATGGCGACAAGAAACACATTTATGTCTTGCGCGCCGACGGGTCAATCATGGCACACGGGAATAGCTGGTCTGGCGGTAATTTGATGAACCTCAAATTGCGGCCCGGCGATACCGTTTTCGTCCCCGAGAAGCTTATTGGTACTTCACAAGTCTGGCAAAATATAATGGGCATGACGCAGCTTATGTCAGCGGCAACCCTCCCCCTCGCTCTTTCAGGAACTCTCTGATATCAGCCGGGATGAATGGGTGAAGTCACCTGTAACCAAGAACCAGTATGAACTGGGTTTACACCGCGCTGGAGACGGAACATTGAGTACAGCAGATGAACAGCATCAAGATGTAGCCGACAATACATCTGTTTTTGAAATCCCGAGTGCCGAGCTAGTGGCTGCCGTCTGGCAGCGCCGCCGCTGGCTGGTCAAGGTAATTGGCTTGGGCGTTTTGGCTTCGATCGGCATGGCGTTCCTGATTCCAAAGCAATACACCTCCACCGCCCAATTGATGCCGCCCGATAACCAGACCTTCGCAAATTCTTCCACGCTTACTGCGTTGTCCGGGATGGGAGGCGGCCTCATGGCAGTTGGCGGCTCGGGAGGCTTCATGAACCAGAAAACGCCTGGGGCAACTTGTATCGGCATTCTCAGCAGCCGCACCACTCTGGACGATATCATCAATCGCTTTGACCTGCGCAAGGTCTACCATAGTAATCTCTTTTTCGACGCCGGCAAGATACTGCTGAAAAGCACCGTGATCGTGGAAGACAAGAAGAGCGGAATCATCAGCATTAGTGTGACGGATCGCGATCCAGGCCGTGCGCGCGACATCGCAGGAGCTTACATCGAGGAGCTGGATAAACTCGTAAACAGCTTGAGCACCTCCTCTGCCCGCCGCGAGCGCGTCTTTCTGGAGCAAAGGCTGAAATCCATCAAGGAAGATCTTGATGTTAGTTCCAGTGCATTGAGCCAGTTCTCGAGCCGCAACGCCACAATGGATATTCAAAAGCAAGGCCAGGCGACGATAGAGGCGGCGTCAAAGCTGCAAGGCGAGTTGATTGCGGCCAAGACCGAGCTTTCCGGATTGAAAGCTCAGTATAGCGATGACAATGTGCGTGTGCGGACTGCGCGTGGGCGCATTAATGAGCTACAAAGTCAATTGCGGAAGATGAATGGCGCGGGAGAAGACCTGGATGGTACGACTCTGCAGTCTGACCAATTGTTTCCATCCATCCGGAAGTTGCCACTGCTGGGATTGACTTATTACGATCTGAACCGGCAAGTGGCTATGCAAGAGACTATCTATGAGACGTTAACTAAGCAATACGAGCTGGCCAAGGTTCAGGAAGCGAAAGAGATCCCCTCCATCAGGGTGCTGGATGCGCCGAACTTGCCGGAAAAGAAGTCCCTTCCGCACCGGTCGATCGTCATCCTGGTCGGCCTTATGTTTTCGACTCTCGGCGGAATCGCATGGATTGTCGCGGGTAAGTTATGGGAACTTACTGACGACTCTTACCCGGCAAAAGCGGCCGGATTGGCGATTCTGCGGTCTATAGGGCGCCGCGATGCCGCAGCACAGAATTGACTCAAGCTGTCGACCATTTGCGCGCCGACCGCTAGGCGAATGGCAGGTTAGGCAGGGAACGCTTCTCCCGCTAGTTGCTCCCGCGCAGAGGCTCCCGGCAAACGATTCTTCCCGAATCGCCCGGTCATGTCGTCATTCGAGCCACCATAGCAGGCTTGCTGGCTGGGTTTGCTTTGAACTTCCCTCGGCGTATTTGGGGAACCTGGAATTAGTGCCCGTAAGCAATGCGAAGCTTCATTTCATCAAGCGGGGGCTATTCCGGAGATACTGCCCCGTATGTTCTGAGTGGAATCCATTATGACTCCTACCGCCCTTGCTGAGGCCGCTGCGGCGCCTCACGATCAAAACTCTCAAGAGTCGAAAAGACGATTCCGCGGAATCGCGGCTGCGTCCCTGACTGCTCTTTTCGGGAAGGGAACCAGCGTTGTGGTCAGTGTAATTACTGTACCGCTGACCGTTCGATACTTGGGAGCTGAGGGCTATGGTCTATGGATTACGATAAGCAGCGTCGTTACCATGTTTTTTCTGTTCGACATCGGCATTGCAAGTACTCTGACAAATCTGATCTCTGAGGCATACGCAGTTGGCAATAAGGAACTGGCTGCAACCTACTTTGCCACAGCGTTCTGGATTGTTTTAGGAATTTCAGCGCTGCTCGGTCTTGTGGGGTGGATTCTATGGCCCTTCATTCCTTGGATATCCATCTTCCATGTTCAAGATCCGGCATTGGCAAACGAGACCTCCCTCGCGATGGCGGCGGCTTTCATGGTGTTCCTTTTGGCCCTCCCCACCAGTCTCGCAACCAAGGTCCTCGGCGGCTACCAGGAACTGCACGTATCTAATCTTTTTGTCGCCGCCGGAAGCGTCTTGAGCCTCATAGTCGTCCTTGCGGTGGTCTATTCCCATGGGACCCTGCCTCTCTTGGTAGCCGGGTTTGCGGGCTCCTCTGTAGCGGCAAATGCGGCTTGCCTGCTCTGGATTTGTCTCTTTCACAAGCCGTGGATGAAACCTTGGCCACGGCAAGTAAACCCTGGTTACATCCGCAGAATTTTCTCTACTGGAATCCAGTTCTTCGTCATTCAGATGGCCGCACTGATCGTCTTCTCCAGCGGCAACCTGGTCATCTCTCACTACCTCAATCCAGCCCAGGTTACCCCGTATGCCATCACGTGGCGGCTCATGGGCTACATGATGGCCGTACAAACTATGATCATTCCTGCGTTATGGCCTGCGTATTCTGAGGCCTATGCCAAGGGGCACCTCGCTTGGATAAGATCGACCTACAATCGCGTCAGATGGATTACCGCCGCTGTTCTTGCATTCGGATGCTCAACCATGCTGTATGCGGGACGGGATGTCATTCGCCTCTGGGCCGGCCCGGCAGCCATTCCCAGCACGTTGCTAGTCCAGCTCATGTGTGTGTGGGTCGTAATCTGTGTCTTTACTACCAACCAATCCTGCCTGATGGGAGCAACCTTCCGGGTAGGTAAACAAGCAATCGCTGCATCGCTCGCCGCAGTGTCTAACCTGGCCCTATCCATTCTCTGGGTCAAGACCATGGGGGCGGCGGGGGTTGTATTGGCGACTATCGTCTCCTACCTCATCTTCATCGTCGTT
>Ga0302277_1000737_pt1 | contig 24820 bp, 26 predicted proteins | sample III_Bog_N3_1_FD_198759 | JGI IMG/M metagenome (GOLD analysis project Ga0302277, IMG submission 198759) | Peat permafrost microbial communities from Stordalen Mire near Abisko, Sweden - III_Bog_N3_1 | ecosystem: Environmental > Terrestrial > Soil > Wetlands > Peat | place: Sweden: Abisko... | reverse complement strand
TTGATAATTCATTCATTAATCCTTGGTAAGGGTTTTTAGTCAATAGTATCTATCATGGGACAGGTCTATTCTAACATTTTACGAGGGGGACGCGCTACATCGTCTCATCTTTATCCGCATAAGGGCCGGGCTTATACCCTGCTTGAAATGACGATGGTTGTTGGTGTTGTGGGCGCTGTTCTCGCCGGGGTCTTTCAAGCATCAACGCTTATTTTGTACCGCAACCAAGTTAATCAAGCCTCCGATGAGCTCTATCAGATTAGTTCTAATGTCCGTAATTTGTACGCGGGTATCCCTTTGCCCACCGTGTCGTGGTGCGCAGACATTCGTAGCTTGCTTCCAAACACTTATACACAGATCTTTCCGTCAGAGATGATTCAGAATACGTCATCAGGTTTGGCTATAAATAATCCATGGGGTGGGGCCGTTATTTTAAGTATATGTGGAGGGAATACAGTTAGTCCAGAATCGATTATGATTGAATATGATGCTTTGCCCAGTGCTGCTTGTGAAGATCTGGCTGTACGTAATTCCCTTCCTGGTCGTGATACAGGTCTTTTTCAAATGATCATGAGTTATAACAGGGGTGGAACTGTAACTCTTTCGGGTACGAGCCTGCCTGTTAATCCCGTTACAGCGATGACATCTTGTGCCAATACAGCCAATGGCAATAAAATTGTTTGGTATTATCGATTAAATAATTAGAAGGGTCGACGCGCATCCATGGTCTATAATAGACAACATCATCTTAGGGGATTCTCTCTTACAGAAATGGCGATTGTTCTGGGCGTTATAGGGCTCATTTCGGGTGCTATTTTTATGATTTCTTCAAAGGTTACTTTTTCAAATCAAGTGAGCACGGCAAATAAGGAGCTGGTAGCCATTAGTCAAAATGTTCGGGCGATCTATGCCGAACAAGGAGGTATTGAAACGGGTACCGGGGGAGCTGAAACAAAGCCGCTTGATCAATTAAATGTTTTCCCCTTTGAAATGCGACAGAATCCTTCAATCGCGGCGGGTGTTATATTTCATCCATGGTCAAGTGCTACGACAGGAACTGTAACGGTCCAAGCTATTCAGTGTAATGGAGGGAATATCGCTAATACTGCGACGACTCCTACGGCCCCCTGTTTTGCGGTCACCATGACAAACCTTCCCCAAGTAGCGTGTGGTCAATTGGCGATGGTTTCTTCGAAGAATGCAGTTGGATTGCAGCAAGTCACGATTAATGCGAATGCGGCTATTACGACTTTACCTATAGAAGCTGCTGTCGCCGCATCCAATTGTGCATCGGGTAATGCAAACACTGTTGTGTGGGTTTATTTGATACGAGATCATACATGAAGCGTTTGTCCCCCTTCATACGTCAAGCAAGACGCGGCTTTACGCTTCTTGAACTCGCTATTGTTTTGCTCCTTGTGACGGCTCTTGTGGGAGCTATTATGACGGCGGCGGAGCGTCTTTGGGATAACTATCGTATATATCGTGTTGTGCAACAGGTTATGAATAGCGTTCAAAATATTCGGGATAATTTTAGTAACAGTATCTCGGCTTTCCCATCAACAACGGAACAAACGAATTCATTTGATTCTCTCGGACTCCTCCCTGTTGAAATGAGACGTTACCCAAGTTTAGGGCCCGGGAATACGCCGATGGATCACGCTCTCAATAATGATTACTCATGTGGCGTTAAATGTGGTTCTTTTCGTGTTTTTACTATCAATAATGTGGTTACGGGGTCGACCAACACGGCCTTCCGTATTGTTCTTTTTGGCATAAGCCAAGCCGCTTGTATAAAATTGTTGATGGCAACACCCTTGGCCGATGGTTCGATTGGTATTTTACAGATCGGCACAGGGGCAAGTAGTGGTACTCTAACAGCAACGAATATGCCTTCCTCAACGTCAGCTATTATTTATAATGGTGCGCAAGGTTCATCAGGAAGTGCTGCCTACACGGCTTATACTATGTCCATGACGACAGCTCAGGCTTGGTGCAACACATCGACGACCACGGACGTTGATCTGGACTTTAAATTGCATAATTGAAATGATGACGTTCTTCGCCTTATACCAAAAATGGGTGAAATATTTTTGCAAATGACGAACTATAGTAAAACAGCACAGGGTTATTAGGATGCCAATATTTCACCGACGGAGCTGTCCCGAAAGATCGGGCCCGGAAGCGGCCTTTAGCTTGATGGAATTTACGGTTGTGCTTGGCGTTATTGGTCTTATTTTGGGACTGCTTTGGGCCTTTGTGTCTGTCGCTTGGGATATGGCGCGGCGTGAAATAATGGTGGAAAATGTAAGTACAGTTGTGACAAATATCCGTTCAACATATGGTGGACAAACTGGGATGTCGACTCAGTCAACGACAGCCCTTGTGCCCGCATTGTTTGCAAATGGGACCATTCCTTATTCCATGCAGCGTCCCCCGGCAAGTAACTGTACGAATTTACATAACCTTTGTGCTGACACCCCTTGGGAGAATAATGGAGACCCTAATGGAACATTCCAAATTTGTAGTTGGGCTTATGGGACTCAAAGTCCTCTCGATTGCAATCCAACAGCACCTGCTGGGTCGAGTAGTCAGTTCTTTGGTATTGAATTGAAAGGATTGTCTCAGGACAATTGTATTAAACTGGCGGCGCAGATCACGGGATCGACGACCATTAGAGGTATTGCCGGTTCTTATATTAATGCAACCTCTTATCCACCGCCCATATTGGTACAAACAGCTAAAGCCGTATGTGGTAGCGGATATACAAATAATCTCATTTTCGTTTATTCGCTTCAATAGGTCGAAAATTAAATAATTTCTAACCCGCTTGCGACATGCGGAAATCATACATATCGTCTTCTTCCGTTGTCAGGGTGCTGACGCTAGGAGGGCTCGTTTTAGAGCCAGTCTTGGCTTCGACTTTTTGGCGTGATGCAATTTGTTCAGCCATAAGCGAAATCAGCGCGCTCGCCATGCCGAAAAGTTGTAAGGCTTCTTCGAGAGATACCCCGTATTCAGGTGTTAAAAGCGGATTGCGATAGTGGTCTTTGATTTGCGCGAGCATTTGAATGATGCGCTTATCGGGGCGTGATTCACGATCTTCTTCTTCGGAAAGAGCCGCGAGCTTCTTTAAATACAGCGCATAATTACGCTCGCCTTTGACGGGCGCCGTACCTGTAAAGGATTCGTAATAAAATTTTAAAGATATCTCAATCGCACGCAACATATGAATAGCGGCGGCTGTTCCGAGACCAAAAACCAACGCACGGCCTGCTGTATTAAATTCATGCTGGGAAGCGGATGGGATGACTTGACGTAAATTGTCGGTAAAAATTGCTTCCGCATTTTGAGCTAAATCATAAGTTGAATAAATACCGCGTTTGCTTGCGACATAGGTTGGTGCATGGTTTAATTCGGCGGCAAGAGCATGCTCGAATTTTTCAATCAGTGAATTAATAAGCGATATTTCCTGGGGATCGATACGATCTTCGCCAGGAGATCCTTTGAGTTGACGTGTTGTCGGATCGATAAAATAACGATTAAAGACTGCTCCAATTCTGTTCAGTAAACGAGTGGCATCAGCCTTTGATGTATCAAGAACAAAAGTCTCACCTTTGATAAATCCATCCAAGAGGGCTTGCGCCTCTGTAAGAGGAGCAAACATATCGGTAACACGGCCCTGTGCGTTGGACTCGAAAAGGCTGTGGAGGCGAGCTCCAAGCTCGTAAAAACGATATGAATTGAGCTGTTGCATAAAACGTAACCACTTTCTTTGATCTTGTTGTGTATCGCGTAACTGCTGAAACCCTGTCGTGCTTATGGAGATCTGCACTCGTTTGATCTTTTCTTCTAACGGAGTGTAGTCGTAATAACGGGTAATTTATTGCCAAACAATGAGCGAAATACTTTCATGCAAAATAAAACATCTTATTATTGGGCGTACCCCAGCTTTGCTAGATTCGTCAACGCTATATTATGGTTAACGCTCTGTTTACATTTAATAAAACGCGCATGAATCTTGCGCGCTTTTACCCTCTCAAAGCCTTGGCTTCCTTTCATCCTATGTCATAATCAAGAAATGTGTTCAGAATCAGCTTGTTAAAGATTTCGGACTTCCAGCATGTCAAAAACAAAGGAATTTTTAGATGGACATCTTGCTCCCTAAAGTGCCCAAAGCATCCATTCCCATCACATTATTAACAGAAAAAGAATGGCAGCCATGGTTGAAAAAGCAACCCCAACGAGTGCGTCATTTACTCACGACCCAAAATTTTAAAGCGGAAGCGGGACGTTTTGGCATTCTTGTCGATCCGTCAGGTAAGGTGACGCGTGTGATCGCCGGTATTTCCTCACCACCGAGCCTTTGGGATCTGGGGGACTTTTCTAAAAAATTGCCGCAAGGCGTTTATCGATTGGATTGGGAGGGGCCGCTGGCGTTTCGAGAGTGGCTCGCTTTGGGATGGATGCTCGGGTCCTATCGCTTTACACGCTATAAGAAGAATGCAGTACCTCTTGCGCAATTGGCTGTGACCCCTGAATTTAATTTGGCTAAAATCAAGCGTTATGCCTTGTCACTTTTTTTGGCGCGCGATCTCATTAATACGCCAGCCGAAGATATGGGGCCCGCTGAATTAGCCGAAGCCGTTGTGGCAACGGGTAAGCAATATGGAGCTAAAGTCACCCAAATTGTTGGTGATGATCTCATCAAAAAAAATTATCCCGCTATTCACCGCGTGGGAAGGGCCAGTCCGCGTCTGCCCCGACTGATTGATCTGGTGTGGGGTGATGTCAAAAACCCCCATATTACCTTAATTGGAAAGGGCGTTTGTTTTGATACAGGCGGTCTCGATATTAAAAGCTCGAGCGGTATGTATCTTATGAAAAAAGACATGGGGGGGGCTGCGTGTGTTTTAGCCGTCGCCCGCATGGTTATGGATGCGCGTCTTCCTGTTTATTTGCGTGTTCTTATTCCCGCTGTTGAAAATGCCATAGCTGGCAATGCTTATCGCCCCAGCGATGTTTTGACGATGCGTGATGGCACAACTGTAGAAGTTGGAAACACCGACGCCGAAGGCCGTCTTATTCTTGCGGATGCTCTGGCAGAGGCGGTCCAGGCAAAACCTGCATGGATTTTGGATATGGCGACACTTACTGGGGCAGCACGTGTTGCTTTAGGTCCTGAGCTTCCGGCACTGTTCTCAAATAATGATGCCGTGGCGAACGCGTTGGTGACGGCAGGAGTGGATATGGAAGATCCTTTGTGGCCGATGCCGCTTTACGCACCCTACAAAAAGATTCTCGAGAGCTCGATCGCTGATTTAAACAGTGCGCCAGGCAATCCCTATGCAGGTGCCATTTTGGCGGCCCTCTTTTTGCAGCATTTTGTTCCTGCCTCACAAAAATGGGTTCATCTCGATCTTATGGCCTGGAACCCCAGCGGTTTACCGGGACGACCTGAGGGTGGTGAGGCGATGGCTGTACGTGCTGTTTATCGTTTTATTGAAGAGAAGCTCGCAAGCCTTGCTTGATGATGAAGGCAGAGCCTTGATTAGACTCTGTTTTTTTGAAGCCCTTGCGAATCAATCTGCACTGGCACAATATTGCGATATCGAATTTATCAACTTTCTCTCTCTCTTTATGGGTTTCACGGTGCCAATTCAAATACACTCTCTCGAATTGTGGCGTCATGCTTTAGTCGCAAGTGTCCGTGGTGATGCTCCCGACCTTTCAGCACGCCAGATGGCTCTCATTCTTTCTGTGTATCTTGGGGATGGCCCTCATACGGTGCGTGGTCTTGCTCAAGTATTGCGGATATCAAAACCCGCTGTTAGTCGTGCGCTTGATCGTCTTGGTGAGCTTGGTTATGTGCGTCGTCAACGCGATGACTTGGATCGTCGTAATGTTCTCGTGCAGCGTACATCAACAGGGGCTCAGTTTTTGAGTGAATTTTCGCTCCTCGTCGATACGGCACGGCAGCATATCGCGGAAATGCCCTCGCGTTTCATTGAGTTTGTTGCGGATACCGTTGCTTTGCCCCCCGTGTCGGAAGCAACGGAGCATGAATGGGCTATCGAAGCAGCGGAGTAAGAGAGTAGACTGCTCCTATGAGCACAAAGGTTTCACTCGATGCGCGCGTTCAAGCCTTTCGGCCTGATTTAGCTGATTTGGCTCTTCGTGATACGGTCGAAGCCAGTCGTTATGTTGAACCTGTTCTCCGTCAATGCATAAGAGGAGTCGTTCCGCTCTTGGCGGCCCCGGAGCCTGAAGCCCCCCTTCTTAGCCAAATTCGGTATGGGGAGTTTTTAGATGTTTTTGAAATACGTGATGACGGTTTTGCGTGGGTACAAAACCGTGCCGATCACTATGTAGGATATATCCCTTCGGCCGATGTCTTGAGTGAAGAGATTGCTGATTTATCCTATCGCGTTTCTGTCTTGCAGAGCTTTATTTATCCTGAACCAACTATCAAGGCGCCTCCGATTGATGAACTTATGCTCGGGTCTTATGTTCATGTGGGGCCCGTTGAAGGAAATTTTAGAAGATTAGCCAGTGGGGGCTATGTATTTGCCAAACACATTGCCCTTGCCGACGACATTTATACGGCCGATTATGTTTTTACAGCTGGAAGGCTTCTTCATTGTCGCTACCTTTGGGGGGGGCGTACACCTCTTGGTATTGATTGCTCTGGACTTATTCAACTGGCGCTCGATCTGGCACGGATTGATGCTCCTCGTGATAGTGACCAACAAGCTCAGCTTTTTGGCAAGCCTCTGACGGGACACTGGCGCGATCGGACATGGCAACGTGGGGATTTGGTGTTTTTCCCAGGACATGTCGGTGTCATGACAGGTGGCGATTATTTATTACATGCCAGCGCGTTTGACATGAAAGTGATCGTGGAACCTTTGCTCGATGTAGTGGCGCGTGGAAATGAGATTGTGGCTACAGGGAAGCCCTAAGGGCCGTCGTAAAAATGACAAAAAATATGCCCGCTATTTGCGGGCATAGTTCTCTATTTTATAAATCAGAAATTAGGCCACTTCTTGGATTTGTTCCTGGGTTTCAGCGAGACCATCCGCTACATCCTTCAGGCTTGGCTGAGGCTGGGGTGTGGACATCGGGACGTTTGTGGCTGTAATGGGTGTTCCATCAATGCGTGCACGCGCGATATGAGGCATGAGATCCTGCAGCTCGATAAAGTTATCGGCTTGGCGTCGCAACTCATCGGCAACCATTGGCGGTGAGGAACGCATCGTGCTCACAACGCTGACGCGTACACCTTTGCGCTGAACAGCCTCAACAAGACGACGGAAATCACCATCCCCTGAGAAAATAATGATGTGATCGATATGTTCGGACATTTCCATAACATCAATGGCCAACTCGATGTCCATGTTACCTTTAATCTTGCGACGACCGAAAGCATCGGTAAATTCTTTAGTTGGTTTGGTGACCATGGTGTAACCATTGTAATCAAGCCAATCAACCAGCGGTCGGATAGGGGAATATTCTTCGTTCTCAATGAGAGCGGTGTAATAAAAGGCGCGCACAAGACGGCCGCGACCTGCAAAAACCTCTAAAAGTCGTTTATAATCAATATCAAAACCTAGTCCCCGAGCTGCGGCATATAGATTCGCTCCATCAATAAATAGGGCTGCGCGCTCTTCTTTATAAAAAATCATATCATTTCCTCTTTGTACGAATCCAAAAATTTAAAGGCAGAGAGCCTTGTTAAGATGGCTTTTACCTAAGTTCTTATCTCTTTAACTACCAAAAAAGGCAAGTTCAAACAACAAGTAACTCGAATCAAGCGCGGCCAAAATACGCCGAAAAGCGAAGTATTACAAGGGGCTGTTTAAAAAACACAGAGGGGTCATATAAGGCCATATATCATTTCAAGGCTTTACAACTGCTTATGAAAAACTGTAGTGTCATCGTCGGTTTTAAAGATTATCAGCAACAGGTAAGTTACTCTCCATCATGGGTATGTGAGAGAATTGTTCTAACAAAAAAGGAAGAAAATATGGCACGCGTGACCGTCGAAGATTGTGTGGTTCAAGTTCCCAATCGTTTTGAACTCGTGATGTTATCTGCTCATCGTGCGCGAGCTCTTGCCTCGGGTGCTGAACTTAAGTTGGAACGTGATCGTGATAAAAACCCTGTTGTTGCACTGCGTGAAATTGCAGAACAAAAACTCGATTTGGGTTCCTTAGAGGAAACTCTTATTAAAGGACTTCAGAAGCGCATCGAGCCTGATCAACCAGAAGAGGAAGTGGTTGAATTGATGGCGGGGGAACAACAAAACTGGATCGGCGCTGCTGACGAAGGCGATGACGAGAGCGATGAAGGCGAAGAAATTTTTGAAGAGGAAGATGCTGATTCAAAGGCGCCGATAGCTTTTGAAGATGCAGAGGTGAAAGATTGACATTGCTGCTGAAGGTCATTGACCTTCAGAGCCTCTGAAGGGAGAGTTCCTTCATGCCTTCGTCGGATCCTCCACAGCCCGTCCAAACGGTAGGGCCTAAAATCCAAGAGAAGCCTTTGCGCCTTATGCGCCAGTATGAGCTGGTCGAGCGTGTGCGCGCCTATGACCCCAATGTTAATGAAGACCTGTTGAACCGTGCTTATGTTTTTTCGATGCAATCGCACGGGAAACAGCAACGTGCGTCAGGCGACCCCTATTTTTCACATCCCCTTGAAGTCGCCGGTCTTCTGACCGACATGAAAATGGACAGTACGACCATCGCGGCTGCCCTTTTGCATGACACAGTGGAAGATACGCTCGCTTCTTTGGAAGATATTCAAACGCAGTTCGGGCCCGGTGTTGCAAGACTTGTGGATGGCGTTACAAAATTATCGCGTATCGAACTCCAGAGTGACCAATCAAAGCAAGCTGAGAATTTTCGCAAGTTAATTTTGGCAATGTCGGAAGACATTCGTGTGCTTTTGGTAAAATTAGCAGATCGCTTGCATAACATGAGGACGCTTCATTATTTAAAAGATCCTGAAAAGCGCCGGAGGATTGCAAGAGAAACCTTGGAAATCTATGCGCCGCTTGCGGAACGTATTGGCATTGAAAAAATGCAGGATGAACTCGAAGATCTTGCTTTTGCGGAACTGAATGCCGATGCCCGCAACAGCATTATAACCCGCCTCAATTTTTTACGTAGTGAAGGGGTTGTCATTACGGAAAAAGTTTTAAAAGAATTGCGTGATGTCATCGGCCAAGCCGGACTCAATGCAGATATTGCTGGGCGTGAGAAGGCGCCTTACTCGATTTGGCGCAAAATGCAGCGTAAAAACGTGGCTTTTGAACAATTGTCCGATATCATGGCTTTTCGTATCATGGTTGACAGTGTTGAGCAGTGCTATCAAGTACTCGGAATCATTCATAGCCGTTACCCCGTGGTTCCGGGTCGCTTTAAGGATTATATCTCAACGCCAAAGCTGAACCAATATCAAAGCTTACATACAGGTATTATTGGTCCTGAGCGTCAGCGTATTGAAATCCAAATACGAACACGGGGCATGCATGAAGTTGCTGAACTTGGTGTTGCGGCGCATTGGGGCTATAAACAAGGCGAACATCGGACTGATGGTTTGCAATATCGTTGGCTACGTGAACTGCTTGATATTGTTGAGCATGCGCAAAAGCCTGAAGAGTTTCTTGAAAATTCCAAATTGGAGTTATTTCAAGATCAAGTTTTTTGTTTCTCACCCAAAGGTGATCTTATTGCTTTGCCTCGTGGCGCAACGCCTGTTGATTTTGCGTATGCCGTGCACAGCGGTGTGGGCGATACGTGTGTAGGTGCCAAGGTGAATGGTCGTATGGTTCCGTTGCGCACCGTTTTGCGTAATGGGGATCAGGTTGACATTATTACGCAAAAAGGGGGATCGCCTTCCCCAACTTGGGAAAGATTTGTTGTCAGTGGAAAAGCCAAGTCATGTATTCGGCGCTTTATTCGTATCCAACAGCGCACGGAATATGTACTGTTAGGCAGATCGATGCTTGAGAAGACTTGCAAACAAGAAGGCATCGATTTCTCGGAAAAGGCTTTCGAAGCGGTTGCTAAGAATTTCCAAAGCGCATCTTTCGAAGATCTTTTGGCCAATGTGGGAGCCTCACTACAGCCCGTGCGCGACGTCATCAATGCGGCGTATCCAGGCTACAAGGCTAAAACAGCCGAACCTGTTGAGAAATCCTTTGAGAAGCTCACGATATCAAAGGCAAAAGCATCCACTAAATCGACGGCACTTATGCCCCTTACCCTCAAAGGGCTTATTCCTGGGATGGCTGTTCATTATGCGCGTTGTTGTCATCCGTTGCCGGGGGATTCGATTGTGGGAATTGTCACAACTGGCAAAGGGGTAACGGTTCACACAGCCGATTGTGAAACGCTCGAAAGTTTTGCGCGAACTCCCGAACGATGGATTGATGTTGGTTGGGATGATGGCCATAGCCAGGAAGGTGGTTTTGTTGGACGCCTTAACATTGTCCTTACGAATCAACCCACGAGTTTTGGCACAATGACAACGGTGATAGGAAAGAACGGTGGGAATATAACCAATCTAAAAATCACCAATCGTACCCCCGAATTCTTTGATGTCTTTGTGGATATTAGCGTCAAAGATGTTAAGCATCTCACAAATATCATCGCGGCTTTACGTGCCAACAGTACTATTAATTCGGTGGATCGGACGAAGGGGCGTTAGTTAGAGTAGCATAAATTGACGGAACACAACTTCATGAACAGGTACAGGCTGTGAGGCGGCGACTTCATTGAGAAGCTCGTAATGAAGGCCAATAAGTGAGTCATGGGACCGAATAGTGTCGATGTTTTTTTTCTGCATAAACGACGTAATATGACTTGTAAGGCGTGGTTGAAATCCTTCAATACGAATGAGATCTTTGCGCGCGACTTCGAGGCTTATATCAATACGTACATGCGTGGGCTGTCCCTGACTGTTGGGTAAACTGACGCTGATGCTGGGAAGATCATACAGCGCAAGGTCGGTCGCAAAATATTTTGGGGTAATACCTGATCGCAATTGATAATAGTTATGCGAACCCCACACTTCACTTGCTAGATCATAGCCAACGATGGCCATAACGATCAACGCGATGGAGTAGCCGACAAAGAATAACTTCATTCGATGCTTCGCAATATTCATCTTTCACCTGTTGTCGTGCTTAGAACTAGCTGCGTGACATTATGACGAATCAGTTATGTAGAATTTGATTCAAGCTTACAGCGGGAAGGTTAATAATTTTTGTATATGGGCACTATTTTTTAACCATAGAATTTGATGGAAATTAGATCAAAATTGAAACTATACGGACTTGCCTCTTGGAGAATAAGCGTAGACGCGTTATGATCGACTTATGTCAACCCATCCCATCTTTCTTGCCTCAGATCATCGCGGTTTTGCTCTTAAAGCAAAGCTTTTTCATCATTTGCAAGGGCAGGGTCTCAATCCTGAAGATTTGGGCCCCTCAAGCGATGCAAGATGTGATGCCATGGATTTTGCTAAGAAAATGGCAGAACAATTTAAATCAAATACAAGACAACGGGGCGTTTTGATCTGTGGGAGTGGCCAGGCTATGGCGATGACGGCCAACCGTTATCAGAATTTAAGGGCCGCTTTATGTACAAATACTACGATGGCGCGTTTAGCACGTGAGCACAATGATGCCAATATCTTGGTTTTAGGAGCCGATATTCTTGGTGAGGCGGTTGCCTTAGAGTGTCTTGATGTCTTTTTATCGACAGATTTTTTAGGAGATCGTTATGCCCAGCGGCGTGATCGCCTTACCCAATTGGGTGGTCTTTAACTTCTGCCATTATGTCCAATAAAAAACGCATGCAATCTTTGCAAATTGCATGCGGTTTTATATTGCCGTCTTTTTAAGCCGCGGCGCTTTGAGACGCAGAGCCTTTTACAATTCCCGGAACAGGGAAACGATTGCATATTTGTTTGGTTTCCTCACGAAGTTTTGCCAGGGTAGCGACATCATCCGAAGCGCGCAGGGCACGCAACATAAGGCTTGCGAGCTGTTTCATTTCTGTTTCACCCATGCCGCGTGCTGTGGCTGCAGGCGTGCCGAGACGTATACCGCTTGGTTTCATTGGTGGGTTTGGATCATCGGGTATGATTTGCTTGTTCAGGGTGATCCCGGCGGCATCCAGCGCGTGCTCAGCGAGAGTTCCATTTATATTAAAAGAAGACACGGTGTTGACAACCATCATGTGGTTGTCCGTGCCACCCGTAATGAGTTCCGCCCCACTTTCCATTAAAGTGGCCGCGACAACTTTTGCGTTCTTAATCGTGTTGGTTGCATAGGCTTTAAAACTGGGTGTAGCCGCCAGTTTCAAAGTCAATGCTGTTGCAGCAACTTGATGCATGTGCGGGCCCCCTTGTAAGCCAGGAAATACCGACTTATCGATGGCAGCCCCATGAATTTTTTTGGCAAGGATCATTCCACCACGAGGACCGCGCAGTGATTTGTGTGTTGTTGTCGACATAACATCAAAGCCAATATCCATAGGATTGGCTAAAGCCCCGCCCGCAATAAGACCCCCAATGTGACTAACGTCCGCAAACGTCAGGGCGCCAACTTCATCAGCAATCTTTTTGAAGCCAGCATAATCAAGTTCGCGTGGATAGGACGAAAAACCGCAAATAATCATTTTGGGTTTATGTTCGAGGGCTAAATCGCGGACTTTGTTCAGATCAATTTTACCCGAGGGAACTTCACTCTTATAACGGATAAACTTAAAAACCTTGCTCATGTGCGAAACAGGAGCCCCGTGCGTTAAATGGCCACCATGGGATAAATCCATGGCTAAAATAGTATCACCGGGTTGGAGTAGTCCAAAATAGACGGCTTGATTCATGGCCGATCCACCGAGGGGCTGAATATTGGCATATTCAGCACGAAATAGACTTTTGGCGCGGTCGCGCCCTAATGTTTCAATGATGTCTGTGTTTTCTTGACCGCCGTAATAACGGCGTCCTGGATAGCCTTCGGAATATTTGTTGTTAAAGACAGAACCTAACAAAGCATACACTTCTGGAAAACAGTAGTTTTCGGATGGAATAAGTTCGATCCCTTCGCTTTGGCGCACTTCTTCATTCATAAGAGCGTCAAAAATTTCAGAATCGGATTTCTTTAATTGATCAAGAGCGGCAGTTGAATATGTAAAATTGGTCACGGGCAATCTCCTGGCTGAAAGGGTCGAACAACAAACACTCAATAAACACAGGAGCCCAGGCGAGCGACTTAGAGTTTCCGCACTTCCCTGTGGTTGATCCACCTCGACGCCAGTCATGCAGAAGTCTGTGTTAGGCATAAATGGACTGGATTCGGGGCGAAGGTCAAGAGCGGCTCTTGATCATGGGACGATTTGTAAACTTCCCTTCAACTTATAAAAAGCATCCATGCGTGAGATGACGAAACGGCGAAGGGATTTTGAGGAAAAGGTGGCGACGATTATGGGCCTTCTTTGTGATAAAAATATAATAAAAACAATGAGTTATATATTTTTATAGCAAAACCAATCGAAATCTTAGATACAATACAATCTATTGATTACAGTACCCTATTTTTGCTATATTTAGTATTGTCTCGATCCCTTTTCCAGGTAGCTTTCCATCATGCGTTGCCCTTTTTGCGGACATGACGACACTCAAGTCAAAGATAGTCGTCCAACAGAAGATAATGTTGCTATTCGGCGGCGGCGTTTCTGCGGTGACTGCGGAGCGCGCTTTACCACTTTTGAGCGCGTTCAACTGCGGGAATTGATGGTAATCAAAAGCAATGGGGATAAAGAGGCTTTTGAGCGCGATAAGCTCGTGCGCTCTATGAAAATTGCTTTACGTAAACGTCCTGTGGATGATGAGCGTATTGAACAAATGGTCAATGGTCTTGTGCGCCAATTGGAATCCTTAGGTGATACCGAAGTGACCACAACGAAGATTGGTGAATTTGTGATGGAGGGACTACGAACTTTGGATCATGTGGCTTATGTTCGCTACGCCTCCGTTTATCGTGATTTTCGATCGGCCGGTGATTTTAATGAATTCGTTGATACTTTAAAACGGGAAACGGCTTAGCCGCTATTTTTTATGTTCACAGGAATTATAAAAGATATCGGCCACATTGTAGGTCTGGATAAGCAAGGGGATTGGGTTGCCACGATCGAAACGCAACTGCCCCTTCAACAGACATCTCTTGGAGCCTCCATCGCGTGCAACGGCATTTGTCTAACAGTTATTAAGAAAGATACATCACAATTTACTGTGCAAATTTCTATGGAAACCTTAAGTAAGACCACGGCCGTCCATTGGCGAGAGGGCACATCTGTCAATCTGGAACCTGCTCTTCGCATGGGCGATGAGTTGGGGGGGCATCTTTTATCGGGTCATGTGGATGGTCTTGCGCGCGTGGTAAGTCGTGGTTCTGAAAAAGACAGTCTTCATTTGGTTCTCGAAATCCCTAAATCTTTCGGCAAATTTATAGCGGCCAAGGGATCTATTGCTCTTGATGGAGTTTCTTTAACAATTAATCACGTTCAAGATATACGCTTTGATGTTAATATCATCCCTCACACCCAGAACATGACAACATTGGCCGAACGTCAGGTGGGCGATGAGGTTAATTTTGAGATTGATATGATGGCACGCTATATTGAACGCATGATAAACCAACAAACACCAACATGAGTCTTCACCTTGCCCATAATAACTCGACGGCCATTTCTTCGCCTGAAGAAATAATTGCCGAAGCTCAATGTGGCCGTATGTTTATTTTGTCCGATGACGAAGATCGAGAGAACGAAGGCGATCTCATTATCCCCGCACAATTTGCAACACCTGAAGCTATTAATTTTATGGCTAAATACGGTCGTGGTCTTATTTGTCTCGCGATGCAGAAGCAGCAAATTGAGCGTTTAGGTATACCTTTAATGTCTCAACATAATGGGACGCGTTATCAAACAGCTTTTACAGTTTCGATTGAAGCACGGGAAGGTGTCACAACCGGCATCTCGGCGGCGGATCGGGCCCATACAATCCAAACAGCCATCGCTCAAGCCAGTGGCCCTGCCGATATTGTAACGCCCGGCCATGTCTTTCCCCTTCTCGCACGTGATGGGGGTGTACTTGTGCGGGCCGGCCATACAGAAGCTGCCGTTGATATCGCTCATTTGGCAGGCCTTACGCCGGCCGGGGTCATTTGTGAGATCATGAATGAGGATGGCAGTATGGCGCGTCTGCCTGATTTATTGTCTTTTGCCCGTGAACATGGCCTTAAAATAGGCACCGTTGCTGGTTTAATTGCCTATCGCCGTCGTACGGAAACGATCGTTGAACGTCATCTAACGGTTCCTTTTAGTAGTATTCATGGTGGCGACTTCACCATGCATATCTATGTAAATAAAATCGCCTATGCCGAACATGTTGCTTTGGTTAAAGGCGATCTCAGCAAGGGTGATCAACCCCCTCTGGTTCGCATGCATGCTCTTAACGTTCTCGAAGATGTTTTGGGAGACCGCTCCCATGGCCATGGTGATGAACTCCAGGCGTCCATGCGTATGATTGCGGAAGCAGGACGAGGCGTTATTGTTCTTTTGCGTGAAGCTCAAGCCGCGAGCCTATCACAGCGACTAAAGTTGCAACAAGAAGAGGGTCAAAACATTAAGGAATTAAGAGATTATGGTATTGGAGCTCAAATATTATTGAGCCTTGGCGTTCGGGACATGATTCTGCTATCCAACTCGCATCGAACCATAGTAGGCCTTGAAGGCTATGGTCTTCGTGTTGTTGAGCAGAAACCCATTTTGGCATGAAGGTACATAATGTACGATAAACGCACGGCTATTAGTTTCCAATTTGAACAAAAGCCAAAAATTCTCATCGTTCAATCTTCTTACTATGAAGAAGTGGCAACCCTTCTTGCTCAGGGAGCGTTGCAAGTTTTGAATAGTGCCGGTGTTTCTTATGAAATTATCGATGTGCCTGGAGCGTTTGAGATTCCTGTTGCGATAGGTTATGCGGTTAAGTCGATGTCTTTTGAAGCCGAGGCAAGTCGTTTTGATGGCTATGTCGCGTTGGGATGTGTCATTAAAGGTGAAACACATCATGATCAGATTGTAGGCAGCGAAAGCGCCCATGGACTCATGGAAGTGGCCTTGCGTTATACCTTGGCTATCGGAAATGGTATTTTAACATGCAATACATTGGAACAGGCATTGCGTCGTGCACAGCCCGACGGTTTTGACCGAGGCGGTGCGGCCGCAGAGGCTTGCTTGCGTATGATTGAGTTGAAGCATCTCTTTCATCTTTCCTCGCGTCGTCAGCCACGAGCTTCCTCGCTATGACCCTCGCTGTATCTCCCGATCACGCAGCCAAAAGACTGGCCCGCTTAGCCTCTATTCAAGGCCTGTACCAAATTGCGCTCACCCAACGTTCAGCGGCAGATGTTATTAAAGATTTTCGAGAGCAACCGAACCACCTGCTTCAAGAAGCTGTTGTTGGTGTGGCGTCGATTGATGTCGACCAAGAGTTGTTTTCTCAAATTGTTTTGGGGGTCTCCGAAAACAACGTAAGTCTCGATCATATGATTGCGGGTGCTTTTGACTCTAAAGTATCCTCTGAACGGGTAGAAATTCTGCTTCGTGCTATCTTACGTGCGGGTGCTTACGAATTACATCATCATAGTTCAATACCTTCAGGGGTTGTGATTAACGATTACGTTGATGTAGCCCATGCATTTTTTAACGCCCGTGAACCTGGCCTTGTGAACGCAGTGCTCGATAAACTGTCAAAGCACCTCCGTTAACGACTCTTCAAGGCTTCCTTAACTACAATGAGCCCGCTTTATAAGGAGAACGGGTATGCACCCATGGCTTAAGCCCTTGTTGATTACTTTGGTGCTGATCACGATGTTCGCGTCGGTTCAGGATAGTGTGGCCGGCGAAGAAGAAGCCCCAGCGCCAACTGGTGAAGGGGCGGCACCTAAAAAGGCTCCCGCAGCTACGGAACCCAAGGAAGAAGGGGGAGCCAAACCAAAGACTTCGCAAGATATATCCGGTGGACGTTTTACAGGAGATCCTGTTTATGTCCATTTAGCCCCTATGATTATGCCGATTATCTCAGATGAAGGGGTTGAACAAATCGTGACATTCCAAATTGATATTGAAGTGGCTGATTTTGATCAAGCAGAACATATCGAGACGATCATGCCACGTGTTGTCGATGCGTTGATGCAGGCTCTCTACGGGGGCCTAGGCCAAGGGAGTTTACGTCAAGGAAAATTAGTAAATGTCGCTAAAATCAAAACCAAAGCTTTTAACGCGCTCACGACCCTTCTTGGTCCCAATGAAGTGCGCGATGTTCTTATTCAAGGTGTTGCCCAGCGGATGTTCTAAAGACGTGATTGGGTGTCCTTTCTATAATCTCTAAGCAAGGCGCGCGATTGGGGCATGCTGCGCTAAGAGTGTTTCATAAAGCTCAATCATTTCATTGAACCATTGAGCTTGTGGAAAGGTCTCGGCAACAAAGTGACGAGTGTTGTCGGCAAGGGTAAGGCGTTGATCCGTGGAGAGGTGAATAGCTTCACGCAAAACATCGCTCAACAACAGAGCGTTGTGAGGTGGAACAATCCAAGCTGTTTCATCCTTACGTACCATTTCGATGTTGGCGCCACAATCCGTGATGATGACAGGGCGACCGATGGCTTGGGCTGCGAGCAAAGGCATGCTTTGACCGCGCGGTCTTTCATTGGGGGTTACGATGACACTGGATAACCAGCATGCTGTGGGCCAATCCGTGCAAAATTCTTGCACGATAACTTTGCCTTCGAGACCAAGTTCACGCACGCTATCTTCGATGTTAAAATCGATCAAGGGCTGATGGTTCGGTGAATTGCCGAGGAGGACAGCAAATATATTCTCATCTTTAAGGCGTGCCAATGCTTCCAGAAATGTTTTGTGACCACCTCCAACCGTGAAAGGCATAGGAATAAGAATAACAGAAGCTAATTCAGGAAGACGCCATAAGCGGCTCAACGCCTGCATGCGTTCAGGGCTAATCGTGCCCGCATTGTACCACCTCAAGTCGATACCAGGCGGCACATGATGGAGCCGTTCGGCGGCTATATGATAGGTTTTATATAAATAATCCCCCATAAATGCTGAAGGAACGCGGATAAGTGATGAAATAGCCATCACATTTGTAAGAAGACGTTGCCGTTGAGGGGTGTCATCAAAGAACTGAGTGAGATCGGCAATCAAGGGAATGTGGTGAAGGCGAGCAATAGTGTAGGCATAGGGAAGTACATCAATACCGTGAGCGTGAAGCAAAGCCGGCCGCTCCTTTTGGATAAGATTCTCAAGTAGAACGCGCTTACGCCAATGAGCAAAGATACCTTGTTGGTGAAAGGGAATACGGTGATGGCGAACGGCCGCACGTTCACTGTCATTCACAAGTGTTCCCCCGCCCGAGGCAATGATTGCACGCCAGCCTGAACGTTGGGTCAAAATAGCAAGATCAACTGTCTCGCGTGCCGTTTCGTCAGGATTGAGATCGGGGCAGAGGTGTAAAACAGTTGTCCGCGGACCATAAGTCTTGTGGCCTTTTGAGATCTTGCTAGATTGTATTGTCTTAAAAGATTGCGACATGGAAGCTTATGACCCCTGATTTTCTTATTTTACCGCATCAACGCCTTGCTTATCAACGACAGTCTGGTTCGTCCACAAAACCTGGAGTCGTTTTTCTTGGAGGCTATGCTTCCGACATGACGGGTACTAAAGCAAGCTTTTTAGCAGAACGTTGTGCGGAAGAAGGATGTTCTTACCTGCGTTTTGATTATCGGGGACATGGACAATCGGACGGTGACTTTAAGCTCGGAACAATCGGCGCTTGGCTTGAGGACACCCTCAATGTATTTGAACAATTGACCAAGGGACCTCAAGTTATAGTCGGCTCATCCATGGGCGGATGGCTCGGATTGTTATTATGTTTACAAAGGCCCGAACGGATTAAAGCTTTTGTGGGGATTGCGGCAGCTCCAGACTTTACCGAGGAATTGATGTGGCAGCGCCTCACACCCGACCAGCGACAGAAGCTTGAGCAAGAAGGAGTTATCTATGATGAAAAAGCCCCTCCCGACCATCGTATTCCTCTTACGATGAAGCTCGTGGAAGAAGGTCGGCATCATCTCCTGCTCCACACGGTTATCAATATCCATTGCCCTATTAGGCTTTTGCAGGGGCTTTCGGATACGGAAGTTCCCTGGCAATATGCCCTGCGCATTACTCGTAATGTCGTTAGCCAAGACACAAGGATCCATTATATAAAAAAAGGAGATCATCGGCTTAGTCAGCCCGATGACCTCCATTTGTTGTGGCAAACTCTTGTGCCGTTCTTATCATAGTGACGCGAACTAAGCTGCCATTTTATAGGTTACATGCTCTGTCTCTAAGGCTTTCTTGTAAGAAGGTCGGACAATAATTCTTTGAAACAAAGCCTTGGTTTTGGGTCCAATCATTATGGGTTTCGGCACATTCGGGGACCAATTGGCTATAACTGTTAAAAGAATGTCGGCAATCGTTACATCGTTACCCGCTACATAAGACGATTGGGCAAGCTGATTTTCGATCTCATTCCACAAACTATTAATGGAGCTGACAGCGGCCTCCATCAAGAGATCCTTTGTGGCATCCTGGGGGCCATTTTTCTTGAGAAAGAAAACCCGGCTATAGGCAGGGTGAAGGGTTGCATTACCAAACATCAGCCATTCAAGAGCCTTCGCTCGGGCGGGATCCGAGGCAGGCAAGAGAGGGCTATGGTTCTTTTCGAGTATATGGATCAGTTGGGCAGCTCCCTCCATGATGACTTGATTGTCATCGACAAGAAGGGGGACCTGGCCGCGTGGATTAATTTTTAAATAATCGGGCGTGCGGCCTTGTCCTGAGGAGTGAACCACGTTCTCAAGTTTAAAAGGAACATTACATTCGTTGAGGGCAATATGAACAGCCATGGAACAAGCGCCTGGTGCGTAATAGAGAGTATACATGAGGACTCCTTAGGGATAAAATAAGCTATTGGAAGGTTCTGTTCTTTTAGCTCATATCGTCGCGAGGAGCGATAGCCATTTTTGAAGGAAGCCAAGGACGACGAAACCATAACTTACCTCTGAGTGAGTATAAAGACATGGAAGATCAACGTATTAAGATTGAACTCAACGCCGTTATTGTTGCCGTGTCAGGGCGTGACCCTCAAATTCTTATTGATCCGCAGATGGCTCTACCTTCCGGCCCCTTCGAAACAGGTCATCCAACTCTTGAACAAGGATTGCGCGAATGGGCAAAAGCCAAAGGAGGACAACCTCTGGGATATGTTGAGCAACTGTATACTTTTGCCGATCGTGATCGTGCGGCAGGTCAACAACGTATGGTCTCAATTGGGTATTTGGCTCTCGTCCAAGCGACCCCTTCCTCACCACGGGATGCAACATGGTCGCCATGGTATCAGCATTTTCCATGGGAAGATCATCGGCGAGGAGTTCCGGCGATTGTCGGGCATATTATAATGCCAGGATTAAATGCCTGGAAAGCATCAGCGTCTTCGATCGCCCTTAAGCATGACCGTCGTCAACGTATTGAGATCGCTTTTCCCAAGGATCAGCGCCGTTGGAATGAAGAGATGGTCTTGCAGCGTTATGAATTATTATGGGAAGCGGGCTTGGTCGAGGAAGCAACAAAAACGATGGCATCTCCTAAAAAAATTCCTCGATCGTATTTGGGAACGGCAATGGCCCATGATCATCGCCGCATTTTAGCGACCGCAATAGCCCGGTTGCGGTCAAAGATCAAATATCGCCCAGTTGTTTTTGAATTAATGCCGAGTACCTTTACGCTCTTGCAGCTTCAATGGGCAGTTGAAGCGTTGGCGGGATTAACATTACATAAGCAAAATTTTCGCCGCCTCATTGAAAGTCAGGGATTGGTTGAAGAAACAGGAGCCATGACAACCGGGGCCGCGGGGCGTCCCGCCAAATTGTTCGCTTTTCGTCGGGAGGTCTTGCAAGAACGTGCCGTTGCTGGGACAAAATTACCTCGATCTTAAGGCCAATAGTGATTTACGGTGTCATCAAAATGTGATACAATCTCTTCGTGCCATTTTTGAACCATCAGCTTGCGGGCACGTTAAATGAAAAGCTAAAGCGGTGGATTGAACGCATCGTCAGTCGTGTTCGTCCCGCTTTTATGAAGAACAGGGGATGATATGGCACTTTCAACTCTTCTCGGATATCCTCGGATCGGTCAAAACCGTGAACTGAAATCAGCGCTCGAAAACTATTGGAAGGGTAAAAGTTCGCAAGAACAACTGCTTGTGACAGCTTCTCATTTGCGTGATCTTCATTGGAGAATACAACAAAACGCGGGGATTGATGTTAGTCCGGTTAACGATTTCTCCCTTTATGATCAGATGCTGGATATGTCGTGCCACTTGGGTGTAGTGCCGAGACGTTATCAATGGTCTGGGACATCGGTTGATTTAGCAACTTACTTTGCAATGGCACGGGGGGCTCAATACAAAGGGCTTGATGTTTTAGCGTCCGACATGAGTAAGTGGTTTGATACTAATTATCATTATATTGTTCCCGAATTGGAACAGGATCAGGTTTTTAGGCTCGCGACAACGAAGCCCACGGATGATTTTGAGGCGGCAGGCACCGCGGGCATAACCGGGCGACCTGTTTTGATAGGTCCTATGAGCTATCTTTTGCTCAGTAAAACGACGCGTGAGAAAAAGAGCTTTTATTTAGACCAGCTTCTTCCGGTCTATGTTGAAAGCCTTCATAAACTTGAACAGGCTGGTGCGGAATGGGTGCAGCTTGATGAGCCTTGTTTGGTCCTTGATCTTGATCCCGATATTATGGCGGCGTATGCCAAGGCATACCAATATATACGCCAGCATACGTCTCTTAAACTTTTTGTAACCACCTATTTTGGGGCTCTTGGGCAAAACGCTGATCACGTCATCCATTTACCGATCGATGGTCTTCATATTGATCTTGTGCGCGGCCGAGATCAATTGGAGGACGTGTTAGAGAAAATACCTGCGCCCATGATTCTTTCGCTTGGTGTTGTCGATGGTCGTAATATTTGGTGCAATGATCTTGATGCCTCGTTACAGCTTCTTGAATGCGCACAAAATAAAATAGGGAATGATCGTTTGTGGGTTGGAGCTTCTTGTTCTTTACTTCATGTGCCCTATGATCTTGATCTTGAAACGACGCTTGATCCTGAACTCAAGAGCTGGCTAGCGTTTGCAAAACAAAAAATGAACGAAATTGTTGTTCTGACAAGGGGCCTTAATCATGGGCGGGCCTCTATCTCCGAAGAGCTTTTGGTTAGTCAGCATTTGCGAACAGTGCGCCAGTCGTCGCCGCGTATACATAACCGAGCTGTGCAGCAACGTCTCGATAAACAGCCCCTCCTTAAGGCTGGACGCACAACACAATTTATCGAGCGACGTAAAATTCAGGAAAAGAAATTAAAGTTACCTCTTTTCCCGACAACAACCATCGGTTCTTTTCCTCAGACAGCGGATGTGCGTGCGCGCCGCTCTGATTTGAAGAGGGGACGCATTACCCCAACTAATTATGAAGCTTTCTTAAAACAAGAAGTGCGTTCCGCTATCAAATGGCAAGAAGAAATAGGCATCGATGTGTTGGTGCATGGAGAATTTGAACGAAATGATATGGTTGAATATTTTGGCGAACAGCTCGCAGGCTTTACTTTTACGCAAAAAGGATGGGTCCAATCCTATGGATCACGCTGTGTCAAACCACCCATTATATTTGGCGACGTCTATCGCCCTAATCCTATGACCGTTTATTGGTCACAATACGCTCAGAGCCTTACAGCGAAGCCCGTCAAAGGTATGTTGACGGGACCTGTTACTATTCTGCAATGGTCTTTCGTGCGCAATGATCAACCAACATCAGTAACCGCTCATCAAATCGCGCTATCGCTTCAAGATGAGGTTTTGGATCTTGAGCGTGCCGGCATTCACATTATTCAAATTGATGAACCAGCTTTTCGTGAAGGATTGCCTTTACGACGTGAAGACTGGCCGGGTTATCTTCTTTGGGCGACGCAGGCTTTCCGTCTATCATACACTGGCGTCCAGGATGCCACGCAAATTCATACTCATATGTGTTATTCGGAATTTAATGACATATTTGATTCTATAAAAGATCTTGATGCGGATGTTATTTCGATCGAGACAAGCCGTTCACAAATGGCTCTCCTCGAAGTCTTTTCAGATACAAAATACCCCAACGAAATTGGGCCGGGTGTTTATGATATTCATAGTCCGCGTGTCCCAAGCGAAGAGGAGATGACATGTTTGCTTGACAAAGCGAGCCAACATCTGGAGCCCTGGCAAATTTGGGTTAATCCTGACTGTGGATTAAAGACGCGCGATTGGGGGGAGACCAAGGCGGCTCTTCAAAAAATGGTGGCGGCCGCCCAGGCAATGCGTTCTAAGCAACCGCAAAGAGGGGCTTAGAGGTGTCTCATCAATTTGTTCCCTCCGATATACGTATTAGCCTTGAGGTTTTTCCACCTAAGACCTCGGAGGGGTTGCAGAAACTTCTGGAAACCGTAGATGAATATACGGCCTTAAGGCCCGCGTGTATAACCGTGACATGTGGTGCTACGGGGGGGCGTGATAGTGTTCTTGCGATGCGTCAGGTGACGGGACAAATTGCCCACCGTACCAACATACCGATCGCGGCCCATATGACGTGTGCCAATCGAAGTCGTGAAGAAGTTGATGAAACCATCGATAGTTTTTGGCAAGATGGCGTACGTCACATTGTTGCGTTGCGTGGCGACATCCTCAGTCAATATGCCCCTTATGTACCCCATCCCCAAGGCTATTTCTATACATCTGATTTTGTGGAGGGTATTAAAAAACGCTATCATCATATGGATGTTTCAGTGGCGGGCTATCCCGAGATGCATCCTGAATCACCGTCCGAAACTTTTGATCTTGATCATCTTAAAAAGAAAATTGATGCAGGGGCCAATCGTGTCTTAACGCAATTCTTTTTTGATCCCGATGTTTTTCTAAGATGGCGGGATCGTGTCAAAAAACATAACATCGATGTGCCCCTTATCCCAGGTTTGCTCCCAATTCTTAATTTTGAGAAAACACTTCAGTTAGCCCAGAAATGCAACGCGCATGTTCCTGGCTTTTTGTACACGATGTTTGAAGGTGTGGATACTCACACAATTGATCATAAATTACTCGCCATGAATGTTCTTTCTCACCAGATTACGCGCTTGATTGAACATGGAGTTACCTCCTTTCATTTTTACACCATGAATGATACTTTGCTTACCAAGCATTTGTGCACCTGGATGCGTGCTGGATTCTAAGGATGTCACGTCTTAATGTGCAGCCGTGGCAGAGGGCTCTAGGAAAACCTCTATTTTCTAAGGGGTTAAATTCATAACAACGTAAGTGATTTGGGTGTGGATTTTAGACACCGGCTATGATATGCTCATCTTGAATATAAAGGGGCTGTTTTGGGTCTCTTCTTTTTGGGACTATTAATGCTCAAATAGAGTATATATATGGGAATTGTAAAACCAGACACGGCTGAAGCTTTACGACGCAATGCCGCTCTATATGAGCGCGTCAAAGCTGTAATTCCGCCTATGGAATGGGCGGCATTCGTTGACGATATCGACGCCATTCATCGTCTTAAAAAAGAACGCAACGCTGTCATTCTAGC
>Ga0302277_1000735_pt1 | contig 24830 bp, 26 predicted proteins | sample III_Bog_N3_1_FD_198759 | JGI IMG/M metagenome (GOLD analysis project Ga0302277, IMG submission 198759) | Peat permafrost microbial communities from Stordalen Mire near Abisko, Sweden - III_Bog_N3_1 | ecosystem: Environmental > Terrestrial > Soil > Wetlands > Peat | place: Sweden: Abisko... | reverse complement strand
CTTGATTTTCCATACAGGAATATCTGCCACGTTTTTACGCGCCGGAAAATGCTAAAAACCTATGCTACGCAGGAACTTATTCCGTTTTATACCCCAAAATCACCCACTAAAATCCGCGAAGAGCCACAAAAGTTATCATGTTCGTTATTTATTTGATCTGAAAAAGAGCCTTGCTATTCAGAAATGGGACGGTAGTGCCGGACAAATTATTGTACCACAAATTTTAACGGCTCGATTTTATTATCCTAGAAATGGTCAATATGGTCATGCCTTAAGAGGATATGATCCTGTTGAGGTCTCACAAAAGTTTGCTCAGCGCATCTTAATTCTATCTGATTTTGAAGGTCTATCGCCCTATGAACCAGGGGCGTCTTTTCAACAGCATGAGTTGCAGAAAGTAAAACCTTCGGTTCACCCGAACCCTCCATTTCTTAAGGCTCGGCAATTATCCTTTTTACTGTAAATAATGTCTTGCACCTTCGCTTAATTTCTCTAGTTTGGCATGCTTAGGCAGGAGAGATAAAAATGCGTGCAGAAATACAGTCAGCGGTAGCGGCAATTGAAAAGTCGATGGCACTGCTGAGGAGGCATCTTTGACTTCGATAAAGCACTAGCCCGTTTTGACGAACTCAATCAGCTTTCTGAGGATCCCGATTTGTGGAACGATTCTAAGAAAGCCCAGGCGATTATGCGTGAACGCACGCATCTCGATCAATCCATTCGTGGTTACCGCGAACTGGAGAATGGGGTCCGCGATAATCTTCAAATGATTGAAATGGCCGAAGCTGAAGGTGATCAAGCTCTCGTGGCGGAGGCTGAGCAAGCTCTCTATAGTTTGCGGGGATTAGCGGGCCAACGTGAGCTCGAAAGCTTATTATCGGGCGAGGCAGATGCCAATGCTTGCTATTTGGAAGTCAATGCGGGTGCCGGGGGAACGGAAGCGCAGGATTGGGCTGAAATGCTGACACGGATGTATGTCCGCTGGGCAGAGAAGCATGGCTATAAAGTTCAGTGGCTCGATGAATCCAAAGGCGAAGAAGCAGGTATAAAATCTGCAACCCTCGAAATTTCTGGCCATAATGCCTATGGTTGGCTTAAAACGGAATCCGGGGTGCATCGTTTGGTACGCATTAGTCCTTATGACTCTAACGCGCGCCGTCATACGAGCTTTGCGAGTGCATCCGTCACGCCTGTCGTCGATGAAACGGTCAATATAGAAATTTTAGATAAGGACCTTAAAGTTGACACTTTTCGCGCGTCAGGTGCCGGGGGACAACACGTTAATAAAACAGACAGTGCGGTGCGTTTTACACATTTGCCAACAGGTATTATTGTCGCCTGCCAGCAAGAGCGCTCACAACATAAAAATCGCGCAAAAGCGATGGAAATGTTACGGGCCAAACTTTATGAGCTAGAATTAAAAAAGCGCGAGGCTGCTGCTGCAGACATCAATGCCCAAAAAAGTGAAATTGGTTGGGGACATCAGATAAGATCCTATGTTTTACAGCCTTATCAAATGGTTAAAGATGCTCGAACAGGAGCTGAAACGAGTCAAACTCAAGATGTGCTCGATGGTGATATTGATATGTTTCTACAGGCTTCTCTTGCAAGCCGCATTAAAGGGCATGTTGAATAATAACGAGGTATAGGATAAACTCAAAAAGGAGGATCGGTCTTTTGCTAAAGAGAGCTATGACGGAACAAAATATTTCTTCTTTTCTTAATGTGTCCGCGGCAAAATTATCGGCTGCAGGTCTTTCTGATCCACTTCCCAAAGCGCGCCTTTTTTTGGCCCATATTTTATCAATCCGTCCTGACGTTATAAAAAAGATTGAACAGCGTGCTCTGTCACAGGATAATAAAAGTCAAATTGAGCGATTGATTGATCGTCATCTTCAAGGTGAGCCTGTTTCACGTATATTAGGCGAACGCTATTTTTATGGCCTTCCTTTCGGTCTCAATGAAGCAACTCTTGATCCGCGTTTTATTAGCGAAGTCCTTGTTGATGTAGCTGTGGGGCACTTTAAGCACCCCTTTTTCGAGCGGATATGGCGCTTAATGCGTGGTATAAGTGTGACGCGTGCTCCGCGTGTTCTCGATCTTGGTACTGGAACAGGATGCTTGCTTTTATCAGTGCTTCATTCTTTGCCTTTGGCGACAGGAGTAGGCGTTGATCTTGCCCCACGCGCTCTTGATCAAGCAATCAAGAATGCTACCAATCTTAATCTTGTCAATCGGACGCAGTTTATACTCAGCAATTGGTTCGAAAAAATTGACGAGCCTTTTGATCTTATTATCTCAAACCCTCCCTATATACCGCGTTCGGAGTTACCCAAGCTTATGCCGCGCGTGGCTGTTTATGATCCACTCATGGCGCTTGATGGCGGTGAAGATGGCTTAGATGCTTATCGAGCAATCATCACACAGTTACCACGCTATCTAAAGCCAAATGGACTTGTCGTACTCGAGCCTGGGGACAATCAGGAACCTGCGATAGTAGATATGTTAGAAAAGGCTCATTTAGCGGACGTAACTTGCTACAAAGATATGTATCATGCGGTACGATGTATTGCGGCCAAGCGACCAAAAGTTTAATAAGACCATTGATGACGAAACCACGTCATTTGGCGTTTCGCGTAATTGCGTGTCGTTTGCTGCGCTTTACGTATGGCCTCCTCAAGGCTTATCTCTCCTTTAAGATGGGACATGAGTTCGCGTAGACCGAGGGTTTTCATAACCGGGAGGTTCTCGGGAAGGGGGGTATGAAGAAATGCGCGGACTTCGTCGAGAGCCCCCTCTTTGATCATGTGTTTAAATCGTTGGTTACAACGTGCATAGAGGTCGTCGCGTTCAGGCATTAGAAGGTGTGATTCAGGAGAGTATGGAGAAGGAACTCTTGGCTGTTCATGCCAGTAACGAAGGGGGTGGCCTGTGTGTATGGCCACTTCATACGCTCGAATAAGGCGTTGGCGGTCATGCCGAGCGAGTTTGAGTGCACTGGAAGGATCTATTTTCATTAATTCTTGACGAAATTTATCTTCACCCCAGACTTCATAGTTTACCTGCGCTGCGGCGCGAATTTCCTCTGGAATGGGAGGAATATTCGCTAAACCACCAAGAAGTGCGCGAAAATAGAGGCCTGTTCCGCCCACTAAAATGGGTAAGCGGCCCGTATTTAAAGCTGCCGCAATGGCATCTTGAGCCATTTGAACCCATTGGCCAGCGGAAGAGCGTTCTGTGGGCTCTCTAGTCCCATAAAGATAATGAGGGGTATTGTGTTGGTCTGACGCCTTTGGTTGGGATGATAGAATAGGAAGCCCTTTATAGATTTGAAGGGCATCTACATTAATAATTGAGCCCTTCATTTGACGGGCTAAATCTAGCGCAAATGCTGATTTTCCAGAGGCTGTTGGCCCGGCGACAAGGATGATTTTTGCTTGAGACATATGATAATGAATGGTTTATGTTGCGAGCTGTTATACAAGTTTCTATGCCAATCGCAAAAGGGGGCAATGTTATGGGCTTAAGTATTGGTCATATTCTGTTAGTGCTCGTCGTAGTATTGATTTTGTTTGGGGCAGGTAAGTTACCTCAAGTGATGAGCGATATCGGCAAAGGTATTCGTAGCTTTAAGGCAGGCATGAGTGAAGACGAGAAATTTGCCGACAAGAATGATAAAAAGCTACCGCCGTCAGATTCTGCGTCTTGATGATACTATGTTGGATATAGCTTGGCCTGAATTATTGGTAATTGGAGCCGTGGCCCTCGTTGTCATTGGCCCTAAAGATTTGCCTAAGGTAATGCACCAGGTTGGGGAGTGGGCCGGTAAGGCGCGGCGGATGGTTCACGAATTGCAGCGCGGATTTGAGCAACTAAGTTATGAATCCGAAGTCGCGGATAAAATAAAACAAAAAGAACAAGCTCCCATTGTCAGCACAGAAGGGGCATCACCTCCTCTACCCTCTGACCACACCAAGGATCATGACCGACCCACAGCTGCATGATCCCATGCGTCAACCCTTGCTAGCGCATCTCATCGAGCTACGACAACGCTTGTTATGGTCTATTCTTGCCGTATTTGCAGGTTTTGCCATAAGTTATTTTTTTGCACCCCAAATTTATGAATTTTTAGTGCGCCCCTTAGCTAAAGTAACGGAGGGTGAACACCGTCACCTAATTTACACTGGGCTCACCGAGGCCTTCGTCACATATATTAAGTTATCTCTTTGGGCGGGCTGTTTTCTTGCCTTTCCGATTATCGTCTCACAAGTGTGGATGTTTGTAGCCCCCGGCCTCTACAAACATGAACGACAAGCGTTTTTACCTTTTCTTATTGCAACACCCGTTTTTTTCATCCTGGGAGCCGCGACAGCTTATTATGTTGTTTTCCCACTCGCGTGGAAATTTTTTCTCAGTTTTGAGATGACGGGTATATCGGGAGGATTACCGATTCAACTCGAAGCGCGCGTAAGCGAGTATCTGTCTCTATCAATGACGGTTATATTTGCGTTTGGAATAGCTTTTGAATTGCCTGTTATTCTTGTCCTTTTGACGCGTATTGGTGTGCTTTCGTCCCTCAAACTAATGACTTTTCGTCGTTACGCCATCGTTCTGATCTTTATTGTGGCCGCGATCATGACTCCTCCTGATGTGATAAGTCAGTTGAGCCTCGCCTTACCTCTTATTGTTCTTTACGAGCTTTCTATTTTGGGCGCAAAATGGGTTGAGAAAACCCCACGAAATAGCCAATCTGAAATATAGAGAAAAGTTTATCCCAGAGGATTACGAGTATGCATGATATACGATTGATACGCGAACAAGCAGCTGTGTTTGATCAGGCCTTAAAACGGCGCGGGCTACCAGCGGCGTCCCAAGAGATCTTGGCTCTTGATACTGAACGTCGTACGGCTCAAACATCGATGCAAGAATTGCAAGCACAGCGGAATGATGTATCTAAAAAGATTGGCGCTCTCAAGAGCACAGGAGGTAATGTCGACACTCTTATGCAGGAGGTGGCGGCCATTAAAACAAAAATTGCTGAACTTGATGAACTAGAGAAACAGCATGGCGCAAAGTTAGAGGCTCTCTTATCAAGCCTTCCGAATGCACCGGCGCACGATGTGCCTCAAGGAAAAGATGAGCATGACAATAAAGAACTGCGACGTTCGGGAGCCGCCGCTGATTTTCATAACCCACGTCAACATTTTGAATTGGGTGAAGATTTAGGTCTTATGGATTTTGCGACAGCTGCCAAATTATCTGGCGCGCGGTTCACTCTTTTGAAAGGACCACTTGCACGCTTGGAGCGTGCGTTAGGGAACTTTATGCTGGATGTCCACACATCGGAATTTGGTTATACCGAAATTTCGCCACCCCTTATGGTGACGGATAAAATCATGTATGGTACAGCCCAATTACCTAAATTTGCAGAAGACCAATTTAAAACAACCTCCGGCCTATGGTTGATCCCAACGGCTGAAGTGCCGCTGACAAATATTGTTAATGACTCTATCATCAACTATGATGCATTGCCTTTGCGGTTGACGGCTAAAACCCCGTGTTTCCGGGCGGAAGCGGGGGCTGCTGGTAAAGACACGCGTGGAATGTTGCGTCAACATCAATTCTATAAAGTTGAGATGGTCAGCATTGTTGCGCCCGACAAATCGGAAGCTGAACATGAACGTATGACAGAATGTGCGGAGACGATTCTTAATCGGCTCCAACTTCCATTCCGTACGATTGTTTTGTGTACGGGGGATATGGGGTTTGCGGCACGGAAAACCTACGATATTGAAGTCTGGATGCCGGGACAAAACACATATCGCGAAATCTCGAGCTGTTCAAATTGTGGTGATTTTCAAGCGCGTCGTATGAATGCGCGTTTCCGCATGCTGGGTGAGAAATCCACTGAATTTGTTCATACATTAAATGGTTCGGGGGTTGCTGTGGGACGTTGCCTTATTGCGTTAATGGAAAATTTTCAGCAACCAGATGGTTCAATTATTATTCCTACCGTCCTTCGTAAATACATGGATGGGATGGAACGTATTGAAATAGGCAAGGTATCGTGATGCTGGAAGGACATGCAATAAAGAGTAAGCTCAGCACTTCTGTCTTATATGCTGTTTTGGCTCTTAGTATGTCGGCTTGCACAATGGGTCATACGCCTGAACCTTATTTACCGTTACGAAGTAGTCTTGTTGCGGGTGAAACGGTCACTGTCAAGAATAATGAAAATATATACGCAGTGGCACGTGCGCATAACGTATCGATGCGCGATATTATTGTTTTGAATAATCTTAAACCTCCTTTTGCTTTAAAAGGCGGCCAGCAACTGGTTATGCCCATAAATACAACAGCGCTGGCGTCGGGCGTTACCAAAGAAACATCTGCCGTACTCCCTGGGAGTTCTATAGAACAAGTCGATTTACCGCCCCTTTCGTCCACCACAGTTTCCCCGGCCGTTCCTCTTGTTAGCCAAGATAATAATTTTAACAGTAGTGTGGGACCTGTTGCCGTAGAGCGCTCGCCGATCGAAGCGCTCAACGCCCCTTCACCACCGCTCAAAAATATAGCGACAACCGTGAAGCAGCTGCCAGATGCGAACGTGGCTGTAACAAAACCTGAACCGCTTTTGTCGCAGGATCCATCATCATCTCTTACCCCTGCGGTGCCTACGAAGCCTTCTGAAGCGGTTCCTCTAGCCCCCGCTATCGCCCCAGCTGTAGCAACGACATCCGTGTCGACGGCGGCGTCCCCCCTTGCTATGGAGTGGCCTCTGCAAGGTCCTGTTTTGTCATCTTTTGGTGATAAAGGGCGAGGACTAGTCAATGATGGTGTTAATATAGGGGCTCCTAAAGGCGCCCCCGTGGTGGCGGCGGCCAGAGGGACCGTTGTTTATGCTGGGAATGAAATGAAAGGATTTGGAAACCTCATTCTTATCCGCCATGAAAAGGGATGTGTAACAGCATATGCTCATCTTGATCGTATGCTTGTAACAAAAGATACGATCGTAGCCGAAGGAGATATGATCGGAACGGTTGGGAAGACAGGCAATGTGGCCTCCCCCCAACTTCATTTTGAAGTCCGGCGTGATGGAAAACCAATTGACCCAAAGAGTGTGATTAAAGGCTAAATATTTAGCTTGTTAGTGATCAAATTCGGGGACAAACTTCTTTAGATGCTCGAGAGCATAAGCTTCATCCGATCCAGCTTGTAATTGTGTTATAAAGTGCAGAAGCTCTTTCTGGAGAGTTTCTAGATCAACGGTTGTTGATTTCGCGAGTTGTACACCATCAGCATCAGACGGCATAAGCTCCTCTGTTTCCGAAAAGAGTTCCTCATGCATTTTTTCACCAGGTCGTAAGCCTGTATAGGTGATCGCAACGTCTTGATCAGGGATTAACCCAGCTAACCGAATAATCTGACGAGCCAAATCCACAATTTTGACGGGTTTACCCATATCAAGAACGAGAACTTTTCCACGCTGGTCACCAGGTTTTACGCCTAAGGATGAGGCTTGAAGGACTAATTCAACAGCTTCGCTGACGGTCATAAAATAGCGCGTCATATCTGGATGGGTTACAGTAAGCGGTCCGCCCTTGGCTAATTGTTCTTGAAAACGAGGTACAACAGATCCTGTCGATCCTAGAACATTGCCAAAACGTACCGTAATAAAACGCGTATCTTTCGAAGCCAGATCAAGTGTTTGGCAATAGATTTCGGCTAATCGTTTCGTAGCTCCCATAACACTTGAGGGATGGACTGCTTTATCGGTGGAGATGAGAACCATCGCTGTTACATTAGCTTTGCCTGCGCTGTCGGCAACATTCTGTGTACCATGAACATTTGTCAAAATTGTTTCGCGAATATTATCTTCAGCTATTGGCACATGTTTAATGGCGGCGGCGTGAAATACAAGTTCGGGCTTTTCGTCTCGAAAGATCTGATCAAGTCGTGTTCCATCTCTTACGTCGGCTATATAACTTGTGATTGATTGAAAAGGAAAAGCTTCGCGTATTTCCATATTGATACGATACAAATTAAATTCGCTAAATTCGACCAAGATAATGTGTTTGGGCGCAAGAGCTGTAATTTGGCGAACAAGTTCAGAGCCGATCGTCCCACCAGCTCCCGTGATAAGAACGCGGTGGTCTTTGATTAAAGCACGAATATCGTTCTGATTAAGCTTGGTTTCAGGTCTGCCGAGGAGATCTTCGAGAACAATCGGTTGATCGCGCATCGTCACTGTTTTGGTGACATCATTTTGCAGTTCGGTAAGCGCCGGAAGACGGGAAAGACTGAGGCCAAGGGCACTGGATTGTTCCAGGAGTTGGACTACTAAAGCGCCATTAAGCCTGGTCATGCCGCGTGTCAAAACCAGGCGACTTGGGCCATTGCCCTCTTGTTGGAGTTTTTTTACCAATGTGGGTAATTGATCGAGAGTGCCGAGTATGGTGACGCCATGAATGGACCGCCCGACGCGTTTGTCATTTTCAGCAATGATCCCTACAACATGAAAGGCCGCATGCGGATTGGAGGTAATAGCACGTAAAAAAAGGTCGGCTTCATCACCAGCTCCAATAAGTAAAACTTTTGCGCGACCACCCCCAGAGCGTTGCCACAACGCACTGAGGCGTCGTTCACGCCAAAGCCGAAAGGCCATGCGTGATCCACCAAGTCCCGCCATAAGAATGAACCAGGCCATAAAAGGAACGGTACGAGGAACGTTCTCAAGCCGCGTAAATAAAAAAGCGATAATAACAAAAGCAGCGACAGCGATTGTTCCAGCACGTAAAATTTCGAGAAGATCGCGCAGCGAGGCAAAAGCCCATATGCTACGATAAAGACCGCATATCCAAAAAACAATCGCACAGGTGAATGTAAAAAGTACTAAGGAGATAAACACACTTCCAAGCGGAAGCGTTGACATCTCATCACCCATGCGCAAATAAAGAGCGAGTAGAAATGCAAAGAATGCCATTCCGCTGTCGTGGATGAAAGCTAGGGAACGAGGGGAGAAGCGACGTTTGTTACTCATGGCTTCGTTTTATGCATCCACCGCAAGAGAATGGCAACAACAACCATAGCGAGAGATAAAGCAAGCCAAGGGGCCGTCGTGGCATAAAGGGCGAGAGCCAAGAGGGCCAGATTGGCAGCAAGGATTCTATAGACAACATAATCATGCCGTCCCAGGCGTTGGGCCGCTTGTTGATAGAAGTGCTGGCGATGGGCTTGCCATATTTTTTCGCCTTTTAATAGGCGTTTGCCGATCGTAATGCCGCTATCGGCTACATAATAAAGGGATAGGACCAAAGCTGGAAAAAACAGACCATTGACAGCCAGATTAAGAAGGAGAAAGCCTGTGAGGTAACCGAGGGGAATGCTTCCGATATCCCCCAAAAAGATTTTGGCGGGATGCCAATTATAGGCGAGAAAACCAAGACTTGAACCTATAAGTACCAAAGTCAAAAGATGAGTATAAGGGGCCTCTAGTCCTGTGGCGGATAAAAGCAGGCATGAACCCATTGCAATCGAAATTGTTTCAACGCTTGTTATGCCATCAATGCCATCCATAAAATTGTATAAATTCATAAACCAAGCCCAGCCTAATATGAGAAGAAAGCGATCAAGCCAAAAGGGCAGGGCGTGAGAAAAAAGGCTTTGTTCGGACGAAAAGGCAAGACTTCCAAAACTAGCTGCCATGATGTGCAAAGCCAATCGCAGGGCGGGACTCGTTCCTTGGCGATCATCGCGCCAAGAAATATATACTAAGAGGATCGTCCCAATAATTAACCCGCTTGTAGCGATGACAAAGCCTTTGGTGAGGGCTGTTATAAAAAGGGCGGGGATAAGAACGGCTACCAATGCCCATCCACCGCCGCGTGGCACCGGCGTCTTATGCGAACTGCGTTCGTTGGGGGCATCAAGAAGGGCGTGGGCAAGAAGAGCTTTGCGCACGCACGCTGTTAATCCCAGCGTCAGAAGAAATGTAACAACGATAACGCCAAGAGACAAACTTAGAGCTGTCATACAGTATTGATCCAAATCTACGTCTATAATGATTCTAGAATACAATCATTATCGCAGAAACACTTCCCTGTGCAATCTCATCCAACAATTTCTTTGTCGGTAAAGAAATACGCAATTTCTATGGCGGCATTCTCGAGGCTATCCGATCCGTGGACTGAATTTGCTTCAATACTTTCAGCAAATTCTTTACGAATGGTTCCAGGAGCAGCATTAGAAGGATTGGTTGCTCCCATGATTTCACGATTGCGCGCCACAGCATTGTCGCCTTCCAAAACTTGAACAACAACGGGTCCCGAAACCATAAAATCACATAAATCTTTAAAGAACGGCCGTGCTTTATGGACAGCATAAAACCCTTCGGCTTGCGCGCGGGACATGTGAAGGCGTTTTTGGGCAATAATTCTTAACCCAGCCTCTTCAAATTTCGCGTTGATTTTGCCGGTGAGATTGCGGCGTGTGGCATCGGGTTTAAGGATCGAAAAGGTCCGTTCGACAGCCATAATGTTATGCTCCTGCTTAAGTTGTTACATGAAGCGCCTTATAGACGTCGTAACGGAGTTACGCAAGTTTAGTGTCTTACCAGCAAAGGATCATGCTGTGTTCTCAGTTTAGCTGCCTTTTTTCGGCAGGTAGGTAAAGCCTTTGTCGAGCCATGACTGAGGAAATATACTGATGCCTCTTATAAGTGCGTAAAGGGGAAAAGGGAACGCGAGGCGCGGTCTATTTCTTAAAAGACCCTTTTGAATATGACGAGCGGCCTTTTCAGCGGACATCAAAAAAGGCATTTTAAAGCGATTAACATCGGTCATGGGGCTTTGAATAAATCCAGGGCAAACAACGTTAATTTGAACTCCAAAGGGATAGCATTGGCGGCGCAAAGCCTCACCATATACACGGATGGCCGCTTTGCTGGCACAATAGGCTGCTGATCCACGTAAGCCATGAAAGCTTGCTAGAGAACTGATAATAGCGATTTGGCCATGTTGTCTTTGTAGAAAAAAAGGCAAAAGAGGAGCGATTGTGTTGAGAACGCCGTTTACATTTGTTGAAAAAATGGCCTCAATTTGAGTTAAACCTTCGGTGCCTGCCTCGGTGCCAGCTGATATACCTGCATTGGCAATAATTAAGTCAAACGGGTTTTCTTGATCCTTTTGTTTAAGCCACGTCGCGAGGCTTTCACCATCGCGTATGTCGCCATTTTTGACGTCGACAAGTGCTCCCTTAACGCGTGCTTGTGTCGCAATAGTGGCTAAGCGATCAGGGTTTCGTCCATGAAGGGCAAGGCGAATAGAGGGCGCCGCATAAGTGAGAGCAAGGGCAGCCCCGAGGCCGCTGGAAGCGCCTGTAATAAGGATGTTCTTGGGATGACGCATGGCGATGTCCTAAAAAGCCTGATTTGAAGATAACACTAAACGAATTATAGCATAGAATGCTTGAAGATGATTGCTCAAAGGACGGCGGACTGCTATATCCGCGATCGAATAACCAATCGAAATACATTCTACTTGTCATGATTGCGATAAACACGTTGTGGTATAAACCATAGGGGATAAGCGAATGAAAATTATAGCCGGAAATTCCAATCGGCCGTTGTGTGAATCCATTGCCCAAAATTTAGGTATACCCTTAGCTCAGGCCAGTATTCGCCGGTTTGCAGATATGGAAGTGTTTGTTGAAATACTCGAAAATGTTCGGGGCGAAGATACCTTTATTATTCAGTCCACCTCTTACCCAACCAATGATAGCCTTATGGAGCTCCTCATCTCCATTGATACATTGCGTCGTTCGTCGGCACGGCGGATAACCGCGGTCATTCCGTATTATGGTTATGCACGACAAGATCGTAAAACAGGACCGCGCACACCCATTACAGCGAAACTAGTCGCTAATCTTATTACCGTTGCCGGCGCTCATCGTATGCTTACACTCGATTTGCATGCCGGGCAAATACAGGGCTTCTTTGATATACCAGTGGATAATCTCTTTGTGGCCCCTGTTTTTGTTCGCCATATTCGTGATAATTTATCTATTCAAGGAAAGTTGCCGCAAAGTTTGACGATAATTTCTCCTGATGTAGGAGGGGTTGTTCGTGCACGCGCCTTGGCAAAACGCCTGGAAGCTGGACTTGCTATTATCGATAAGCGTCGTGAGAAAGCGGGCGAATCGGAAGTTATGAATATTATTGGTGAAGTTGAAGGCCGAGATTGCATTCTTGTCGATGATATTGTTGATAGTGCGGGCACGTTATGCAATGCCGCTGTAGCTTTGAAAAAGGCCGGGGCGAAATCTGTTTCCGCTTATGTAACGCACGGTGTTCTTTCGGGGACGGCAGTTGAGCGTATTGATGCATCACCTCTGGAAGCCTTGATTGTTACAGATTCGATCGCGCCATCGCCTGCGACAATGGCCTCTCAAAAGGTTAAGTTTTTAACGATCGCCCCGCTTTTAGCGGAAGCAATTGTACGAATTAGCCAAGAACGATCTGTTTCAAGCCTTTTCGGAGCCTAAAAGGGGCCGTAAATATTATTTTGGCTTGGAATGTTGGTTGAAATCGAGTATGGAAGCGGCCTGACCAGCACCCCTGGAGGCTGGCGTAACTTATTTAATGGAGAAGACAATGACGCAAGTGATAGCACTCGCGGCAGAAGTGCGTGAACGGGCCGGCAAGGGGACCAGCCATGCACTACGCCGTCAAAATAGAATTCCTGGTGTTATTTATGGTGATAATCAAGCACCAGTAACAATTTCGATGGAAACAACTTTGCTTAGTCGCCAACTGGCACGAGCAGGCTTTTTTACACATTTGTTTGATATTGTTATTAACGGTGAGAAGCATCGCGTTCTCCCTCGCGATGTCCAATATCATCCTGTGAATGACATCCCAATGCATGTCGATTTTTTGCGTGTGTCAGCTTCGACTAAAGTACGCGTGGGTGTTCCTGTTGTCTTTATTAACTCGGATAAATCACCTGGCATTAAACGAGGTGGTACCTTAAATATCGTGCATCACGAAATTGAGATTTTGTGTTCGCCTGATAAAATCCCAGCGAAGTTCGAAATCAGTCTTGAGGGCTTACAAATTAATGATGCGGTCCATTTAAGCGCCATTAAATTGCCTGAAGGGATCAAGCTTACGACGCAAGAGAAGGACTTTACGGTTGCAACGATTGCTGTGCCGTCAGCGGTACGTTCTGAAAATGAAGAGGCTGCAGCAGCAGCGGCGGCAGCGTCAGCTCCAGCTGCGGAAGCAGTGCCAGGTGCCGATGCGGCATCTCCAGCAGCAGCTCCGGCAGCTGGTGCTAAAGCAGCGGCTCCAGCAGCAGCGGGGGCTAAGGCTCCTGCCAGTGATGCTAAGAAAGGCGATAAGAAGTAAGCTTTAATATGTTTTATAAAAGGGAGCAGGGGGTTTCCTTGCTCCCTTTTTTCTTGTAATGCTTTATGGGCATGTCACTTATAAAACACCTCATTGTTGGCCTGGGAAATCCTGGGGCTGAATATCAGAGTACGCGCCATAATATAGGGTTTATGGTTTTGGATGCATTGGCATTACAAGCGGGGCCTATTCTTTGGAAAAAGAAATTTAAGGGTTTGGTTGTAGCTCCCCCAGCACTCTCCGATCAAATACTCCTAAAACCAATGACTTTTATGAATTTATCAGGTGAAGCTGTAGCTGAAGCATTGCGTTTCTATAAGCTCGAAGCCCCCAATGTTATTGTTTTTCACGATGACATTGATTTGTTGCCTGGTCAGGTAAAAATTAAACAAGGGGGGGGCTCAGGCGGGCATAACGGCCTTAAATCGATCGATGCCCACATTGGATCTGATTACTGGCGTGTACGCTTAGGCGTCGGTCACCCAGAGGGTAGAGGGGATGAAGTTACCCAATATGTATTAGGGACTTTCTCAAAAGCTGATAAAATATGGTTAGAACCTTTATTTAATGCATTAATCGAGCATTTTAAGCTTATGACGGATGGAAAGCCCATGGATTATTTGGGACAAATAGCTCGTAAAATGCCCCCTTCCATGCTGGCCAAACATTGACTGCGTTGACAGTCCCATAGTTTCATGTAAGAGGACAGCGCTGAAAATTTTAGCCTGGTGATTCACCGGCGTGGCTTACAAATAAGGAGATTAAGACGTGGCAAAAGCGGAATGGGGATTAAAGCGGGTGTGTCCTGGTTGTAATGCGCGTTATTATGATATGAAAAAAAACCCACCGGTATGTCCGAGCTGTGGAGTGGTCTATGACCCAGAGAATCTTTTGCGTACACGCAGAGGCCGCGGTGTTGCAGATAAACGTGCATCTGTTGCGGCGGCCGTTGCACCAGAAGAAGAATTGGAAGACATTCCAGTAGCTGAAGGGGATGAACCTGATGACGCGGTTATTGAGGATGCTGAAGAACTCGGCGAGGAAGTTGTTGATGAAGTCGTCGGAGTTGAAGAAGAATAAGGCTTCTTAAATCAAGCAAAGTTGGGTAGTATCGTGCTGAAGTTATTTGTGCTTCAATGGTGACGCGACAGCTTTTTTGAGCTCGTTTCTTACTAGATCGACGACAGGGTTCCATTGACCGCGTTGTTTTTGTCGAAACAGGCGCATGCTTGGATACCAAGGTGAATCTGACCCTTCCATCATCCAGCGCCAATCAGCTACATAAGGCAATAAAACCCATACTGACTTTCCAAGAGCTCCGGCGAGATGAGCGATAGCTGTATCAACGCAAATCAGTAGATCAAGATTTTTAATGAGAGCAGCTGTATCTAAAAAATCTTGAATATCCGACCCCAAATGAAGCATGGGTTTATGAGGTGAAGGGCTAAGGGCTTCTTGTTCACCATGTCCTTTTTGTAAACTAATAAAAGTGACTCCAGGGATAGACCAGAGAGGATGTAGAGTTTCGATGCTCGCCAAGGAACGCTGATCGTTTCTTTTATTAAGAGAGCCTTTCCAAAAGAGACCAACTTTAAACCCCTTTTTTGGCAAAAGCTGATCCCATTTCTTTTCTCTTGCGAGGGGTATTGTAAAATAAGGTGTGAGGGATGGGATGGATTTAATACTGGTCGTAAAGTATTGCGGAATACTTGCGATAAATGTCCAATAATCGTGCTCGGTAATTTTGTCCCTTTCATCCGATGACAAGACATGATCTGCGGTCTTCATTGTTTGAAATAACGTTTTTAAGGATTTTTGGCATACTACGGTTATGTGCTTTGCGCCTTTCATTTTGAGTAGTGCTAGATAGCGCGCAAACTGAATAACATCTCCATAGCCTTGCTCATGAAGAACAAGAAGTGATTTTCCCTTCATATTCTCGCCTCGCCACTGGGCGAAAGAAAGCGACGGTATTGTGGTGAGGCATTCCTCCATCGTTGGATCGCATCGCGCTTCATAAAAGCTCCAGCCTTCCTTAAAGTGACCCAATAAAAGCAACAAAAGACTGAGATTATAACAAATTTTAGAATGGTTGTTTTTTAAAGCTACAGCTTTACGTAAGCATTCTTCGGCATGCGACCATTGTTTTAATTGAATATAGAGCAGTCCCAAGTTGTTGAGCGCGTTGACGTCATGTGGATTCCATTCCAGGGCCTTTAAATACAGAACACGCGCTTCATCTATTTTGTCGTCATGATCCAAAAGACGGCCGAGATGAAAATAGGCCTCCCCATAAGTGGGTTTCAAAGAAAGGGCCTCACGGTAGTGTTCAGATGCTTCAGAAAAGCGATTGCGAATTTCAAGAAATTTTCCGTAATTATAATGACCTTCTGGCCATGATGGCTTGTGTTCAAGAATGGCTTTATAGCACTGTTCTGCCTCAACCCATTTGTTGAGCTCCGTATAGACCATGGCCAATTGATTGAAGGCGCGATGGTTATGCTTATCAAGGCGAAGTACATTAAAATAATAATTTTCAGCTTTTATTGGCTGTTGTGTTTCAAGATAAAGGTTCGCAAGATTAAAGTGAGCATCGACATATCCTGGGCTGAGCTCGATGGCTTTCAGATAGTAAGCTTCTGCTTCACTAAGTTTCTGTTGCGATTTAAGGAAGGCTCCAAAATTATTATATAAGGAAGGAATGGTTTTGCATAAGTTGAGTGCACGGCGATAAAAAGCTTCAGCTTCCGAAGGGCGGCTTTGTTGATGTAAAAAATTTGCATAGTTATTATAAACTTCAAAATTATTAGGGGCATAGCGAACAGCTTCAAGATAGTGCTTTTCCGCTTGATCAAATAATCGGAGTTTATTCAATGAATTGCCGAGTAAAAAATGGGCATACCCATCGCAAGGGGACATCTGAACCATTTGTTTTAAATAAAAGCAGCCTTCTTCGTGTCTATTAAGTGCGAGTGCGCAGGCCGCTGCTAAATCGGCGGGAATGTGATGGGGGTTATTATTTGTTTGAGAATTTTGAGCGAGTGTTAAAATATCTTGAAAACGGTTTTGACGAAAGAGGACATCCAGTAATTGACGCTGATGCACGCTGGCATCCGATTTTGTATCATCACTCATGTTTAAAACTTATCCTAAAGGCGAAGGGGGCCGTCCCTTATCGTTTGATGGATCTCGTTACTCATGCTAGACGAAAAAAAGACGAGTCGCTTCCTAAATATAATAACCTGAATTATTGTAAAATTACGTTTCACGGCTACGTCTTGCGTGGGAAAACGGGCTTAACTTCTGTTGATTTGAGGTGCGAAAAAGCTAGAAGAGCACGCTCCCGAGCTTTGTCGTGAGCTATAATGGGGATAGGATAGGTTTTGCCTAAGACGATGTTGGCTTTTTCGAGTTCATTGAGGGGAGCTTTCCAGGGTTCGTGGATCCATCGTGTGTTGAGCTTAGCTAACTCTGGAACATAACGACGCACGTAAGTTCCGTCTGGATCAAATTTATTTCCCTGAATAACTGGATTAAAAATGCGATAATAAGGTGCTGAATCTGCTCCGCATCCGGCAACCCATTGCCATCCGCCCGTATTGTTGCCGAGATCCGCATCGACAAGTGTGTCCCAAAACCAAGAGGCCCCTACGCGCCAATCAATGAGAAGGTGTTTAACCAAAAATGAGGCAGTAATCATACGCACACGATTATGCATCCAACCTGTTTGCCATAACTGCCGCATGCCCGCGTCGACTAATGGATACCCCGTCTGGCCTGTTTTCCAAGCGTTGACTCCTGTCTCATCACGACGCCAGGGGAAATTTATAAATGAATCTAAAAGGGGTTTGTGTGTGAGATCGGGAAAATGTGAAAGAAGATGCCATGAAAACTCACGCCATAAGATTTCCAAAAGATAGCGTTCGATGGAGGCGTTTGATATTGATGTGCTCAGGGCTGCTTTATGAATGGTATGCCAAATGTGCTGGGGACTTATTTGGCCAAAATGAAGATAGGGAGACAGTCGTGATGTGCCGTCGTGATCAGGTCGATCGCGCTTTATATTATAAGAGCTGAGAATATCATCAGTAAATTTTTTAAGTTGTTTTTGTGCTGCGATCTCTCCAATGTGCCAATGAGTAGCGAGGATTTTAGGCCATTGAGCGGTCGTTGGTACCAATTTCCAGCTTTCCAGAGGATCACTGATAAGGTTACTTGGGCCGGTTATTTTAAGTGGAGCTGGTAATGGGGGTGGCGGCGCTTGCGTTGAGAGGCATGCACGAGAAAAGGGGGTGAATACTTTATAGGGGGTGCCACTTTGAGTATGAATAAGCGTTGGGTCAAACAAGAGAAACCCATCGTGTATTTTGATGTCAATATTGTTGGATGATAAGGCTGCGGCTAATGTCTCATCTTGTTTCTTTAAAAATGGTTCGTAGCGACGGTTCCATGTAACCGTTATAGCACCTGTTGTGTTGATAATATCTTGTAGAACGTTGTAGCGATCACCTCTACGAAGGATTAATGAGGTGCCTCTTTTGAGTATACTTGCTGACAAGTCTTTGATCGATTCTTGAAGCCACCATCGAGCAGCCCCTCCGGGAGGAAAGGGATTGAGGTTTGTATCATCAAGAATATAGATGGGTATAACAGGACCACGCTGCGCAGCCCATATTAAAGCACGATTATCACATAATCGAAAATCATCGCCAAAAAGAACAATTGTTGGTTTCATCGGGGCTTTATCCCGTGGTTGTGTGGTGAAGGATAAAATTTACACAATCATTGAGCACAGGTGCCTTTCCCCGAAAACCTTTGGCCAAGGCTAATGCAATACCAACATGACCGAGGCCGGGATAAATAATTTCTTGGACGTCATTTGCTTTGCTTAAAAGTTTTTGGGCTAACCTGTGACTGTTGCGGGGGTCGACATCATGATCATCATCGCCGGTGAGTAATAAGAATGGGGGTAAGTGAGGACGTACAAAGTTTATGGGTTGTGTTGTCGAAAGTTCTTGTTTGCTAAAAATATCAATAATTTTAGGGTCTGTTAAGGGAAGAAAATCATAAGGGCCTGCGATCCCTAACGTTCCGCGTATCCAGTCATCACTTCCACCCGCAGTTTTGAGATAGGCTGTGTTCAATGTAAGCATAACAGCATTATAAGCTCCTGCTGAATGGCCGGCGAGAAAAAGATTATGAGGGTTTCCTCCATATTCACGAATATGTTGATGTGTCCAAACATAGGCATGAGCCGCATCGTCCATAAAGCTTGGAAAATAAACTTCAGGATAGACTCTGTAGTCAGCAATGACGACGATGATGCCTCGACTTGCAAACGCTTGTCCGACAAAAAGGTAGTCATCTTTGCTTCCTTCTTTCCAGCTTCCTCCATAAAAGAAAACCACGACAGGATTTCCAATGGCGATTTGATCGGGAATATATATGTCGAGTTTATGACGATCGCCTTTTTGATAGGGCACATCCTTCACCATGGAATATCCTGATGTTGGGATCGTCGCGTTTAGAAGGTCGACGCCTGAGCAGCCGCACAACAAAAAGAGACTGCTTACCATGAAAGGGACGATGCTGCGCCATCTCATAATATGTTCCTGGTTTTAAGGGCGTCTTTGCCGCCATAAAGTCTCATGAAGATACTGACGCATTCCCGAACATGGGCTTCTTTCTCGCCGTGGGATGGTCGAGGCTTTGTATTTAATAGAATTCTCAGATAATAATTACCTTTAAGCATGGCAAAAAAATAAGAAGCGGCACTTAAGGGGACGGGAATATTGAGGTCGCCGTTCTTATTCTTCTCTTTAAGATACTGACCAAGAATCTCAAGAATACGACGTGAACCACTTTCATAATAATGTTGGGCCAACTTTTGGTGATGATAGGCTTCTGCAATAACTAATTGAGTTGCAGCAATTCCTTCTTTGCTCGACACCATATTTAAAAAGGCAAGTCCAATTTCGTAGAGTCGCGATTCAATGGATATGTGTTTATCCTTAAGTATGTCGGACGGTGGAGCGTGTTTCTTGGCCAGCTCATTGATAATGCATTCAAAGAGATAGTCTTTGTTTTTAAAATGGGCGTAGATTGTTTGTTTGGTTACATCGGCGCGCTCAGCTATGGCATCCATGGAGGTTTTTGAAAAACCATTTTTGAGAAACAAAGCCATGGCAGCTGCGAGGATAGCGGTCTTCTTTTGCGTGTCAGGAGGGCGACGTGCGTGCATGAGTTGTGCCTTTTGTTTTATCTGCTTGAAACTAGACTAGCCAGTATGGTATTAGACCACAGAGTATGATACTTCAAGAGATAAGGTGTTGTCTTTTGTGATTTCTAGGGGATTTTATTATGGGCAAAGATTATCAACGTGTAGCGATAATCGGTTCAGGCATTTCTGGATTAGGAGCAGCTTATTTATTGAACGACCATTATGATATAACGGTTTATGAAAAAAATGAGTATGTAGGAGGGCATTCACGGACGTGTCATATTTCCTATAATGGGAAAGGTCTTGTTGTGGATACTGGTTTTATAGTCTTTAACCACAAAAATTATCCAAATTTAACAGCTCTTCTTAATAAACTCGACGTTCCAACGCATAAAACATCTATGAGTTTTGGCTTTAAGGCTGACAATCAAATGCTTGAGTGGGGTGCAGAAAGCTTGAATGCGCTCTTTGCACAACGACGTAATCTTGTTCGTCCTAAGTTTTACCGTTTCCTTCTTGATGTGCTTAAATTTAATCGGCAGGCGCTGAATACTGTCCATCGCTATCCGTCTATGTCATTAAAAGAATTAATAACATATCTTGGTCTCGGAGAATGGTTTTGCCAGTATTATGTGTTGCCAATGGGCGGGGCTATCTGGAGCTGTCAACTTGAGGATATATTAAAATTTCCAGCTTCATTTTTTGTCAATTTCTTTGATGCCCATGGATTGCTGTCGATCAATAATCAACCTCAATGGTACACTGTCACAGATGGTAGTGAAAATTATGTAAGAGCTTTGACAAAATCATTTGTTCATAAAATTCATACATCGGAAGCAGTTCAGGAGGTTACCCGTAAAGATGGTAAGGTTCAAGTCACGAACAAAGATGGTGAAGAGGCACTTTTTGATCATGTTATCTTTTCATGCCATGCTCCGGAAGTGCTGAGTTTGCTGAAAGATGCTACTGCGGACGAAAGAAATATCTTTAGTGTTTTTCGTGACCAAAAAAATATTGCCGTTCTTCATAAAGATGCATCATTGATGCCGCGACGCCGTCCTTGTTGGAGTAGTTGGGTGTATCATGCTCCTTCAATGCCTTCAGGTGAGGCGATTATGGTTACCTACTGGATGAACCAATTACAGGGGATAGAGGTGAATTGTCCTTTGTTTGTAACCCTTAATCCGCACGTTGCCATTAATGAGTCAGATATTTTTGATCGTCATGTGTTTTATCACCCTGTCTATGATCCATTATCGGTAGCGGCTCAATCAAAAATATCCGCTCTGCAAGGACAAAATAATACCTGGTTTTGTGGCGCCTATAATGGTTACGGGTTTCATGAAGATGGTCTTGTGAGCGCTGTCAAAGTGGCAGAGCGCATGGGGGTGCCAGCACCATGGTTCTAGAACCGATGCTTGTTATCAGTAATGTCATGCATAAAAGGATCCGGCCGATTGAACATGGATTCAAATACAAAGTTTATTATTTATGCTTTGCACTCAGTCGTTTGACTAAGCTTAAAAACGCAATTCTATCATTAGATAGATGGAACTTGTTTAGCTTTTATAAGAAGGATTATGGAAGTCGTGATGGCAGCGATCTTGATGTGTGGGTGCGTTCCATTCTTGAGACTTACCATTTTAGTGAAGCGAACGGTGAGATTGTTCTCATGACCTTGCCGAGAATATTGGGGTACTCTTTTAACCCTGTTAGTTTTTGGTATTGTTTTGACAATGACGGCTTGTTGCGGGCTGTGCTTTCTGAAGTGAGTAATACTTTTGGGGAGCACCATTGCTACCTATCATTTCATGATGATCATCGTGTCATTAACGAGAATGATTGGCTTCGTGCTGATAAAGTATTTCATGTATCACCGTTTTTTAATGTTCAAGGGTATTATTTATTTCGTTTTGTATGTCGAGCTGATAAAATGGCGGCCTATATTAATTATTTTGATGATAAGGGGCTTTTGCTTGTTACATCCGTCAATGGAGTTGTTGTGCCATTAACAATGGTATCAGCTTTAAAAGCTTTTGTTATGTATCCACTGGTTACGTTTAAGGTTATTTTCTTAATACACATCGAAGCTTTGAGGCTGCTTGTCAAAGGATTGAGATACTTTCACAAACCAGTGCCTCCAACAACCAAGGTGTCGAGATGAATTTGTTTCCTTTAGTTAAGAAAGTTCAGATCTTTCTTAGAACAATTAAGCATGTCGAATATGGAAGCTTACGTCTGCAAACCCCCAAGGGGACAACACTCAATATCCGTGGAAAGAAACCAGGTCCTGACGCTCATATAAAGATTTTCGAATGGCGCGTTATTGAAAGAGTGTTAGCGCGTGGCGATATAGCGCTGGGAGAAGACTATATTGATGGAAAGTGGGTGTCAGAGAACATTGAGAATCTCATAACTTTTTTTCTTCTTAATTTAGATTATTTTGAAAAATATGCCCATGGAAACGTTTTTAGCCGTTCTTTATTTAAGCTCTATAATCGGTTTGTACGTCGTAACAATAAAGCAGGTAGTCGTAAGAATATTAAAGAGCATTATGATGTCGGCAATAATTTTTATGAGTTGTGGCTTGATAAAACTATGACATACTCATCGGCTCTTTTTGAGCGGCAAGGGTATGCTTTGGAGGATGCGCAAGCCGCTAAATATCAGCGTATACTACGGCATATAGGAAATGAAGTATCTTCTCTTCTGGAAATTGGATGCGGGTGGGGTGGATTTGCCGATGTAGCTTCTCAGAAAATACGAGACATTACTTGTCTCACAATCTCATCCGAACAATATAGCTATGCTTCCGAGCGACTAAAAAATAAAGCTGAAGTACTTTTAAAAGATTATCGTGATATGAAACGAAAATTTGACGCGATTGTTTCGATTGAGATGTTTGAAGCTGTGGGTGAAAAATATTGGCCAATCTATTTTAATACCATGGCTCTAAACCTAGCAAAAGGCGGACGTGCCGTTGTCCAAACAATTACCGTTCGAGATGATTTGTTTGATGACTATAGAGAGCATAGCGACTTTATTCGTCACTATGTATTTCCTGGAGGTATGTTGCCCTCTATTAAAAGGTTTCATGAAGAGGCTGCTAAGGCTAATCTCAGATGTGTTGAAACTTTCTCTTTTGGCCAGGATTATGCTAAAACTTTGCGTGAATGGCTTGAGCGTTTTGACCAAAGACGCGACGATATAATTGCTCTTGGTTATAGTGAATCATTTATTAGAAACTGGCGCTTTTATCTTGGATTTTGTGCTGCTGCCTTTGCTGTTGGAAGAACGAACGTTGTCCAAATAGAGATGGTTCATGGGTGAGATGGTTTTGTCCTCCTGATTTAAATATAATTTTACGCAGTTTGATCTTTTCAAAAGTGAAATACTTATCTTTATATCTACGTTTAACCAAGGAGAAAACTATGAAGTTACTAAAGACTTTGGCTGCAGGGTTATTAATGCTAGCGACGGGGTGCTCGACACCTAAGGTTGAAGATTACGTCAGTAATAATCCGCCCCTTGATCTTCGGTCCTATTTAAATGGCGAGTTGGAGGCGTGGGGAATGTTTTTTGATAATGCAGGAAAAGCAGAGCCAATGTTTTACGTTAAAATGACAGGACGTTGGCAGGGAAACAATGGAACTCTGCAAGAACATTTTATTTACAATGATGGTAAAACCAAAGATCGATTATGGACGCTAACATTCCAAGATGACCATCATTTTACGGCCACGGCTTCTGATGTTGTTGGTGTTGCGGATGGACGTCAATATGGTAACGCGGCGAATATAAAATATGTTTTGACTGTACCCACCGACAAGGGGACAAGTTATGACATGTCGATGGATGATTGGTTGTATAAAATGAATGATGAGCTCGTTATCAATCGAAATGAAATGCGTAAGTTTGGTATAAAAGTTGGTGAACTCGTTATCTCGTTTCATAAGCCTAAAAAGTGACGGCTCTATTGATGTTGTTTGGCTGCTGTATGTTGCATGGGTTGCCGTTTTTATACGGGTCTCATTGTTTAAATGTTTGTTAAGAAATTCTTGCCATTTCTAACCCACTGAGCAAGCGTGGTGAGGGAAGTTATGGAAGCGTTTCATTTAGAACAACGGCTTGTCGCTCTCGAGACGCGTCTTAGCTCGATCGAGACTCAACTAAAGAATGCGAAGGCCATCCCGATAGTTGACGATGAGTGGTCTGAGAGTCCTAGTGCATCTATTTCTCTTAGTCGTCCTGCGGGGGACCATGTAAATGGATCTTATAAATCAGGAAACTGGCTCGGTATTATTGCCGTGATTTGCTTTGTCGTGGCCGCAGGATTTATTATTAAGCTTTCAATTGATTCAGGATGGTTAACGCCTGATCGACAATTAGGACTTTCAGGTTTACTTGGTATCAGTTTAGTTGGTGGAGGGTTAAGGCTTCTCAATTCTGATCGGCAATATGCTAGCTTTCTTCCGGCATCAGGGGTGATTATTCTTTATGTTACTGTTTTCGCGGCTGGGCGCTATTACGCTGTCCTGCCTTTTGAAATGGCCATTGGGGCGACAGCTGTTATCTCAGCCTTTTGTATTTGGCTTTATCTTCGTATACAGCATGATGCTTATCCTTTGATTGCCTCGGTGGGCGCTTATGCTGCCCCTATAATACTGGGGCTTAATCCAGAGGCTATCTTTCCGCTTTATTATTTTATTGTTTGTTCCTTGGCCTTTGCCGCAATTGCTGTATGGATGCAATCACGCACACTAATATTAGTTTCAGCCTATCTTGCCATAGTCGTGACATCTTGGGTTGGGTGGGAACTCCGTCATGATATGCTTGTCGCGAGCATTCTTGCCATTCATTTTGTCATTTTTTCACTCGATACTTATTTCTACACGCGACACCACTCAGCGCCTCTTCGTCAGGATGAGGCGTGGTTCTTTTTACCTGTCCTTTTGATTTTTTATACTTTGGAATATCATTTTATTGGGCAGGTTCGACCGGGACTTGCGCCATGGATATCGCTAGAGTTTGCGGGTGTTCTGATTGGGCTTTATTTGTCAGCTAAAATTTATTTTCCAACAGGATTAACTAGGTTGTGTACCCAATAACTTTACATGAAGAGTGAGATGTGATTCAAGGATTCACGGAGGTGAACCATGAACACACGATTTGATCTCGACGATAAAGAATGGGCTTTAATTGAGC
>Ga0302277_1000732_pt1 | contig 24839 bp, 21 predicted proteins | sample III_Bog_N3_1_FD_198759 | JGI IMG/M metagenome (GOLD analysis project Ga0302277, IMG submission 198759) | Peat permafrost microbial communities from Stordalen Mire near Abisko, Sweden - III_Bog_N3_1 | ecosystem: Environmental > Terrestrial > Soil > Wetlands > Peat | place: Sweden: Abisko... | reverse complement strand
AGGAATCAACCTGGGATGCAAGAATATCACAGATCGGATAACGGTTTGGTGTCTTGTTTTTGCTGTTCATTTGGTGATCTCTCGTTTCGGCATCACGTACCGAAAGAGAGACCTCCAAATTATGCCGCGTCAGTTGTTCTTGAACCGTTCAGCCAGTGAGAAAAATCCAGCCGCGCGGCATAATCGGGGACGCGGCATAACCTGGTGGAAAATGCGATTCGGCCGACGGCCATCGGCAAAAAGAACTGGCTGTTCGTGGGGGAAGCCGACGCCGGGGACCGCAGCGCCATCATCTACACGATCGTCGAATGCTGCCGGCGGCGGGGCCTGGATCCGGCCGCCTATCTCAAGGACGTGCTCACGCGCCTACCCAAGATGACCAACTGGCAAATCTCAGAGGTGACGCCAGCGGCCTGGCAGAAAAGTCTGAAGCAACGATCCTTCGCAGCGTAATCGTCAGAGGCTTCCATCTCTGACCTCTCCAGCTACTCTCATGCCCGGTATGTGCCTTTTATAGTGGTGCCACCGGTGACGCTTACGATAAATTTGTCATTGAGATCGAAGGCCAGGCCATCCGTGACCGGGGCGTTGCCGGGGAATTGATCCTTCGCCGGGCGGAACGGATGAACGGCTCGCGCGCGCAAAAGTACATCGGTTCATTTGCCGGCTTCAAACTGTCCGTGGCCGATAATTTTATGCGCGGGGTGGAAGTCCATCTGGAAGGTGCGACGCTCCATGTAGCCAAAGCTGCAAGCACTGCGCTTGGCACGATTCGCTCCATTGAATACACCGTCCAGAGTCTTCACGAAACCGCAGCGTCCACCACTGAGAACATCAAGTCGTCGCAAAAACGCCTCGCCGGCATGCAGGAGCAGGTGGGACAACCTTTTGAACATGCGGACAAGCTGGCCGCGCTTATCAAACGACAGCAGGAAATCACTGACGCGCTTGACTTAAACAAGAACCAGGCGTCCAACCAGCTTGATGCGCAGGCAAGCGAAACGCCACCAGAAGTACAGCAAGAAAATGAATCCCCGTGTCAAAAGCCGGAAGAGCGCAACGGTCATGAAATCGCGCCGGCAGACGAATCAATAATCGTCAACGCCTCGCTGCAAAAGCAACCCGGAGTTCGTGTTTAAAAATGCCGCCATCACCAATGTGCGCTCCGTCGGAAGTGTGGATGGCTTGGAAATTTAGGGTATAACACAAGACCATGCCGGCGGTTGTTAAAATTGCATTTTCTTTGCCTCCAGGAACGCAGCACGTTTGCTGCTACTTTCTAAGGATAGACTAATCGATAGAATTCAGAAGGCTTAAGCGGGTCAATGTCGAGGCTGATCTGATCCAATTCAGTTGATCCTGCTACAGTGGACCAGTCATTGCTGTTTGAGCTTATGCCGCCAGCTAATTGGTTGGTCTGAACCAGAAGCCGCCAGCCGATGTGATCCACAGGCCAGGTCAAAGTCAGGGTGTTGCCAACTACTCCGACCGTAATATTGGTTGGATTGGTGGCGGGTCCGGCCGCTACTGCAATGCGCAATGTACCATCAACAGACAACGTGTTGGTGTTCCAAACCAAGCCTTCGCCGGGGATCGTCGGCTTGATGCCGACGAATGCTCCCATATATGTTTTGGCACTAAAAAGTGTAAAAATATCATTTGTTGTTAACACACCCGCCAAATTGCTGATCATTAGTGTTCCGCCATAGGTTAGCGTTGTAACACCAGTGATTTTATCGCTTACTCCAGTGGCCTTGTTTATACGAAGGTTGACAAAACTCCCGGGATTGAGAATCAGATTATTGCTTACGGTAAGCGTGCTGACACCCAACCCTGGATTCACCTCAATATTTGCGCCTGGAGCTACGATCACAGATCCGCAGATAAAACCGCTGCCACCCAAAGTGGCACCCGGACGAACAATTACGTTTCCCGCCCCGGTTACGCCATTGATGAATAAGGTACCGTTGGCAATTGTTGTGGATCCGGAATAACTGTTGCTTCCACCAAGGGTCCAATTCCCAGTTCCGCGCATCAAAACATTCAACGACACATTACCATCAATCAATGGTCCATTCCAAATGCCCGTTCCCGAACCTTGAAGATTTAAGTTGATTGCACCATCACCGTTAATTAAAGAGCTCCTAGAGTTGATTTCTAAAAGACCAGTGCCGGCTTCAACATTGACTTCAGATCCATATCCTCCTGTTGCAGTACCGCCGGATAAGACTAAAGGACTGACGACTTCGTTTGTACCACAGAAATTGGAAATATGTGCCTGAGTATAGCTATTAGTCGCAGCATCAATGACCAATGGCTGGCTCCAAACAATATTATTAGAAAGATAGAGCCCGCCTTCAAAAATAAGACTAGAACCCGCAACCGGATCGCCAAGCGCATCCGGATTGTCAACAACGACGCGGGAGAAATTTAGGAGATTTTGTCCCGTATGGCTGCTCTGACCCGTCACGATTGTCGTCTGAAATCCAAAGAAATTGTAATACCCGCCACCAACCATCGCATTGGGAATTACCACTAAGTCGGCTGGGCTGGCTATCTCCAAAACGGAATTATTAGTGATAATCCCTGGATTGGGTGTACAGGCTATGCTCAAAGTTCCGAAATTGATTGCCTGAATACAATAGATGCTGTTGGTTCCTGATAAAACAGTGGTGCCAGTGCCGTTCTGAATGATGGATCCTGTGCCGCAGATAAGCCCCGGCACTGGCAGTACCCCAGCGTCATTGTTAAACTCAAGAACTCCGTTGTTGGTAATATAATCCGCGGCAAAGGTGCAATTAGTTCCGCCATATCCGACTCGCAATGTGGTATTAATTTCCGAAGATCCTTCAAAAGCACTGATTGTGACACTACTGAATGAAACTGATGGGTTTTCCAAAAGGAGCTGTCCAGTTCCATCCCCTGAGACAAGGAGGCTCTGGCCGCTCAAGCTACCATATCCGCTAAAAGAATAATCGTTATCTGAAGACACATTTACCATTACCGTGCCGGCGGTGACATTATTTTCTAAGTCTACGGAATGCGCCAAATTAGCCCAAACAAATCCCAGATTATCGAAGACTACATTGTCGCCACTAACAAAGTTACACTGACTGACACCATTATTGGTGGTCCAATTAGCCGTAGTCGTGTCCCAAGTTGTAAAATCTGCCTCGGGATACCAAGTAAGCGTATTAGGGATCAACACGACTACATTAGCCACCATGCTGGTGACAACATTCAGATAGTTTAGTTGGTTGCTAACCACCACATAAAACTGGTCGTTGTTATCTGCTAATGTTGCGGAAGGGGACGTGTAATTCTCATTGGTAGCATTTGGAATTGCAAAGCCATTCTTGAACCATTGAAATGTAGGAGACCAACCCTCTACAGTGACGCCCACCATGATAGGCGATCCTACAGACACGACCTGGGAAACCGGGTTCGGGCCAGTAAAGATGGAAACCGGAGATTGGGGATTCTGATAGACCATGGACGAGGAGCCAGCCGAGCCGAATGTCAATTGCAGTACATTATTCGCAAAGGTCAGGTTGGTACCAGTGACTGCCGGTTTAAAATTTCCCGACAAATTTTGATCGATTTCTACGAGCCATCCCATGTTCGTGGTACTGCCGTTGGCCGACGGATAAAGTTCAATGCGAACGCGATTCGTAAGCGCGGAACCTGCCGTAGGATCAGTGTTGGTTATGCCGTCTATCCACAGCTCACTGGGAAGTTGACCAGTAGCCATGCGACAAAGCAGTCCTAATTGTGCATCAGTCACGTTGCCATAACCACTGCCCCCGATATTGACCGATGTCCAGGAATCAAACACTTGTGCTCCATTAGGCACAATGATGCCATCAAAAACAACTACCCCTCCGACCATCAGCTCGTTTCCGTTAATAGAGATTCCGGGGTCGGTTATTCCACCAGGCACCGCCGCTACTGTTGTGGTTGGGAAGTCGAAAGTCACAATTCCAGGTTTTGAATGAATCGGGCCACTTTGAATGAAAAGGTGCGGTTCATTTTGCGCTCCGAAGGAAAGTGTGATGCTGTTACCGCCAAAGGTTATAGCCGTGCCCGCAAGTGAGGCAGAGTAAACCCCGGTTGCACCTTGGTCAATCGCCACCAAGTAGTTCATGTTTGTTGTGGAGCCTGCCTGGGTACAAGTCAGCATTATATGCACCAAGTTTGTTTGTGAATTGTTAACGGCTAAGCCAAATGGCATATTGGTGCTTGCGCCGTTAACAAAGAGTTGCATAACGTTATTGTTATTAGTTCCGGTTTCCACGAGCACCCCAAATGAGGCGTTGATTATCCCTAAAAAGCCGCTCCCGGCATTAAGTTCGACAGCCCCCCATGCATCCGCCCCAGAACCCGGCTCATCAATCACGATTGTATCAAGAACCACAATATCACCCACCTTAAGACTGGCCCCGCTGATGGATTCTGGGCCGCTGGAGGGACTTACGGGTCCCGCACCCTGCGTCACAAGCGTGCTGCTGAAATCTAATGTGTTTGTCGTTACCGCGCGAGTGGTAATGACGACATTGGTCAGCGTTATTGCGATTCCGACACAAATCAACATTCGTGCTAAAGGGTGTTTCATGATAATTTTAACTTGTTTTAAGGAAATTGGATTGCTTTCACTTGTTGCACCATTGGAGATTTATTTTAACATTTTATTGTCTATATATTTCGCCGAATGTCAAGTCCTATAATGAGAATATTCCACACAAAGAAGGCTTGGCTGAAAATAATGGCGTTCTACTTGCTGTAGTATTCGTAAGAAATAGCCGCCAAGCAAGCACTCGAATCCTCCGACATGCTGAAGTTCGGCATATGACCAGGTAGCTGCCCCACAGAAACTTTGGCACAGCCAACGGCCCTGTTCCGAACTGTGGCGTGACACCAGGTGTACTCACATTGTTCCATACCGGAGCGGTCGCGCTAAAATCGTCAAGCTGTCTGGCTTTTGCCATGTTCGCATATGCCGCCCAAAAGGTGAACATTAAAACGGTTGCTGACACCGAGAGCAACCCCGTGTCATAGCGGGTCGTATAATTCCGCGCCGTGAACGTCCCGACGGTCGACGCACTGCGGGTGATCGTGTAAGGCGAGCCCAGCCTACGGAGACTGTGGCGTCTCCGCCATTGCCGCTGATGGCCAGCGCACCGTCCGTTTCGGTTATTGTCGGCTGCATACTCAACAGAATCCGGTGTGTGCGGCAATGACCACCGATTCGGAGGCCGCGTTTGGGGTTGAGCAAGGGACATACCAAAAGCATTCATATAGGGTGAACGGCGTTAGACATTGTCATTCTATTGTTTGGTAAATACGCGGTAAAAGCGCGAGGGATTGAAAGGAGAGTTATAATCAATAAAAATATACTGTTGAGAAGGTATCATAACGTTAGTTAGTGTAACCCAATTGGTAGCCGCCAGGTTGGATGTGGCTTGGATGACGACTGTGGAGCCGGGCAGCGCATTGCTGATGATGATCCCAGCAAAAGTTTTAATATTCACTGTTAATGGAACGGTGGTTGGATATAGAATAAAGCCATGGCGGACCCCGTTTGTGCGAATTCCATCACCTACAACCAGGCCTGAGGAATTCATTGCATTCGCTTCGGTTAAGTTGATCCAACCACTCAAGTTCGTAACCAAAGTATTTAGATCCACGGCATTCTGACCCGGTGGCCAAGCAACGGCGTGGTTTGTTCCACCGATTTGATTGTATCCGACAACTATACCGTCAGGACTAATGCCATTTGCACAAGAATTTGACCCAATACTGCAATCAAGAGCGGTCATCCCTGTTTCAGATGTCCAGATGAAGGATGATTGACCGCCGCCTGAATTGTTGCAATACCCAACAACTTGATGGGCGTCGTTGATTGCCTTGGCGATGCTGTTCGTATAACCCGGTAAAAATCCCAATCCGTTGACGCCTTGACTAGATGTCCAAAGAAAAGCTTGACCAATTGTCTGGGATGCGTTGTAGCTAGCGCCGACAACCTCATTGCTATTATTTAAGGCATAAGGCCAAGTATAAGCACCAGGATAAAGCCCACCGATGGGCGTCTCAATCGCTCCTAAAAGCAAATACGCTGCTGATGGTGGACCATAATAATTCCAGTTAATGTAGGTAATCGCACCTCCATCGTTGATAGCAAGCGCCGCAAAATACGGGTAACCCGCAAGTGCTCCATACCCTAATGGTTGCAGGCCGCTCGCTGAGTTCCATTGCGCAGCCTGAAAATCACCGTAGGTGCCATCTCCACAATAGCCAACTACTTGGCCATTGTTATTTATGCTTGCAGCAACTGTGGTGTTATCCCCAGATAATACTCCAAGATCAGAAATTCCATTTATAGCGTCCCAAACAAAGCTTTTATAGTAAGACGGAGCTGAAACAAAACTTTGGCCAACAACTTGCCCAGCATTATTTATCGCCAAAGCAGAACTATCGTTTGGACCACCGGGCAGGATACCCAAGTCCACGATCGTGTAGGCTTGACCTAGACTGTTTGTGACTTGTGCGTGTGCAGTTGGGTCTAAAATCTGTAGTCCAACAGTGAAAACGCCAAACATCAAGATTTTAATTTTTATTTTCATATGCTTTTTATATTATGTATTATTTCTAACTGAATTGACAGAACTACTATATTTTCGTGAAACGCCAGAACAAATCGCGGGCGGCACACCCGTCCCCAAGCGTCGGCCTCCGGCACCAATGAATTCGGAAAATCAGCGATGAAGGTTACGCCAACCGAAATCAAAAAGGCCGGACCCTGTGATAGGAATCAGCCTAGAATTACTTTCGGTTGATTATTGCGGATTGGCGCGGTAGAACTGTTTGGAGTTTGTGGGTGATGCGTAATCAATGTAAATATACGGTTGCGAAGGCAGCGCGACATTGGTCAGGGTCGTCCAGTTGGTCGAGCCCAAGTCGGAGGTGGACTGGATGTTGTAAATCGCACCAACCGCTCCGACGATGTCCAACCCGGCATACATGGCCAGGTTCAAAAACGTTAGGCTGACACTGCTGCTGGTGTTGGTGCCGGCCGTGTTCGCAGCCAACACCCGGTAATAGCCGATGTTTGTCACCTCGGAAGAACCAAAGCTCAAGCTCGCCCCCGTGGCCCCGGTGAGGTTGCTCCAAGTGGAGCCGTTGGTGGAGAACTGCCATTGATAGGTGGGCGTTGGATAGCCCGTAGCCGCGACGGTGAAGCCAAATTTCTGCCCAACTCCGACAACCACATTGGTGGGAGATTGGGTGAACGTGGGCGGAGTCACGCCCTTGACAGTCACATTAAAGCTATTCGTCACGCTCAATTGCTGGCTGTTCACGGCATACGGATCGTAATCCGTTGCGCTGACATAAATCGTGTTGGCGCCGACCTCGCTGGTAGTCGGCGTCCATGACACTAGACCGTTGTTGGGATTGATGCCCACGCCGGACGGCGCTGAAACCAGGGCGTATGTCAGCGAAGTCGCCCAAATGTCTGTATTCGTCGCCGGGTCAGAAATGGTCAACAGGGTGGTGGCATAGACCGTTTGCGTGCCGATGGCATAATCAAATGTCGGGGCCGTGTTACTCACGTCGACCGTCACATTGAAGTTTGTCCAGGCGACTACCGCTCCGGATTGATTTAAAACGTAAGTAATGGGATAGGTTTGATTGGCCTGCGCCGGGACCGGCGTCCACGAAATGGTACCACTGGAGGAAACCGCCATGCCCGATGGGGCATTCGACAGACCAAAAGTGTAGCCGCTGCCACTGACGGCAGGTGTGTATTGCCACAAAACCAACTCATTAATATTCGTATTCATTACTCCAATGGTAGGCGCTGGATTTGTGTTAACGGACAACGTGTTGGGAAATACCTGTACATCATCAATATACCAACCTGCCGTTCCGCCAAGACCACCTGAGATATGAAACGCCAACTGCACAGCCTCTCCTCCGTAACTCGTCAAGTCAATAAAGGGCTCCGTCCAGACGGCACTATTATTATCATATTGGGGGGATATCGTCTGCCATGCGTTGGTTCCTTGCCTTATTTCTACATAGCCATAGTCGTATCCACCAACATAATCATTATTAAAGCTATACCAATGCCAAAAGCGCAAATACGGGCTACTGGACGACGGTGGAAGAATGAACGGAGGGGAAATTAAGCGCGAATCGGCATTCCCTTCATAATTTGCATCAAGTAGTGTAGCAGCACAATTCGTACCACTGTATGTCTCGTAACCAGAAGAATTGGTCGTCGGTCCGTCGGATTTTTTCGCAATACCAACTTGCCAGGTACCGGTTTCGGCATACCAATCTCCCATGCCATTTGCCCATGATTGCGGATTTGAGAACACTGGGGGTCCGGTCTCGAATGCAATATCATCAACATACCATCCGGGGTCTCCTCCAAGTCCACCATAGATGTGGAAAGCCACTTGAACAGTTTGACCCGCGAATGCGCTTAAATCCACAGACGCATACGTCCAATCCCCGCAAAAGTTTACGTATTGAGGAGACACGGGCTGCCAAGAATTGGTTCCAGCCTTGACTTCCACATAGCCATAGTCGAAACCACCGACGTTATCGTTATTGAATTCATACCAATGCCAGAATCTGAGCCGTGGATATTGGTTGGCGGCTGGAACAGTAAAGGTTTGAATACGAATCAGTCTTGAGCTCGCTCCGCCAGGATAATTTCCTGTTAGTCCAGTTGTGGCACAATATGCTCCAGAGTGAGTTCGGTAGCCTAGAGAATTTGTTTCCGGACCAATTGTCGGGGAACCGATCTGCCAGACCCCGTCATCCGCATACCATCGGCTATTGCCATTGCCGTCATCAAAGTTTTCCGACCAGACGACGGTTTGCGCACGGGCCATGCCAGTGATGGACAGCCAGACGGTGATCACGCCCAACAGGAGTATTCGAATATTCAGCTTCATATTATTTTGGTTTTTTCTATTGTCGATTGGAAGTTTGAGAATCAAATTTCTCCGGCAAACTACGGCGTCGAAAATCGATAAAACCGTGTCGGCGTGCCGAGGGTGTTCGTGTCAATAAATTGCCAGGTGCCGTTGGTGGTGGTGATCGTGTCTGTGAAGATGGGCTGCCAGCTTGCGGGCAATGCCAGATTCGTGATAGCCCAAAGCCGGGTGCTGGCGTTCGGCAAGCCCACGAAATTCATCGTCACGCGGCCGTTGGCGCTTCGACCGATGTTCGTGACCATCGGCGTTACCACTTTCAGCGTTGCCACCTGGCTGGTGCTGCTGCCGAAGGCATTTGTAATGACCACCGAATAGGGGGCACTGGATTGCGGGCTGACGTAGGGCAGGACCAAGGACGAAAACAGGTCGCCCACCGCCGGGAAGGACTGATCGAAATACCACTGATAGTTTATGGGAACGGAACTGGACGCGCTCACGGTGAATTGGGCGGTTGCGCCGGCGAGCAAGACCTCGTTGGTCGGCTGCGCCACGATTTGCGGGCTTGTCAAGCATTTTAGATTCATGGTTTGGGTTTGGCTCGTTACATTTCTGTGACAAGACCGGTTCTACTGGCATTTCTCGTCTCACAAGAGATATCGCAAAGGCTGGTCCGCAGGTTACGCGAAAAAATGCGGCTCTCCGAACACGGCCAACGTTACGAGTTAAGGCCATCAGGCAACGCACGTTAAGTGCGCTGCGATGTGCCCACCTTCCGGCACCCCTGCCAGAGTGCAGATTCATTTTGTGTGGCCATCCGGTGGCTGCGCTCCGCTGGCCACCGGCTAATTTCCGTGGACCCTCCGGGCATTATACCTTTGCCACCGACTAATGTCAGTGGACCATCCGGGTCAATATTATGTTCTGGCTGAATATTTTATGACGATCCGGGCCATTTTGGCGCCTCGTGTCACCAAAATTCTTCGTGAGGTTGATGGTCGTTGTTCCATAGGCTGCGGAGGCCGTCGTTTGCCCCGGCCCAGTAGGACTGCTTTCCGTATTCCACGTGGCCATCGCAAAAGGCCATGTTTGCCCCGCTATTGTGCCAGAAGCCGATGGCGAGGCGATTCACTGTAATAAGTGGATACGGGTACGCAATATACAATAACACGGCGGAATTCGTCTGCTTGACCGGAGGTTGCAGATACGCGCCACTATCCCCGAAATCGATCATCTGGGCTGGCGCCGAAACGCGGGCTTGACGTTCGGCGGTCCAGACCGTGGTATCCGGGTCAAAGTCGCCTCCGAGGCCAAGGCTCGGGTCGGCAAAGCCGCTCCATACCGCGCCCAGCACATTATAACCATAATGTGGCAGCACCCATTTCTCGCTGGATCCCGTCAGGGTTAGGTACGCCGGCAGTGCGGGAATGAGTTGCGGGCAATACAGGACATTGGACGACGTGAGGGGGAGAATCGCGTTTTGCCAGCAGCCGAGGCCATTGCCGGTGGTGGCCAAGGGATAGACACTTTGGTCGGCAAGATAGAGTTGCAGACCCACGTTCATCTGGCGCAAGTTGCTAGTACATTTGATCTGAGTGGCGCGCGCCTTGGCCAGCGCCAAGGTCGGCAAGAGCAAGGCGGCCAAGACCGCGATAATGGTAATGACGACCAACAGCTCGATCAAGGTGAAGCCGGAGCCCCGGTTTCGGGTTTCCGGTTTCGGATGTCTGGGGATGCACCAAGGACGAATCCGAAAAACGAATTTCGAGATCTGAAGCCAAGATGAGGGAACCGATTTAACCGCAAAGAACGCAGAGAGCCATACATTAAGAATTGTGTCCCGGGGGCGACGGGCCGTCGCCACCCCTTCCCCATGAGCCTCAAATTCGCGGGATTGAGGCAACTCTTTCAGAGTAAATGAAATAAGGGGCGGCCCTACCCGGGGTAACGCTCCCGCGCAACTCCGGGCTGGTTGATTAAAGCCCTTCGGGCTATAAAATCGGCTCATGGGTTCAAGGCATGGAGCTTGCGGGAAATTCTCTCGTGGTCTTAGGGCAGTGCCGTGATCTTGTAGAATTGGGCGCCGGATACAGAAGTAACTGGAAGGGAGAAGGATAAGTTTGTTAATTGCGCCACGGGCACCCAAGGTGCGCTGTTCATCAAGTTGGTACACGTTTGAATGGCGTAGCCGCTGGATTTGTCCACCCGATTCCACGTCAAGACCACCGCATTGGTCTGCACCACGATTTGCGCCGCCGGAACAATTCTCAAGGGGGAATTTTGAAACACGCGGGAAAAACTGTTGGTGTAGCTCTCCGCCGACAGCGAATACGTGTCGGGGGCGTAGGCCGTGGCTTGGGCGGCATAGCCGATGCCCTCCGCCACCCAGATCCAATTCGTGTCCAGTTGGGGAAATTCCATGCCAAAAATGACTTCCGCATAGTCTTCCGCTTGGGTGATGCGCAGGACCGGCACCACCCCAAACCCCGGCAAGGCCGCCAGTCCATACGCGTCCACGGTGCAGGTGGCAGTGTAATCGACCGGCACGCTGCCGAAGAACGAATCTACCACAGTGAAGCTGTAGGCGATATTCCAGGAATCGCCATAATGCACGACGACCGGGAGCACGCTGGCGGGAGGCGTGATCGGCTGGCTGGCCGAGGAACCTTCGCCGGTTGCGCTGTAGGTGCCGTAAAGCACCAGACCATTCGTTGGATCAAGGCTATAATATTCCCAGGCGGTCTCGGGGAAGGGGCCGCCCAAGGACCGCTGGGCAAAAGTGGCGCCCGCAAAATCCGCGCCATGCCCGCCGTCCGAGACGGGCAGCACATCCATTTCCCAAATCGTCTCATTTGCCTGTTGGGTCTGCGAAAAAACCCAGTAATTTGACCCGGCACTCCCGATCAAGGCGGCCAGATTAATATTGGTGCTGTAATAGGATTGATCATATTCGCCGGCAACATTAAAGACTTGGCTGGCCGGAAAGTTTAGTTGTGCCCGCACGGAAAGCGCGAGGCACGACAGGATTAAGATCAGTTTCATGGATTATTCAGTTGATTGGTTGAGGAGTGGTTGAGTTTCCAGGACCACAGGAAATTCGTCAAGCCGGCCAGCGCCTCGCGCTGCCGGGCCGTCAACCACGGATCGCTCGGAGCGCGTGACGATTGGGCGTCGATCAAGCGGAGGGCGTTCAAGGTGTTGCCGGATTTGGTCAGCAGGTCGATTCTCCGCCGCACGCTGCCGGGATCATCCGGGCGCAAATCTTGCATCCGGTCCAGCAAGCGCTTGGCCAGGTCAAATTCGGAGAGTTGCAAGGCGAGGTCAAAATAGGCCTCGCACTCGGGCGCGGTGGTTTCCGCGGCATTGGCGGCCGTGCGGAGATTGCGCAGGCAGGCCTCGCGCCAAGTCAGGGCGTTGGTGGAGGAACTCCGGGCCAGCCTGGTCTCGGCATTTGCCGCCAAGTAGCGGGAAGCCTGGGCCAATTGGGGAAGAAATGAGTCGGAATCGGCCGCCATTTGAAACAGTTCGGCCTGGGTCTCCAACAGGGGAAGTGAAATCTGCGTTCGCCGCGCCTGCCGCTGCTCCAGCAGCATGGCGGCGCGAAACGGCAGCACCGATTCCGGACAGAGCCGCCAACTGGCCTGGATTCGCTCAATAAGCGGGTTGAGGTCGGTATAGAGCGGGACTCCCAGCATCTGAACCGCGCTGACGCCATCGCGAAGACCATGTTCCAGGCAGGGCAGGTGCGGTTCGCGAAGCTTCGGCCCGTCGGCCGCGTTGACGCCCAGACTCGCGCTGATCAGCTCGCTCGCTTGAATCATGAGCGTATGGACCGTAGGCGAGGCAAAGGGATTCGTGGCGAGCAAATTCGTCAGCTCAAAGGACTGCGCCGCTACGGCCAAACGCTGGTATCCCGCAAACATTTGGCTCCACGCCTGGGGAGCCATGGACGGCTGCAACGGCCGCAACGCGGCGGTAATATCCGGCACGCGGCCAGCCATGGCCGCCTCGATGGCTTCGACAAAATGCGGCGAAGGGTCTTCCGGGTACAGGATGGCAAACAATTGAGCGTGGGCCGCCACCTCCTGATGGCGTCCCAAAAGCAATTCCATGCCCAAGCTGTGAACGTGAGCGGAGTAGGAGTAAGGATCCAGCTTCAACGCTTGGCGGAAACACTCCAGCGCCTCGGGCACGGATTCGGCCAACAAGCCTTGTGCCACGCACTGGTCGGCGCGATCGAGCCCAGCCGAGAGCGCTTGCCGGACATGCTCCGCACCCAAGTCGGCAGTGGCTTGGCCGAACAGCTCGTAATCGCCCAGGCGGAGCAAGACCACCCCCCGCCGGTCGCCCAGATGCGCATGGCGCAGGAGCCGGCGAAGTTCCACGCCGGTGCGATCGGGTTGGTTCAGCACGGTCCAAGCTTCCGCCCGCTGCAAGCCCAGATAAATAGAATCATCATAGCCGGCGCCTTCGGCAGTCGCCCAATCCTCCAGCGCCTCGCGCCATTGGCCATTGCGCACCGCCAGTTCGCCATGGCGCAACGCCTGAACCTGCCGAGCCACGTCCCGCTGGCGGCGTAGGGACATATTAACGATGGCGCCGACCGCCACCGCCGCAATCACGAGACAGACCAACAAGACATTACCGGCGTTGCGCTGAGCAAAGCGTTGCAAGATCAAAAGCGGGCTGGGCTTTCGCGCCTGCACTGGCCGCAATTCCAGCGCAGCCTGCAAGTCGGCCGCCAACTCCCCCATGTGGCGGTAGCGCTGATTTTTTTCACGCGCCATCGCTTTTTCCGCAATGGCCACCAAATCCTTGGATTGATGGCGCCGGATTCCCCGGATGGATTCCGGCGGGCCGGCTTGCATTCGGCGGACTAGCTCCGGGTGACCAGGAAGCTGGCCATTCTCGTCAGCATAGGGAAGGCGGCCGGCCAGAAGTTCATAGAGCACGACGCCGATCGAATAAACATCCGTTTCCGGCCCCAGCTCGTCCACCTGGCCGTTCAACAATTCGGGCGCGGCAAATACCGCCGTCAACGGGCGCCCCGAAGCCGCAGTGGCCAACTCGGGATGCGCGATCAGATTTTCGTCGCGGTCGGTTTGGACGTTGGACTGATCCAGCCGAACAAAGGGTTCCTCAAATCGTTCGCGGAACTCCCGCAATACCAACGCCGAACCCCAATCGATGACCCGCACATCGTCAAATTGTCCGACCAGAATATTTGAAGGTTTCAGGTCACGATGGATAACCCCGCGTCCATGGGCATGGGCCATGACATTGCAGACGTGAATCAGTTGTTGCACGGCCCGATTCAGGCCCGCCGCAGCCGAGTGATGGTGTTGGCGCCAGATTTCCTGGAGGGTGGATCCCTGAACAAGTTGCGTGGTGTAATAGGGTTTGCCGTCCGAGTCGAGTCCGATGTCAAAAATCGGCAGAATCCCGGGATGATCCAGTTGGCTGGCGATTTGGGCTTCAGCCAAGAAACGGTAAACTACCGGCTCGGACGCCAGCCGATCAGCATTCAACCGTTTCATCGCCTCATGGCGTCGAAAATCAAAATCCCATACCTTCCAGATTTCACCCTGGCCGCCTTGACCAATCCGCTCGATCAGTTCGTACTTCTCGAAGAAATCCGCTCGAGCCGCGAGCCGCGCAAGGATCGGCAACCGGGGGGAACCGCCACCTCCTGCAAGTGCTTCCACCGCCTCCGCCCGACCGGGATCAAGCGCGGAGGCAAACAAACACTTCAGACAGACACCAAAAGGCTGGTCTCCATCCAAATTGCCGCCACAATTCTGACACGTTCGTTTTTGCACGAAACCTTCCGTCCTGATTGCCGTCAAGCAACGGCACCGGTGATCCTTAAATCGAAATATGACCGCCCAAGGTTATGCCGATGCTTCAGCAAACAACGACATCAAGTATCTGATTTCCTCGCGGATATCGTCTTCATTCGGTCCCACCAACTGGACGACCTCGTCCCAAAGTCCCTGCGCCAGGCGCTTTCGAAATCGATGGAACGCTTGCTTAAAGGCGTTCTCCGTCACCCCCAAGATTTCCGCCGCCGCTTGCTGTGAGATTTCACCGCGGAGGTGCTTTTCAAAATACTCGGAATGTTTCGAGCGTTCGGTCGCCTTTTGAATCAATTCCAACGCGAAGGCCCGGTCGAAGTCACGCCCGAATCGCGCATCAACTTTGTGGTCAGAAGCCTCCTCGATCGGCCAAAAATCATCCAGGGGAATGTGCGGCGCCTTGCCACCCGCTTTCTCGCTCAGCATCAATCGCCGCTGATCGTTCAGAAAATTCCACAACGTCCAGCTCAGAAAGCTGCGAAATTTCCTCCCGTCCTGTTTTTCGGCGGCAAACAAGAACCCTTTCCGTTCCTGTTGCGGCAACAAAATGCGTTGGGTAAAAAAGCCTTGAGTATATTCCTCCGCAAGTTCCGGAGGCAGCCCCCGCCTTTGAAAGAAACGAACAATGGCCGGCCGATACCGCTGGCAAAATCCCGCCAAGGCATTCCACGCCGAGTCCTCGTCACCCTGTTGGATCACAGCAATTATCTGGGTCCACTGAGTGGTCGGAAAGCAACCGCTTGAGATGGCGTCATCTTCCTTCATTAGATTCCAAAAGCGGAGGCAGAATAGCAAGCAGTGCTCGGTATGCAAGCCGTCTCCGCGCGTGGTTTGCTCGCACCGCGACAGCCGTCTCCGCGCCGTTTCCGTGCGCCATTGCGCCACAGCAGAGCAATTCTAAAGTCTGGAAACGTCTCCGATCACGTGACAGAAAACCAAATTGATTCGTCGGCTTGTTCTTTCCTGGAAGGTTGGATGTGCTCCCGCAGGCTTTGTGTTGACACGATATCGGGTTCGCCGGCCGCTGGCAGGCCCGGACGGTACGGCAAAGTTGCCCCGATCACAGTCGCGGATCGCACGGTGCCCCCCAATCCCACTGGTCGCGCCCTTCCGACCCGCCCCACATTTCGCCCCGGCCAACGGAACGGAGCCAGGCCACCTCTCGCGGAGGACGAAACTTAACCGTCCTGGCAGGAGCAAACTGACGGCGCAGATGAGGTGATTTTAACTGAATCAAAAGCCAAAAACGCTGCGGGCGCATCACCCCAGCCAGTCGCTTAATTTCACCCACCTCAGCTCAGGTATTTTCGCTCGCTTTCCACTGAAAAACTCGACGCGTTTAGAAAAAACGCCCGAAACAGTCGCATATTGCCGTTCCACGCCTTCACAAGGCGATATCAGGGGAGAAACTTATGCCCGCCGGCATCCGAAAAACTGGGTGCGGGCACCCAGCCAGATGATCGCCGTGGGCGACGGGAAAACCTTTTTGCCACCACCGCTGGTGGAAATCAGGTTGACCCCCGCCGAACCGCTTTACACCATCTTCCCGTTCATTTTGGAACCACAGGGTATCCCGGAGCCAATAAAAACCACAACGGCGGCGCGAACATGATCTTCTGCGATGCCCATGTGCAGTATGCCAGACAGTCGGTCTGGTTGGACCCCGGTGACGAGAACCAGTGTCTGTGGAACGCCGACAACCAATCGCATCCTGAATTTCAATAGACAACGCCGACGATTCGTTCTCGCCCCTGATTTTCCGGCCTTTCGGCGAACCGGGAGAAACCGGACAACCGTTGTTTTAGTGGACGTTCCGCTGCGGGCAACTGCATCCCCAAAATTTCTTCACTCCGATGTAACCTGCCACCATAAATATGCGAGTCATGGTTTGTGAGCATCAAACCTAAAATGTTGCTTTGGCCGGACAGCGGCGAATGGGGCGGATCGGTCAGGGCGGCGGGCGGGGACGATCAGATGTCCCCGCCCGTCAGGGTTTGCGATCCAATGTGCGGACTGCTAATCGTCGGATCAGCCAAAAAACCTCTCCACGAATCCGGCGTAACCTTGCGTCGCAATTCTGCGAATCATTTTGAGAGCGCCCGTCCCGAAGTTTATGAATCGTTGAATTTCAAACAAATCATAAGCACAGGTTCAACGGGCGCTTGATGAAATAAAATGAAGGACACATTGAAATTCTTGAACTTGGTTGGTGCACTCCTGATGCCCGGTTGCGCCTTTGACGTCAGCTATGTGAAAAAAACGCCCGCCACATTCATGGTTGCCAAAGCGAGTCTGCCAGACTTCGTATTGCAACAGGACGTCAAGGTCGGTTTGGGAACGGGATTCCCCACGCGGCTCAACAGAGGCACGCACTGGCACCAAGTTGGCTCCACCGAACTCGGGGCGGTCTTTGTGACCCAAGATCAGATCGTGACTGTGGAAGCCTCCAATATTTACGAGGCTCAACTCATCGTTTCCAACCAGTGTATCACGGGTTTTTATCTCCCGGTTGAGAAAATGGCCGCGCCCGTTTCCCCACCCATTCATATCATACAAACTGTGAATTAATCAGTTAGTTCAAACCAAAACAAGTTAACAGCACTATGAAAAAATTATTCGCTCTTCTCTTCATCGCCGGCTGTGCCGTCCTGATAACTGGCTGCGCCAGCGGCCCAAAATACAGTGCCTTGCACAATACCGAACCGGCCTTGGCTTCTGGTAACGCGCGGGTTTACATCTACAGAGCCAGTCATGTCTTCGGCTGCGCCGTTCAGCCAGATGTCAAGGTCAACGACCAAGTTGTTGGCTGCGCAGTCCCTGGGGGATACTTTTTCTTCGACCGTCCCGCCGGCAACTACCAAGTCAGCACTACAACAGAAGTCAAACGGACTTTGAGTTTGGCTTTGGATCCCGGGCAACAACGATATGTGAGGCTCAACATTGGCATGGGCTTTTTCGTGGGGCATGTGTGGCCGGAGTTGATTGACAATCCGGTAGCAGAAAAAGAAATCCAAAACTGCCACTATACGGAAAAATGAAACCTGCATGCGGAATTTTGAATCGCAAACCCCATTACCGGCAAGTTTGAAGCGGTAAACAACATAAAAATAAACCACAAAAAATGAAAAAGAGTCCCTGTAAAGTTAAACAAATTAGCCTCTTGCTTGGTTCTGTCAGCTTGCCGCTGGGCGCAATATCAGTCCTGGCAGGAGATGACGCTTCTGGTGGTATGACAATGCCTCCGCCGGGGCTGCGTTCCGGAGGTTACATCGCCACTGATGCCGGCGTGAACCTGGCGGACGACCTGTCTATTTCCAGCGGCTCGATTTCATTAAGCCCTGGTGTAAGGTGGGACTTTTCCACGGGCTATGCCATCAAGCTTTCCGACCAGATCACCCTAGCCCCGGAGGTTGAACTCGGAGTCATTTACAACGCGTTGGCCAGCGCTTCGGCGGGCCCTTACAGCGGATCTTACTTGCAAGTGCCGGTCATGGCCAATGCCATTTTGAACTGGCAGATGGACATTCCCAACCTAGTTTTCTACGCGGGAGGGGGTGCCGGCCTTGACTTCAACATACTCAATGTTTCCGGTGTCAATGGAATCGGCCTTGATGTGACTGGAGGCGAAACGGATTTTGCCTGGCAGGTAATGGCGGGCGTCAAGTATTCGTTCGGTTCCAGTGAAGTGGGTGTGGGTTACAAATATTTGGCCGTCCAACCGTCTGGCCTTGAGACCGAGGGCAACAACACGATCCTGTTGTGTTATACGTTGCACTTTTAAACGCCCCATGCCGCAAAAAAAAACACAAAAAACCATGAAAACAAACATGCAATCCATCATTAATAAAATTAACCAAATTAATAAAACAAAACCACTGGCCGCTGCCCTTGCGGTGCTGGCCGTGCTCTCCTCCGGCTGCTCCATCAATATGAAACACGGCACTTTGACTGCCCCGGCGATGGCGCGCACGGGAACCGTCAATGTCGCCGCTGCGGCGACCGGTACAGCCGACCGGCCCAAGGGTGCCAACGCCCGCGCGGGTTGGGGTCGCTTCACCATCTTTGCCATCCCCGTGGTGCCGGTGTATGTTGAAGGTGACGGAAATATGGCCATTGCCCAGCAGATTCAGGACGCCTTGACGCAGGCCGGCTACACGCCCAAGCCAATTGACGCGACCGACCCGATGGCCGGCAAGCTGCTCACCTGCGAAGTGGACAAATTCCGGTTTAGCAACTACACGTGGCTATTCCCCATCGTACCAACCTGGGGCAGTGTTGAACTCCAACTGAGTTTGCAAGGGCCGGACAAAAGAGTGCTGTGGACGCAACACTATCGCGGAAGCGGCAGCACTCTGAATTTCTTTGACGGCTACTCGTCGTCGTGCAACAGCGCCATGACTTCCATTCTTAACCAGATGGTTATGGACTTCGCCAGTGACGAGTTTTACAGGGCGTTGAACAAATGATGATATCGCAACCTATCGTTCCGAAGATAACCAGCGACGTCCTCCACACGGCATCCGGGGGGTGGTCACGGGCGGATGCCGAGGACAACCCAAGAGGATGTCCCCGTCTGTCAAGGACTGTGGAGCGCAGCTGGAATTACAATTTTGATCCTGTATTTGCCAACAAATGGTTTGGCCATCAAATGATTGAAAAACAGCTCCGACTTGTTGGTTCGCTGGGTAGCGTGCTGATCGCCAAACCCGCCCATGACCGCAGAAATAATGCTGATGTTAACAATGCTGGGATGCCGTGGCATCCTCGCCATTACGAAGTCACAAGCTTCGCGATACAGACGAAACTCTTCCATTTCGTACATCAAACTCCACGTGCCGACATGGCCGTCGTTTGGGATCAGAGCGGCGGCATTCTCAAGAAAGTGAGTGTGGCATACGCCGCGAAAAGCATTGATGCCAAATCCAATGCAGACGAGATACTCTTTTGGCACGCCACGAGCGGCAGCATACAGGCTGGCCATGTCTTCATGTGGCGTTCCCAACCCGATTTCGTCCCCACGCATAAAGTGCTGTGCATCGATTAAAACCAGCGCATTGGGTTGCAAAGTTTGGACCAACCAGAGGTTTCTCCAAAGGGCACACTCAACTACTTTGCCAGGTGGACCTCCAGAAAATACGTTGCGGAACCAGTATCGGGTGCGACGCATACCAGGTTGGGTGTTGGGCGTACAGTCCAAACCGCCAGGTCCATAGCTCAGGCATGGTATTTTGCCTTCATGGCGCGACACGCACTGCCCGTGAACCTGACCTAAACCAGAGGCCATGGTGGGCTTTGACGCGGAGGATGACGAAAATTTCCTGCTGCCATTACGTTTCCGGGCCTCAGCCATCGACCACCTCGCGCGGCCATACCTGAACCCACCGTGGTCAGCGTCATTTTTGAGGACAACCTCGGAAAGTTCGGAAATTGGCAAGGCTTCAAAGTCAGAGCGTCGGAATCGACAGAGCCGGAATACGCGGGAATCAACGGGAATCAAAATGGGCACCAAAAGTGTTCAGCATGGTTGGAAATTGTTGGCACCGGTCTGGAATTGTTGGCTTGATTCGAATCCACAAGGCAATTAATCTCCTTGCCAGTGCAGCATATATAGAAGTTACCGCTGCCGAACGGTTTAGGCGGGATTTGGAATGGTTGAAAGACTTGTCCGATTCCGACCTCCGCCTCCAGACCTAAACAGCGTAATTGCAATGGTTTGGAACACTGCCAACGGTGAGTGCCAGCAGATTTGCCAGCACGGGTTGAACCGGGTTTAACTCTGGCCTGCTCCTCATAACCCTCACGCGCTCCCTACCGGAGTCGAGATCAATCGTCGTAACCTCTTCACTGTGAATACAGTCATGAGACAACGATACAGACTCTACAAACGCAAGAACGGCGGCCGCTTCTACATTCACGATGACGTGACCGGCAAGCAGGAAAGCCTGGGCACCAATGACCGCGCCACCGCCGTCCGGTTGTTCCACTCGCGGCAGGAGGCCGAGCAGCAACCCGCCGTGAACCTCCAAATCGCCCGCGCGTATCTGGTGGCCAGTGACCCGCAAATTGCCACCCGAAGCTGGCAGCTTGTCATGGACGAACTGGTGAAGCTCAAGAAGGACCACACGCAGCACCGCTGGCAGACGGCCATCAAAGACAAGGCGTTCGACTTGATTCGGCACCTGCCGATTCTGGAAACACGCCCGGAACACTTCTTGCGCGTGCTGGAAGCCGGGAAAGTCTCGACCAATGTTTATCTGCGGCGCATTCACAACTTCGCCCTGGACATGACCTGGCTGCCGTGGCCAGTGCTGGCCAAAAAGCGCTGGCCCGCCGTCGAGTTCAAGGAAAAGCGTGGCATCACGCTGGCCGAACATCTGGCCATTGTCGCCCGTGAGACCAATCCTGAACGCAAGGCATTTTATCAATTGGCCTGGTATTTGGGCGCGTCGCAATCCGATCTGGCGTTTCTCGAAGCCGAGAATGTGGATTGGGACAACCAGGTCATCAGCTACAAGCGGATGAAAACCGGCACCGCCGCTATTATGCGCTTTGACGAGGACATGGCGGAAATTTTGCGCGACCTGCCCGGAAGTGGCCCGCTGTTCCCATATTTGCGCACCGTCCGCGCCGGCGACCGGGCAACGGAATTTCATCAACGCTGTGTGGGCCTGGGCATCACCGGCGTCACGCTGCACAGCTATCGTTATGCCTGGGCGGAACGTGCGAAAGCGGCGGGCTATCCCGAACGCTATGCCCAAGTGAACCTTGGGCATAACAGCAAGGCGATGGCGCGGGCGTATTCGCGCAAGGCCGAGGTGGAAATGCCCTCGTTGAGTGCATATGAGCGGCAACAGAAGGCTATCACCAAAGGCAGCGAAACGGAACTCGTGACGCAAACCGTCAAGGCATAAGGAGGTCCATCATGCAATCATGGCAAATCAAAGTCCTTAAACTGGAAGGGGCGGCACTGACGCACCTTGACGGCTTCGTTCGCGACCACGCGCTGTGGTTTTTGGTTGGGATCATCTATCTCTTGCTGGCTTTGCTGGCCTGGGTGTTGAGCGGAGGCTTGCGGCGAAAGGGAGGAAGCCCAACGGCCTATTATGTTCGGCCAACCATTATCATTCACCAGATGCCATCGCCCCCGCCGTCAGCAGAGCCAGTTTTCGATCCCTTTCCGCCGTTGCGGAACCCGCCGGAATACGATCCGGACGAGGATTGGGATTAGGCCAGCCAGCGGCGGAGCGGAGCTGCGAGCCACCAGCTCGCCGCGCCGCCGGTCGCCACCGCGTAACGGACTGGCTGGCCGAATCTATTCAAGGCCGCTGGCTTGGCGGCGGGATTTAAAACCGGTGGCAACAGACAGTTTACGCCGGCCACCACGGCGCTCAGAAGGGGACGACAGGCATTTGGGGGACGCTGGCAACCGGTCGTCCGGGCGTGTCTGCTGCGCCAACCCTAAATGCCAGCGAGGCCGAAACCATAGTTCGCTTGGCTCCGGGATAAAAGCATTTTCTCCCGGCAATGGGCGGACTATGTGCTGACGGTCTGGGAGGCGGTGGCCGGTGGATTCCCGGCCCGCTTGGCCCGTTTCCGTGCATTCTTAATGCGCCAATGCCGGTGGATGGCCGCGACCACCTTGTCCAGCCAGGCCAAATCCGCCATCCGTTGCGCGAGCACTGCGCGCGAATAGAGTTTTACACAGTACCGTTGCGGATGGCCCAGCGGTTCGAGCAAGCCCGCGCGGGTCAGCGGCGCGATGACATGCCGGCCAACGCCCAGCGCCTCGGCCACTTCCTCCTTCTTCATGGTGATACCGTATTTGTCCAGCGGATGAATTTTCAATGGTGAATCTGTCGTCATATATTTTCCTTGGTTAAAGTGAGGGTGATGGCGGCCACATGGGTGGCGAACGAGGCGGCCAAGCGCGGATTCGCTGGCTTCACAAATTGCAATCCTTGCTTCTGAATCCCGTCTGCCACCCGCTTGAGACCGCTGCCCAGGACGACGACCTCCGCCTGCGCGAAATGAATCCGCATCATTTCCGGCGGGGCGGCGGGCTCCTGTTCCACCGCCGGATTAGCCTTCCGTTCGGCGTACAGGAATTGCGCGTAGGGCAGCAGGTAGCTGATGCCGTCATCGGTCATGACCTCCAGGGCGGCGGTGGTGGAATCGCTGCGAAGGCAGGGATTATCACGCAGGCTAGACTCTGACCCCGCGGGTGGATTTTCGTTGGTTTGGTCGGTATTCATTGGGTTTGATTGCATGTTTAGTCCTTTCGGTTAGGTCGGTTGAAAGCGCTTGTGCAAACCGGTGGCGGAACTGTTTCAGGAAACGATGGCCCCGGCGTAAAATGGTATGGAGGATGTTGCGTTGCGGCCGGGCGGGCATGGCTTCCACCGCTGCCAACCGGGCACTGGAATGGGTGACGTGCGAACGCAGCAAGTCCGCGTCATCCGTGAAGACCTGGCAGCGTTCGCGACCACGCGAGATGCTGACGTAAAATTGCTCTTGATGGACGGCGGGCAGCGAGCGCGACGAGGCCACGACCAGCACGGCATCCACGGTCTTGCCCTGGGCGGCGTGGGACGTGACGGCATAGCCGTGGGTGAACGCACGGTAATCGGCGGGCAGCACCCGGCCATCGGCCAGCAATACTGAATCCCCTTGCATGGCTTTGACTTCAACCAGCTGGCCATTAATAAAGCGCTTGCGCCCGGCCACCGCGTTCGCTTGCAACAACAACTTTTCACCGGCGGCGATCTTCAACTTCCGTGGCTCCCCCACGTCGAAGGCCGCGGAACAGGCCCCCAATGGCAAAACAGCCTCCGAACCGTCGGCACGTTGAATGGTGAGCGAATCATTGCCCACTACGGCCACCGCGACGGATTCATGCTTTTCAAAACCCTGCGCCGACCGGTGGAACCGGATGACCAAGCCGGGCCGATATTGCCGGGCATCCCGCCTCTGTGCTGCGGTCCACGACAGCGAATCAAAAACCGAAAACTCCTGTTCCTCACCAGCCAGACGCCCGGCGGCTTTCAAAGCGGCCCGGACTTTTTCCGTCACCGCCTCAATTTCCGCCCAGGTGGGGGCGACCAGCAATGCGGATTTGTTTTCCTCCAACGCTTTCAGGTAGGACTTCGCCGCCGCCTCGTGAAGGTCATGGCCGTCCGCAAGGACGATGGCGTCCATGCGTTCCAACTGCGTGAACGCTTCCACGGGGCGTTTCTGCGCCGCCAGTTCCACGGCCTTGCGATACTCGGCTTGGCGTTGCCGCCGGATGGTCGTCAATTGGCCCGATTTGAATCGGGAATGCTGCTCCAAAATCCGCAGCGCATCCCCGCGCGGAACCGAGGCATGCTGGCCCGTGTCCCCGGAAAGCACGATCCGGCAATCGCAGCCCAAATCAAACAACCTTGTCAGGTCTTCCATCCCCACCGCCCCGGCTTCATCCAAAACCACCAGCTTGCCTTGGGACATGGGTTGTCTGGACAACAGCAGGCTTTGCAGGGTTTTGGCCTCGAACCCTTCGTCACGGAGAACTGCCGTTGCCGCCGCCGTCGGCGCGCAGAACAACGGTTCAATCCGCGCCGCTTTACAGGCGGCCACCAGTTCCTTCAAGGCTGTGGTTTTGCCCGATCCTGCCAGCCCCTTCAGTCCGGTAATCCGGTCGCTGGTGCGCAGGACATGATAAATCGCCCGGCGTTGATCTTCGCCCAGCCAATCGGCAACCCGATAACCGGGATGCAATGGCGCCACCGAGTCGCACCCCTCGTTGACCGTCTGAATCAAAGCCAGTTCCGTCGCCAAAATCTGTTGCGTGGACCATCCATGTGCAGTCTTTACCAGGTTTTGGGAATGCTTCACCGCCGCCTTCAAATGTTTCAAATCCACGTCGCCGAGGCGATGGGTCAACGCCACATTCAACAGCTCATATTCCGGCACCACCGATTTGCGCTCGAAAACATGCTCGATGGCATGGTTCAAGACCTGATTCTCCACCAAGGCAATGCGTGGCAGGCGGTTGGAGTGGGCCGAG
>Ga0302277_1000726_pt1 | contig 25017 bp, 25 predicted proteins | sample III_Bog_N3_1_FD_198759 | JGI IMG/M metagenome (GOLD analysis project Ga0302277, IMG submission 198759) | Peat permafrost microbial communities from Stordalen Mire near Abisko, Sweden - III_Bog_N3_1 | ecosystem: Environmental > Terrestrial > Soil > Wetlands > Peat | place: Sweden: Abisko... | reverse complement strand
AGCTTTGTCCATAAAAAAGGCTGGGAATTTTGGTTCCCAGCCTTTGAATAACAAGGATTAAATATTAATCCCCACGTAGAGTAAATTCAAACCACAAAGCTGGCACCGTCGCAGGAGTGCAGTTCGTAGCAGCTGTAGCAACTGATACAGGCATATTTGCATTAACAATCGAAGGTGCCGCAGCACTTGCTGTAAAAGCAACACCAAGCAATCCTTGATCACGTCCCGAACCTGTCGCACTTGTAAGTAAAGCGATACATGCAGATTGCGGAATATTATCAAACTCAACAGAGAATGAATCCCCTGGGACAGTTGTTGCACTTGCTTGTTGTGAGATAACATTAATCGTACTTCCACCCCATGGCCCATTGACTGTCGTCGCATTCAGAACGGCGTCTGAAGGAAAAACCTTTGCGGCAATCAACGATGATGTTAGATTTACAGCTGCCGCTGTGTCAACAACGGTCTGCGTTGCATACAAGGTACGTATGGCTTGCGTAATCTGCAAAAGCTCTGTTTGTGCTTTTGAAACACGCAGATTTTGATAAACAGCACCTGCTGCCACCCAAATCGCGCCAAGGATCAATCCGATAATGCCAAGAACGATGGCAATTTCTGTTAGAGTAAACCCGCGTTTCTTCTTCTGTTGTTCCACGGATAAATCTTTCTGCGTTACTACTTCGACCATAATTCCTCCCCAAGCTGTGTATGGTTTATTACACTGCCTGATTCTTACCAAAAATCCATTAAATAATCATTAACAAGCCAAAGTGAATATTTACTAATCTATAACCATATTATTTCGATATCGTTTTGAAATGAATGGTTCCTCAAAGTTGCTACAGTAAGTTTAAAGTGCGATTCGCTCATCCATTCCTTTAATCATTCTTTTATACACTTACCCTACTTCGGCACAGGAAGGTCCTTTTACGAAAGTTGTACAACCCCTTTACTTTTAGGTGATGGATGATCATTGACGATGTTCTGGTAATAGGAGCAGGTCCTGCCGGTCTTACAACGGCTTACGAACTTCTGAAACACAGCTCACAAACTGTGACTGTTCTTGAGGCAGATCCCACATATGTTGGCGGCATTAGTCGTACGGAAAAATATAAAGGATATGCCTTTGATATCGGCGGTCACCGCTTTTTTTCAAAATCTCAGCGTGTTGTGGCTTTCTGGAAAGAAACACTTCCTCATGATTTCCTCTTACGCAATCGTCTCTCGCGTATTTTTTATGGTGGTCAATTTTATAGTTATCCCCTTAAAGCCTTTGAAGCCTTAAAAAATTTAGGTCTTTGGGAGTCGGGCTTATGCTTTTTATCTTATGTGCGTGTCAAAATAAGGCCGCTTCGACCCGAGAAATCATTTCGTGCTTGGGTCAGCAATCGCTTTGGCTCACGTCTTTTTAGTATTTTCTTCAAATCCTATACAGAAAAAGTATGGGGGTTGAGCTGCGATGAAATTTCGGCGGATTGGGCCGCGCAACGCATACGCGGTCTTAATTTAACAAAGGCCGTCCTTTCGGGCTTGCGTCGATCTTTGCGTCTGAGGGGCAAATCTTCTGTTAAAACATTGATCGAAGAATTTCACTACCCTCGTCTCGGCCCTGGCATGATGTGGGAGCAAGTTGCCAAAAATATTCAAGCTCTTAACGGGAAATTGGTTATGGGCGTGCGCGCGCAACGGTTTGAGTGGTCCGCCGATGAAAAGATCTGGACGGTTGAAGCTGTATCAAACGACGGGACGACCCAGCTCTATAAAGCACGACATCTCGTCTCGTCAGCTCCGCTTGCCGAAACAATCCCTCATATTTATCCGCGCCCTCCATCAGCTGATGATGCCCTCAAGCTTTCTTATCGTGATTTTTTGACAGTGGCCCTTCTGCTTCCTGAGGCCCCTTCTTTCCAAGATAATTGGATTTATATCCACGATCCTAAAGTTAAAGTAGGTCGCATTCAAAATTTTGTAGCCTGGTCACCCGCCATGGTTCCTCACCCAGGCACTGGATGCCTCGGTATGGAATATTTTTGCTTCGAAAACGACTCCTTGTGGAACACCCGTGATCAAGACCTCATTGAACTCGCCAAACGCGAAATTCTTAGCCTTAAGCTTATTCCTTCAAGCCAAACGATAACCGATGGGTGCGTTGTTCGACAACCGAAGGCTTATCCGGTTTATGACGATCATTACAAATCTTATGTTCAAAATATAAGGCGCGACATCAAAGAGAATTACCCGACGTTTCATATGATTGGTCGTAATGGAATGCATAAATATAACAACCAGGACCACTCCATGATGACCGGATTTTTAACAGCTGAGAATATCCTTGCGGGTTTTGAGAAACATGATGTCTGGAATGTTAATGAAGATGCTGAATATCATGAAGAAGGAAGTTCCAGTGAAGCAGGAGCCGCCTCCGGTCTTCGTCTGACCCCCCAGAAAATAAACATACAATCAAAAGACAATATTTAACACTGTCTCTCTGAATTTTCTGCCAAGGGGATCAAAACCGATAAAGGCAGAGACGGCCACACTGTCAAATCCGACCATTAATCCTAGCGGATGAACACATCTGCCGTTTTATCGACGGCCGTTTATGTTGCCTATACAGCACCTAGGCTTTGAGAAGCTTACAACAACGCGAGTTTGTTGCCCTTAACAGCCCTACACAACATTATCCGTTGCTAACATTAGCTTCATTATCACTGAAGATATCGCAAGATTTAGTCTCTATTAGAGAATAATTTGATAAAATATTATCGACATCAGTCACCTCTGAGTATGAAAGCAAAAGATATCGAGGCAGTCGATCCCCCAGCGCGAGTGCACCCTTGTGTTGCCGCAACCACATTAATAGGAAAGAAATTGTTCCCGACCCCACTATTATTCTGATAGGCGACACCCACCAACTGTTGATCCCGCCCCGATCCCGTAAGACCTGTTGCCAAAGCTATACAGGCAGACACAGGAATATTATCAAACTCGACCGAATAACTATCGCCAACACTATTGAATGATTGTGAATAGACATTAATCGCACTGTTACCCCCCCATGGTGAATTCACCATCGAATTGTAAACGGCATCCGAAGGAAAAACATTTGCGGCAATTAATCCGGGAGTTTCAAGAATAGATGGAGCTGTATCGAACTTTATTTGTGACGCGTATAATGTACGAATACCTTGAGTAATTTGTAATAACTCGGTTTGCGCCTTCGAGACACGTAAATTCTGATAGACAGCGCCTGCACCAACCCAAATAGCGCCCAATATAAGTCCAATGATGCCAAGAACGATAGCAATTTCAGTGAGCGTAAAACCCCGTTTTTCTTTATTATAACAGAGGGTTTTGCAACTATGCTCCATGATATTCGTCACCCTCTGTATCCTCCGTTGGCGCAAATCAATGCCCGCATCATGAGATGATCCTGCTGTGATCAAAATCATTTAAATCAGTCCCCCCTTAGAGTAAAGGTAAAGGATATCGTTGATGTGGGGGTACCTTCTTGACATTGCTGTGTTGCCGCAACCACATTGATGGGAAAAACATTATTTCCAATCGTGTCATTCTGATTGGCAACGCCAATGAGCCCTTGATCACGTCCTGATCCCGTAGCCCCTGTTGCTAAAGCAATACATGCGGATACCGGAATATTATCAAATTCGACTGAGAAAGAATCTCCGGTTACGCCTGCGGGGTCGGTTTGCGAATAAATATTCATTGTACTCCCCCCCCATGGCCCATTGACTGTCGTCGCATTCTGAACGGCGTCTGAAGGAAAAACCTTTGCGGCAATTAATCCTTGTGTTTCAAGAAGATGCGCCGCTGTATCGAAGGTTGTTTGTGTCCCGTATAATGAACGAATACCTTGGGTAATTTGTAATAGTTCGGTTTCCGCTTTTGAAACACGCAAATTTTGATAGACAGCCCCAGCCGCCACCCAAATAGCCCCCAATATAAGTCCAATGATGCCAAGAACAATAGCGATTTCAGTCAGGGTAAACCCACGACGTTTTTTTTCTTCTTCTGAAACAACCACTCCTTGTGTTGTGTCTTCAACCATAGGCACCCCAAGCTGTATATGGTTTTGCACTGTCTGATTTGTATCAGAAATTCATTCAAAAATAGTAAAGATTTATTTTTAAAATTTACGGAAAATTTACCAAATTTATTGCGCTGCATTTCTTTAGACAAAAATAACCATTCCGAACGAATTGATGAGAAAAAAAGTTTGTTCTTACCTATACCGTTCCGAATTTTCGCGCCCCCGACGAGAGTCGGTGAGGCGTGGGAAAGAGTAAGCCTTGTTGTACCCCAAGGCTTTCACCGCACCCTAATATATAGCGAACATACTAAATAGACACTTGCCGGCCGATTTCAACGACTTCGTCGGGTGGAAGCTGGAAATAATCACTCAAATGCAAAGAATTGCGCTGCATAAAGGCAAAAATTGCTTCCATCCATCGCGGCAGAGACTTGTCATCTTCCCAAGGAATGATCGTTTCATGGCCTATATAATAAGTCATGTCATTAAGATCAATGGGACAACCGGCAGCTTCAGCCTGTTTAAGGAGTCGCGGAATATCAGGACGTTCCATAAAACCATAACTTGCTGTTCCACGCCAAACGCCATGGGCAACTTCGCGGAACGTAAGCTGCTTATCATCATTCGTCCATGGCATTGAAACAGTTTTGACCTTTAAAATAAGGACCTGTTGATGCAAGACATGATTTTTACGGACATGCCACACCATCACAGGAGGCACATTTTGCTCGGTACGGGTAAGAAAAATCGCAGTTCCCTGTACACGCGGCACATCAGCCTTTTGTATTTGCGTCATAAATACATCCATGGGCACAAGTTCTTCCCTAACACGTTCTGAGACCGCTTCCATTCCTCTGTGCCAAACAAACATAACCCCATAAATAAGAGCGGCCAAAAGAATGGGGACATAACCACCATCAAAGAATTTGGAAAGATTGGCCAAAAAGAAACATGTATCAACAATGATAAATATGCTCGCCACAATGAACGCGCGAATAAATCCCCATTTCCACACTTCCCGCATCGCGATGTATAGCAACACAGAAGTCGCAAGCATCGTTGCCGACACAGCAATGCCATAAGCTGATGCAAGATTATCTGATTTCTTAAATCCAATTGTGATACCAACGGTCACAATCATCAACAGCCAGTTCACAACACTTACGTAAATCTGCCCATAGCCTCTGGCCGAGGTTTGTTTAATTTCGAGACGTGGCAACCACCCCAATTGAATGGCTTGTTTCGTCATTGAGAAGGCGCCGGTAATAATAGCCTGGCTGGCGATAATAGTGGCTAAAGTTGCAAGTATAACCAACGGCATCAGTAATTGTTCGGGACAGAGCTTATAAAACATATTATCCGTAGGAGAGGCCCCATCAAGAATAAGCGCAGTTTGTCCTGCATAGTTAATCACAAGGCTTGGAAACACAATACCTGACCAAACAAGACGAATGGGGCGAGCCCCAAAATGTCCCATATCGGCATAAAGGGCTTCCGCTCCTGTCACACACAGAAACACACCCCCTAGAATGAAGAAACCATTGGTTCCATGTGTTAAAAGATAACGCAGACCGTAGATAGGATTGATTGCCAAAAGAACGGAAGGATGTTGAACAACACCCCATATTCCCATAGCCGCCAAAGCAAGAAACCACAGAATCATTACGGGGCCAAAGATGTTTCCAATTCGGGCCGTTCCCTTGCATTGGACTGAAAATAAAGCGACAAGAATTATGACAGCCAAAGGCAATACATACGCATCAAAAGCTGGCGTTATTGTGCTTAACCCTTCAAGCGCAGATAAAACAGAAATGGCGGGGGTGATCGCTCCATCACCATATATAAGGGCGGCACCAATGAGGCCAATCGCTACAATAAAAGGACGAGGTTGAAGCTTGATGCCAAGCAAGGACATAAGGGCTAAAATACCGCCCTCACCATCGTTATCCACACGCATAGCAAAATTTACATATTTAATCCACGTCACCAAGACCAAAGTCCAAATGATAAGCGACAAAGAACCCAGGAGCGCACCCCTGTCTAATGTTCCCTCAGTGAGGTCTAAAACCGTCTTTAGTGTATAAAGAGGGCTCGTACCAATATCACCGAAAACCATGCCTAAAGCTGACAAACATAAAATTTTTGTACTCGCCTCATGCGAAGCATGGGCATCAGATTCAGTTAAATTCGCCACACAAAGCTCCAAAATCATTTGGGGGTATCAAAGACCAGCATTCCCCTAACATAAAAGAGGAATAATAAACAACAGATAGAGAGCCCCAATTGCAGAATCTTTTATAGATTCTACTTTTAAGCAACACTTCGTCGACGGCTGAACAGTCTCTATACAGCATAGATAATAAGGAAGCCCTCAAAATCAAGAAGAGATGCCTGAAAGACCAAGAACCCCTACCCAATTTAGAAAGCCCGGCTTTCCGAGCCCCTATCCTCTTATAGATTTCAATCAACATCACACGCCCTGTTATAAATTTTTTATTTCATGATTTTGTTGAGCTTATTGAGGATTGGCTGATTTAAGAGCAACAGCATGTTGCCCACGCTTTGGCCGAAGGATCTCAGCCGCAATTTTCTTGGCAAGCACTTTCTTTGCACCAACGGCGCCTTTCAAACGTTCTGCATATTGACGTTTATTTTTCTGCCATTCATCCGGAAATTTGAGCTCAAGTTTAATGTGCCATTGATCGATAATACTCTTGGGAGGGACTAAATTACGTCCATGGATAATGTTGCTTAAATAGGGTGTAGAGATTCCCAAATATTCTGCAGTTTTGCCGACATGGGCGTTCCTCCCGCCTATGATCTTCGACAACACAAATCCAAAGGTTTTCTTATTATCCGGGATGCGCAACCACACTTCAGATTCCGTCTCCTTAAAAGATCCGAAATGACGTTGAAATTTCGACTTATATTTTTTCCATGTTTGAGGATAACATGTCTCTAATTTTCCAAAATCGAGTTCTGCCTTAATCTTCTTCTGGGTCTTAAAACGGTTCTCGAGAACGGACGTCAAGACAGATTTTCGAATACCAAGCCGTTCTGATGCAAGATCGAGATCAAATTTCTCACCCCCCAATATCTGCCAAACGGCGTATCCTAGACTTTCTTTGTTTTCAGGTGGGGGCACTTGTGTCTGTTGGCGAATTTTTTCAACATGCTTATAAAACGCGTCTTTAAATAAAACCCAGTCTTCTGGATAAGATTTTGCTAATCGTTGATCCCATTGGTTGCGAATGATCAAAGCATACTGGACCTGTCGATGCCCATAAATAAATCCCACAAAAGCACGGCTGTCAATTTTAAGACACGCCAAAGCTTTTTCAATATTTATTTTGCTCTTTCCCATGATCTGCCAAAGGAGAAAACCAAAGCTTGTTTGGTTTTCTGGCTCAGATGCAACGGCGATTAATTGGGCGGCATAACCTGCTGCTCCTCTATTAGCAGTAATAGAGTTTAGCGTCTGTTGACGTATTCTTTCAACATGCTCATAAAATTTTTCTTTAAAAAGAAGCCAGTTTTTAGGGAAATACTCATCCAGCCTCTGTGCCCACCGGTTCTTAATGATAAGCTCATAGGAGATTCCTCTGATCCCATAGATATGTCCATAAAATCCTGGTCGATCGATCTGGAGACACTCCATCGCCGCTACAATATCAGTTTCTGTTTCTCCCATAATCTGCCAAAGAAGATAACCGAAGCTTCTTCGATCTCCTGGCGGATGAATAACAAAGATCGATCCTGCAGCAAGCGATTTTTCTGCTCCATCATAACGAGTGCCGCTCATAATCATATGTCTCAAATGATCTTTATAAAGGGTAAGCTTTTAATCGATCAACCCTTATCACTGGTCAACCGGCTCGACCTAAAGCATAATTACTTTCAGAGGAACTCTATAGAAAACCCATCTTAAGAAATTGAAGAATATCAAGGTAAAATTATGTAACTATTTGATTTACATAAATATTGGCAGAAAACAGACATGTCGCCCTTATCGCAGGCAGAAGCAAAAAGCACGATTTGTTACACAAGGCCTTCCACATTCCAAAAACTAGCGATCCAAGGAGCGGGGCTTCCTTCGATCATTTTTTGTCCGACAATTTGTGACGGTCCATAGATTCTATAAGCATGATTAATAGCTTCATGGGGATCGGGCTTGCCATGAAACACCACAATCTTAGCATCCTCTGGTAAAACCGGATGATGGGGTTGAGGTAGAGCACATTGCCACTTAAAACTTACACACCATGACAGCGGCCATGTCGTAACATTTTGAACATGTGCACTGAGCCATTCCTGATCACCGGGATATTGCTTCATCAAAGAGGTGATGTCTTGTTTCTGGAATTGTTCGTAAATCGCCGCCATTGAACCTATTTCCAGACGAAACACGCTTGAATTAAAAAGTGGTTTTCCTTTTGACAGCCAATCTTCAATCATACAGAAGGAACCCGGGTGGTCGAAGAACGGATCCAACTTCCCAACAAGGACAAGATCAAGATCTAGAAAGAGCAAGGTTCCTTTTAAATCGTATATTTCTGGCCTAAAGAAACTCATCTTATGCCACCAACCTTCAAGGCCCTGATCCAGAAGCGGGTAACACTCGATAGAAGGGTGAATCCCTGTCGCGTCATCCGTCAAACAAACAAAGCGGTGCGACTGTTTCAAGTTACGCCGCACCATGGCCGCCAATCTATTGACATAATCAGCGCTGTATTTCTTTCCCCACTTCAAACAGCAGACATTTAAGGCGGTGTTCTTTTGTGTTTTGTCGACAATATAGACAATGTCTCTATGTAAATTCTGGGCCCTCTTATAATTTAAAGAAGAAAGAAGTTTGATGATCGCATCATCATTTATTCCATAACGTTCACCCAACTTCTTCTCTTCAACAACAATCACTGGCTTAAAACGCTTGATCGTCTCAATGCCTCCTAAGAGCGCCTTATATTCATAACCCTCGATATCAAGTTGAATAAGATCGCAACTCTGAAGATGCATATCGTCGATTTTTATAAGGGAAATATCACCCTCGCCTTGAATAAAATGAGCGCCACAATTGCGTTCTTCACGTGCTAATCCGGCCGTCTCGGACTTATCGCTTAAACCAAAATTAAGGGTATCAATATTCGGGTATCTCTGTGTATTACGTACCAAACAGGCGTAATTGAGGGGATCCGGTTCGAAAGTAACAACATGCGCAAAATATTTTGAGAACTCAATGGGCCAAATACCTACATTGCCCCCCGCCTGCAGAACGGTCTTACGCTCTCCGCACAGCTTCATAATTTCATGAATATCCCCAAATGTATTCTCCATATAGGGCCTGCACATCTTATCGTGACGCGGCCACCATGTTCCTTTAATCTGTATCATATCAGATTGAATAGCGTTCTCAGGATTGGCGATATCCATAATTTCTTTAGCGATCGCTGGTAACAACCCTTTGCTTTGAACAAAAAATTGGCATCCCTTCTCCATAAGAAAGGGCATAATTTCAGAGAACTCTTTCGCTTGTGATGCCAAAAAGGACGAGGTATTAAATGTTTTATCATCCATGCGAACGGTAATAACTGGTTCTTGGCTCGCCTCTGAATCCCCGAACGCAAAACGCATTTTAGGGAGATAACTACTATCATAACCGAAGAGGTAAAAATTCCGAAAACCCAAGATATAGGCTAAACCAAGCGCTTTTAAAGCAAGGGTCGACCCAAATCCAACCAGCGCTGTTGGAAGACCCTCTAAAACATCCCCCATACCCTCGGTCTTTGCATGCCAAATCACGACCGAATTTTTACCTTGACTGGCCTTTGCAAAAACATCGGGATGACACTGAGAAGCATAGAGCAAGGTAGCGGCAGTGGCTTCGGGAACAAAAGATGCATTATCAACTTTAGTATCCAAAAGAATATGTTGATCCGGTTCAACTCCATGACTGACCAACCATTGAAATGCTTGCCCTAAAGCCCATATGGGGCGCCCTCTTTTTTTCTGCCATTTAATTTCGTCCAAATATTGAAGGACCGAGGCCCCCTGATCAACGATCACAACATCCTGCTTGTCACGAGGCGACAAAGCCTCGTTGAGTTGAGGATAGGGTAAAGAAAGCGCATGCCGAATATGAGAAATGACTTCTGCATTGAGCTCTTTGAGATTTTTGTGTGTGTCGGTCATGGCTGGGCTAACATTCGGAGCATCTCCTGCTTACATGAACTCATCCATTTTCTTACTTCTCAATGAACTCATACCAACTTAAAGTGTAGAGGCCGCATGAGTCAACGCCCCAGGCTCTCAAGATTTAGATGAGCTCTCCTCCTTTTCCATGGTCCTTACCCTCAATCATCGAGAGATAAAACGCTAAGATGTTCCTAGGAATGGTTCATTCTCATCTGTAGACTAAGATAATCGAAGAAGGGCGTGACTTTTGTCACGGAATAGTTAGGAGCCCTTTAACGCCAAAGAATAAGGACGAGACGCAATGGGAGTGTCTTTCAATGAACATTTTATAGAAGTTGGTGAAAACTCTATGCATCACTTGCCCTCTACCTTACGAATAGCCTTGCGTTTTCATTTCCTTCGAATCGTTCCTATTATTCACGGCTTACGTCCTTGTCTTTCTGAAAAGATTGGAAGTTCACAGATTCACAGTTTAGTCCTTATGATAAAGAGGCAATTTTCTTCACCGCGCCCGTCCTTTTCTACCCCCATATTCATATTCCTATGAAATCACCCTCCCCCCTTCCTTCTATTCTCGGCATTATTGGCGGCGGCTTTAGCGGAGCGCTCGTGCTCGCCAATGTCGTTCAACAAGCCAAAAAACCACTTATTATAGAATGGTTTGACCAAAGCTCAGGCTTCGCAACCGGGGTTGCTTATAGCACAAAGGAAGCCCGCCATCTTCTCAATGTGCGCGTCCATAATATGGGGGCCTTTTCAGGTCACCCTGAAGGATTTTGTCAATGGCTGCACAGCCAAGAAGGGCGTGAAAAAACAGAGCAGTTATGGCCAGGCCATCCCTTAACAGAAGAGAGTTTTGCACCACGCCTACTCTACGGCGCCTATTTACAAGCGATCGTTAAAGAAACTCTCGCGCTTGCCTTAGAAAAAAAGATCGACATTCGCCTCCATGCATCCGCCGTCGTTGACGCTCACTTACATGAAGCAACAGCAAAACTTGATCTTCATCTTACAGAGGAGGGTCATGGCGCAAAGATACCTGTCGATATTCTCGTCTTGGCTACCGGTAATCTTCTCCCAAAAACCAATGGTTTTAAATCCCCTCTAACAACAAAGCTTGGCCTTTCCCCCATCAAAGGATGGGGGGCCGAATCGAATGGCCTTTCGCCATCTCATCTCAAACAATTATCGGAAGATGATAATATTTTTATCCTCGGCACAGGACTGACGACGGTCGACAGCCTTCTTACTCTGGATAAGAACGGGTTTAAAGGAACCGTTACAGCACTCTCACGTCATGGCTGGCTTCCCTCTGTTCACGCCCTTGCCAAGCCTTATCATGCGTGGAAATGGACGTCTAATCCCGATCAAGCTCCTCACACGGTTTTAGCGATGCTGCAGGAACTGCGGCAAGAAATTAGACATGCCGTTAAAGAAGGATATGACTGGCGCAGTGTTATTGATTCTTTACGCTCTCTTACACCCACTTTATGGAAGCGCCTTAATGTAACTGAGAAGCGCAAATTTATGCGGCGGCTTTCAACACTCTGGAGTATCCATCGTCACCGCATGGCCCCTGAGATTGATGACGCCTTAAACGCCATGAAACAAAAGGACCGTCTCAGAATTATAGCCGGCCATATTGAACATATTGACGAGGATGGTGCTGAATTCACAATAACATACCGCCCTCATCATTCGCACGATTCTAGAACGACCCGTGCAAAGAGAATTCTTGATTGCACAGGTCCTTCTTACAATATCGCCACAAGTTCAAGCCCCCTCTTACGAAGTCTTGTGGATCAGAAGATTGTACAAACAGATGCGCTCGGAATAAGTCTTTTGACAACTGTCACGAGGGCTGCCATTAGCCCACATGCAGATATGATCTACCCCATTGGTAATTTACGTATGGGCGAGTTGCTCGAATGCACAGCTGTTCCCGAGCTCCGCGATCACGCTCATGAAATTGCCGCTTCCATTACTGCCCGCTTACGGTAAAGATGATTGTAATCGGGAAACTTCAAATCTCTTTTACAATAAGACAGCTAGAGGCTAGCAATCAGGCGTTCAAGCTTAGCTTCAGCCACACCCAATTCCCTCTGCAAATCGCCATAAGATGCATTTAATCGATTAAGACGTTTATCGTGGTCATTTTGGCTATAGCATTCCGCTATCTCGCCCTCGAGCGCTCTCATGCGTTGCGAAAGATCCGCGATGACGCCTTCGAGGCTCTGTGTTTCGAGTTCAGGATTATGCTCTAAAGCATGATCGGTAACAGAAGCCGCTGTAGGCTTTTTGGCTTTTTCACGTTCTAAACGACGTTGGCGGATAACGAGTTTACGATAGGTGTCGAGATCTTCATCAAAGGAGTGGCACGTACCTTCCGCGACAAGCCACAATTGATCGGCAACACATTCAACTAAATGAGGGTCATGGCTCACAAGGATGATGGCCCCTGTATAACTATTAAGAGCCTGTATCAAAGCCTCGCGCGCATCCATATCAAGATGGTTTGTCGGTTCGTCCAAGAGCATAATATGCGGCGCTTCAAAGCTCATGAGACAAAATAATAAGCGTGCTTTTTCGCCCCCGGATATCTCCCCTACTTTCGTATCGGCTTTACGTTTATCAAAACCAAAGCTGCTCAGCATGGAGCGAACTTTGACTTCCGACCCTTCTTGCATAGCTTCACGCAACGTCTCAAAGGGGGTCAGCGAGACGTCAAGTTCGTCTGTTTGAAACTGGGCAAAATAGCCGATTTTAAGTTTACCTGATTTATGAATTGTCCCCGCCATAGGTAAGAGGCGATCCGACAGGATTTTAACCAGCGTTGATTTACCATTGCCATTCGCGCCCAAAAGAGCAATGCGGTCATTATGGTTAATGGTAAGACTCAGTTTTCTGAGAATTGGTTTTCCTTCGGTATAGCCGGCATCCACGTGATCAAGACGTATCAACGGAGATTTCATTTCTTTGGGCTCAGGAAAAGTGAAGGCCGTTACACGATCGGCGATAACGGCATCCACAATATCCATACGTTCAATAGCTTTAAGCCGGCTCTGGGCTTGTCGTGCTTTGCTTGCTGTCGCGCGGAAGCGATCAACAAACTTCATCATCTGTGCTTTCTGGGCCTGTTGTTTCTCATGCAAAGATTGCTGATTGAGAAGCTTTTCGGCACGCCGGCGTTCGAACTGGTCATAATTTCCGGTATAAAGCACCAATTTTTGGTTCTCTAAATGAACGATATGATCAACTGTTTTATTCAGAATGTCACGATCATGGCTAATAATAATCAGCGTCTCACGATAGCGCATGAGGAAATTTTCTAACCAAACCAGCGATTCAATATCAAGATGGTTTGTGGGCTCATCGAGCAATAAGACGTTGGGCTGGCAGAACAAAACACAAGCTAGCGCAACACGTGCACGCCACCCTCCTGAAAATGAGGAGATCGGGCTGTTTTGGGTGGGTTCACTAAAACCGAGTCCTGCGAGAATAGCTGCGGCACGTGAGGGGGCCTCGTAGGCATTAATTTCGTTGAGGCGTTCATATATATAGCCAATCCTATCAATATCCTCCGTTGTCTCAGCTTCTTTTAACAGCTGTGTACGCTCGGTATCGGATGCAAGAACAATATCAATAATCGGGGTATCGTCCTCCGGGAGATCCTGACGCACCATACCTAGGCTTGCCCCTTTAATAAGGGATATGTCACCTCCATCCGAGGCAAGCTCTCCGGCAATTAGCTTAAAAAGAGTCGATTTCCCGACGCCATTGGGGCCTACAAGTCCGACACGATGCCCGGCGGGAATATTGATCGATACGTTGTCGAGAAGGGTTCGACCGGCAATACGATACGTAAGGTTTTGGATAGAAAGCATTGCGGTTGATACAGAAGATTGGTCTAGGAAGGCAAGTGGTTTATTTTAGCCACTTTAAACGAGAGAAAGACCCACCAAACCTTCTTTTCCAACATATTATAGTTTAAGAGTTGGAAGATCGTAAGGTTATATGGGTAATCTCCGCAGTAGTACCAAATCGCATAGGTGGTCCCCAAAAGCCTGTACCGGAACTCACATATATTTGTGTGGTTGTATCGCGGTGGCGATGGAGTCCCGCCACATAGGGCTGCTGCAAATGGACGAGATAGTTAAAGGGCCATATTTGTCCGCCATGCGTGTGGCCCGACAATTGAAGATCAACGCCATGAGCGGCGGCTTCTTCGATGGCCGCAGGTTGATGAGCAAGAAGAACTAAGAGCTTATGGGGATCACGATTTTTAAGGGCTCCTGGAAGATCGGGTCCCTGGCCGGGAAATTGATGGCTTGCCCAATCATCAACACCTGCAAGATCAAAACTGTCACCCTTATCCCCTGCCTTTATGGATACACGAGCATTTCTTAAAACCTGCAACCCTAAATGTGCCATATGGTCACACCACGGCTCAACGCCCGAGTAATATTCATGATTACCCGTAATAAAATAAACGCCGAGAGCGGCCTTTAATTGAGCAAGAGGAGCCACATCTTTTTTGAGTTCGTCAACAGAACCATCCACAACATCCCCTGTGAGGACAATAAGATCTGGCTTTAAATCATTTACCTGATCCACGACTTGCTGCAACCAATGTTCATGGATCAAGGGACCAATATGAAGATCTGTTATTTGTACGACGCGCAACCCATCAAGAGACGCGGGCAATCGTTTGAGTGCGATGGTCAGGGGTTTGACTGTGACCTGTCGCAAACCTTTGACCAAAGAAAAGGCACTAAGAAAACCACTCAAGCCCAAGACGGATATTCCAAAACTATATTGGATCAAATTTCGACGCTGAGGATCATAGGGAGGAATAGATGATAAGAGTGAGAAAACAAACCATAAGATGTCGGCAACCAACATAACGACCAACAGCAAAAGGACACACCCCATCCATGGAAAGACCACCCATTCCAACCACGATGCCATTTCACGCGGTAATGACCGACTGGCCGGAAACCCAACAACCGTCAGTAATAATAGCGATCCAAGAATAAGAGCGGCTATTCGTCTTTGGCTTAGCCCCCACTGGAGATAAAAATTAAAGCGCAGAAATAAGTAGAGATGAATAACGGTCATAAGCACGGCAAAAATACCAAGAAAAGCAATAATATGTCCCATACGTGTCATGAAGTTATGTCTCGTGCTTGAAAAGGGTTAAAGGTCTTGCTCCAAACTTAAGGAAAAACACTCAAGCCCATCATCGTGGCCAAAAAATGTCGAATTCTGGGGTTCATGTTGAATGAACGCTCATAAATTGTCTTGCTTAAGACAACATCATGCTCAATATGAATCTATATTGCAAATAAAAGAGTTTGTCCTGTGGACATCTCTTGACACTGTCTTTAATCCTGAAAATTTATGAAAAAACGTATCTTCATAATATACTTCCATCTCATGCGCCCTAACAAACACAACCCTTCTTTGAAGGCATGGTCGTTTTTGGCAACTTTTATAAAGCTTTGAAAAAATGCCTTTAAGTAGATTCTTATTTTTTATGATTTAGAAAGCCGTCAATAAATGCACTTACCACGTGCCCAACATCGGGCAAACTGTGCCCGTAGGGGCTAAGATTATGATAGGGCAATTCTCGTAAACGGCATATTTGGCTCATGGTTAAAGCAACAAGACCGGCTGTTATCAGAAAAACTATAATGCCAATCGTCATACCCGCAGCATAGGCATCAAGACCATAAAGAACAAGCCAGTGATAAGCCATATAAAAGCCGCCTGCCAAGAGAGCACAAATCATAAAAGCACTTATGACAGACAAAATGACAAGGGTGGCAATGCCCGAAAGAAACCGTTGCAGCAACCCCACACTCGCAAGTGCACTGCCAACTGTTGCGGCTCCTAGAATTTTACTGAGCATGACGCCCTCATCAATCTATCAAAAGATAAAATATTAACGACGATAAAGAATGCCTGCGACCACGCCAACCCCAAGTGCGATCAAAGCGGACTGAACAGGATTATTGCGAATCTTAGTGGCAACTATATCGCTCACATCCGTAAAACTATGTCCAGCTGAATCAGCTAATTCACGCACATGCTGCCCTGTACGGCGAGCTGCGATCTCGAGATCATCTTTCATAGCGGAAGCTGTTTCGCGTGCACTGCCATTAAACCGGTGCGCAGCATTTTCTAGATCACTTCCAATATGACAAGATTCATGACTCATAGAGTCTTTATCTGCTTCTAATTTTTTGTCTTTGCCTGCGGAAAACATGGGGGCCTCTTTCTAAGGTTGTGAACAATAATGATATGATTGATATATTAGGCTCATACATGAGACAAACTGTCGTATGTACGCAGACAGAACCCTACATCGATCGATAAGGAGCCTTTTGATATTTATCAAATGAAACGTCTTGTTTCTCTAAAATGCATCGTAATAAATTTCTTATAAGCTATATAAAATAGCCAAGTGAAATCGCGTGAAGAGCCGTTCAAAATACTTAATGTGTGCTCAACAGAATACCAAAAAACGTACTGTTTGAAAGAACGTAAAGTGAAAGAGAGGACGCAGGACGTCCCCTCTTCCATTTCAGAAGTTACGACTTTGAACTACAATTACCTTGGGTCTGAGACTTATCAGCCTCAGGCTTCTTATCAGCGTTTGTTGATGATTGTGACGACGCCTTCTTCTCAGGTGTCTTATTGAAATCGGGGGGTGCAAAAACTACTGGTTTTTGTTCAGGTTGCTGAGCCATTGAAATGCCTCTTAGGTTGTGCGGCAATGATTTGCCAACGCTGTCTACCTACTCTTATCTAGGCATGTCGAGTTGACATCCATCAAATAGCGCGTGTCAATTACACAAAGGAGGCTTCTTAGAAAAACGACAGCATGATACAGCTTATTTTTAAATAAAGATCTTTTTACACGCGTCATGTTATGGAAGAAGTTTTATATGGATTTTCTAAATATGAAAGTTGTGACGGCAAGAACAATGGGGGCACTTCCCGCAGAAGAGGATAAGCATAATTAACTCGGTGTTTTATAAATAATGTGATTAATGTTAAGCAATTTCATGATCTTAAAATCGTGATTTTTTGATATTGATCAACCCCTATATTTCCTGACGACCTATCATAACCCTGTCTTTTACTGATACTCGTTTACACATCCAAATGCTTGAAATCATATGTTTGATCATTTATTTTGGTGACTACCTCCATTCACAACCCGTGCAAACAAGGAGCTGCGCATGCCCATAAAAACTCTTTTTACAGCCCATGCATCTTCAAAAGGTGGGCGCAATGGCCACAGTCAGACCGCAGATGGCCGATTATCTTTTGATCTAGCATCGCCTGGGAGCCCTACAAAAAAAGCAGGGGTTGTGACAAATCCTGAAGAGCTCTTCGCTTGTGGTTATTCAGCCTGTTTTGGAAGTGCGCTTGAGTATGTTGCCGGCCAGCAGAAAATCTCAGTCGAGGGAGCTGAAGTGCAGGCAGAGGTAAATCTTAATCAGAGCGAGAGTGGGTTCTCGATTAGCGTAGTTCTGAAAGTATCCATTCCTCATTTGGAACGCATTACTATTGAGAAGTTACTCCTTGATGCTCATCATGTCTGTCCTTACTCCAAAGCAACACGCAACAATATTGATGTAAGACTAGAAGTGGCTGAATAGGATATTCTCACGAGCGAACAACGTGTTTCCCTCAACGAAGGAACATACTTTTTGAACAAGTCGTCGCTTAGGGTTTTATAACTGCGCAGGCAATGCGTGCCCCTGCGTTCCCTGTTGGATCTGTACTATAATCATCCGCTTTCTCATGAATGATGATGGACAAACCTTGTCCTAACTTCTTTTGACTTATATATGGCACCTGGGTGGTAAAGATCTCAGCCTTAATATGCCCTGTCGATTCCACGTAAAGATTCGGAAGATCCCCAGCGTGAAATCCCGCGTGACTAGCGAAGCCATGATGACGAGCTTTGGGGTTAAAATGACCCCCCGCCGTTTTAAAATCAGGAGGAACACAGTCTCCATTTTCATGAATATGAAGCGCATGGGGCCCTTCAGGCAAATCAACATCAATCGTTATTAATGTCCCATGCGTCATATCCTGAAAAGTTGCCGCACCTATTTTATTACCTTCGGTATCTATAAAAGGAGCCGAGAAGGAAGGATCCGCCAGAACAGGTGCTGCGACCCACATTAAAGCAGTCATGCACAGTATAAATATAGACCATTTCATCAGAACCCCATGTGTAAAGCGGTTAAAAACTAGCAACAAATCCGTGATCACTGATCGCACGGCTCGATTGATCTCAAGGTTGAACTTTCTCAAATGCCGCCATTTCTCTGGCTTGCAAAGGGGGTGAAGACAAAGCTACCTCTGTGAAACCGAGTGTATCTGTATTGCCATCTCTTTTTGTCAAAATTATATTCTCAACAAAACGATGGCCCGTAACTATAATTTTCGTATAAGCAAGCTTAGGATTATCTAAATGACGAGGGGTTAAAATCATGCTCCATTTTTGATGATCTCCTTCACGTATTATCACAAAATCTTTTTCAAGACCTGTCCAATCGCCCATTAAAGCCCCGCCGACAATATCATAAAGATGGCGCAGATTCTTGGTCGGCAACTTCATACTAATACCACCAAAATTCTGCATTGCTCCTTGAGGAGTAATAATAGTTGATGTAGGAAATGGCTGCTCGATTCCCCAAATCAGCCCATGTGTCGGGGCAACGACAAAATGACCTGATGAGACCATAGGACCATTGCCTCCATTAATTTGGTGCTCTTCCGTGAATTGCCCACGAAGAATTTGATCCGTGTTAATATGTATCTGTGCTGAAGGCGCATCGACGGCCAAAGCTAAAGGAGCACTCGTAATTAGGAAAAGAAACATCCACAAGAGAAGGCGCATTTGAAACTCCCTGCATATATAGTCGTTAGATGGTTAAAAAAGGAACTTGCTTCATTGAATGAGGCGGGACTTGTTGTCCCAACATTCTTTTGTGGTTCTATATAAGCTTTCTTTCTTTTTCAAAAAAGTCCATAACTTTTAAACTTTGACACGCTATTCTTTTATATATGGATTTCTTATTTGACGAGTCGATTTCTTCGTTGCCCTCCTTTTTTGGGAAAAAGACAAACTCAATAGCTAATTTTGATAAAAATCAAATTGACTGTTTAAAAATAGAATAGGGGTATTATCCAAGTGGGTTCTTTTATAGGCAAATAGCAAAAAGGCCAAATGATGGAGATTCTTCAACGCATATACGTTTTGCGCATCAACACTTTTACACTTCATCAAAAGTACAATAACATTCACTCCAACAACTTCATGAATTAATTAATCTCGAAAATCCCGATTTATGTTGTTTTGTCGAAATTGACAGTGGTTCCTTTAATTCTTCTTATTTCAACCAGCTTGAGATCTTAGAAAATTCATCCTACGCCTTTTCAGATATTGATAATAAATATGCCCCACTAAGTTTCTTACGAAAAATGGCCGTAACTTCTGGAAAGAGCAACGCTTTCGTTGCTAGGAAAGATTATGCTTTTGAGAAACTCTATTTTAGCTGTGGGTTTAAACGTCTTATTTATAAAATTTTTCTTGATGATGAAACGGTTGTTTACTTTGCACACTTTGCTCTTAAGCAAGCCATTCGGGCACGACAGATTTCTGAAGTGCATAAACTAATGCAAGAAGAAAGAAGAGAGAAGAGAGGTCTTCTTTCTGGGTGACTTTAATATATTGTCAGGTCTCAATGAAATAGAGCCACTTCTTGACAAAGGTCGATATATTTTACTCAACCGTAGAGACAGCACAACTTTTATGTTCTGTGGTAGCCGGCATATTTTAGATTTATGTATTTGCACTCAAGGTATTAGCAAACATGCTTCTCTCAAAATTATACCTCAACCCTATTCCGACCATGCGGCTTTAATGCCGACAGTCCATTTACAAAAAGGCATTAAATCTATTTAGTATATAATGGGTGTTCCTGATGTTATAATCTGTTATTTCCTGACGAAGGTATGAAAATGTTTGTTATCCGCAAAGCGAAGGATCGCGGCACAACCAACTTAAGTTGGTTAGAAAGTTATCACACCTTTTCTTTTGGTAACTATTTTGATCCTGAACAAATGTCCTTTGGTTCTTTACGCGTCATCAATGATGATCGTATTCTCCCTGGCGCCGGGTTTGGAACTCATTCTCACGATAACATGGAAATTGTTTCCTACGTGCTCGAGGGGGCTCTGGAACACAGAGATAGCCTTGGAAATGGATCTGTTATAATTCCAGGAGATGTTCAACGCATGAGCGCTGGCAAAGGAATTCAGCATAGCGAGTTTAATGGATCCAAAACACAGCCGACTCATTTCTTACAAATATGGTTTATCCCTCAAACACGAAATATACTTCCGTCCTACGAGCAGAAACATTTTTCTGCTCTCGGGAAGAAAGGTCCTTTGCTTTTAGTAGGTTCGCCTTCAGGCCGTGATGGCTCCCTTACTATTAACCAGGACGTTGATATGTATGCAGCCCGCATTCACCATCAGGACGCAATAACGCATGAGCTACGGGCGCACCGAAAGGCCTGGCTTCAAGTAGCACGAGGAGAAATAAAAGTTAATGGCATGCAGCTCCAAGAAGGAGACGGTGTTGCGACAAATGATCCATCGATAATCCTTAAGGAAGGGCATAATGCTGAGGTTATTCTTTTTGATATCGCCGCCGATACATTGAGCTAGGCCTTCATACGTATCTCGACGCATCAAAAGATTGAACACCCAGTTTCAAGTAAGGGATAGGAAACAGTGTAACGGAGAAATATGTACTATCCTTAGAGACAAAGAGTAATCTTAAACTTTGTAGATCTTACATACGATGATGGACGGATTTTTATGATCGAGAAGCGCAGACTAGGAAATACAGACATCAAAGTGACGTCTTTGTGTCTTGGAACAATGACCTGGGGCCAACAAAATACAGAAGCTGAAGGCCATCTTCAACTTGATTATGCGTTCGACCGAGGTATCAATTTTATCGACACAGCTGAATTATATTCCATTCCCCCACGTGCCGAAACTCAAGGCTCAACCGAAACAATTATAGGCACATGGCTCGCAGCAAAGGGTGGTCGTGATAAAATTATACTTGCGAGCAAAGTAGCAGGTCGCAGTTCCTTTAATTGGTTCCGACCCGAAGGCAAAGAAACACGACTTGATGAAAAAAATATACGTTACGCTGTTGATCGTTCTTTGAAGCGTCTACAAACTGATTATATTGATCTCTACCAACTTCATTGGCCTGATCGCGCCGTTCCTCTTTTTGGCGGCAATGGCAATATTTTTCGTGATCTACCCACACATGACGATAGCGTCCCCATTGAAGAAACATTGGCCGTGTTGGGCCGACTTGTTGATGAAGGAAAAATTCGCTACATAGGACTTTCAAACGAGACAGCATGGGGAACATCGCGTTTTCTTCAAGCCCATCTCAATGGACATGGTCCACGTATCGTCTCAATCCAGAACGCCTATAATTTATTGAACCGAACTTTTGAAATAGGACTGGCGGAGATTGCCTTGCGTGAACAGGTGGGCTTACTCGCTTATTCTCCCCTCGCCCAAGGCTACCTCTCGGGTAAATATCAAAAAGGAGCTCGCCCTCCTAATGCACGAACGACCCTCTTTAATCGTGGCCAGCGCTACGAAAGACCAGGCACCGAAGAAGCTATTGACGCCTACCTTAACTTGGCTCGCGACAGGAATCTTAATCCGTCTCAACTCGCCATCGCCTTTGTAACATCACGCAAGTTTGTTACATCGACTATTATTGGCGCCACAACTATGGAGCAGTTGAAAATGGACATCGATTCTTTGGATGTAAGTATAACTACAGAACTTGAAGATAACATTGATGCCATACATCAAATACACCAAAATCCAGCCCCTTGATGTGATTGCCGTCTTGTTCACTTTTCTTAGAAAATGATCTGGGTGTGGCGGTGCTTGGAATCTAGAAAAGTCTGAGTCTGAATTTTTTTGTAGAGAGCTCTGACAAAGACCAGCGCTGCTATAGGAAAAACCTGCCCTGTAAACATCCTCAAGCGCCACTAAAAATCTATTAAACACTCATGGTGCCAAGATACCCTTTAATTGGCCACCTACATTTTCGACCGCTGCCTTACTTATTGAAGCCGCAGGTACTCGCTTGAGCAAACCACCTATTTTTTCCTTAGCGAGTTGCGCGACAGAAGCCTGAGTTGCTGCCGACGTAAAAGTCCCAAAGATCTGTTCCGTTACCTGAGCGACACTTACACCACTATCTTTGCCTATGTTTGTTAAATGGATCTCAGGTAAACGAGCACTTAACTGTTTACCTTTGAGCATTTCTTGGCTTATGGCAATCACTCCATTGCGAATGACAAGATCACGAATGATAACTTTTCTTCCCGGTTGATCGCTCACTTGGTCATCTTTTGAGGCGTTTGTTGAATGATGATCACTCAATGAATGAGCGTATGCCAATGCATTATTCTGTATGGTCTGTAAATTACTCGTGCCGTCATTTAAGAGCTCATAAATCACTTGGGGTTTATCGATGACAACCGTTTTGATAACGATGGGCCCATCTCCGTGCAAGGAGGAAAGATCAACCGTCACTTCAATTAACCCAAGATAGAAAGACTGTGGTGTTGTGAACCCCTTGGGATTACCAATGCTTAATCCTTTAAGCATACCATCACCCGAACTCAACGAAAGCTTTACTGTATCCAGATCGACTTTTGCTTGTGTTGCCGCCGATGCATATTTTGCGACATTCGTCCGAATGATGACATCGAGATTCGTGAAAAGAAAATATCCGCCAAGAACAACAAGCATAAGGATACTTAAGAAGCCTATGACGATTTTTTTCATCATTTTACGTTCTCCTGTGTAAGGTAAAGTAGCTTTAAATCTCTCTTATCCAGAATGATTCTCTAGGAGAAGCATGATATCTTGACTATTAAATAATATTCTTTTCTTTAAGGAAAGAGAAAAGTAAACCCCCTCTTATACCTTTGATTATTGCTATCAAAGTGTTTATGTAGATTGGGCGGGTAAACTTAGCTCTGCTTCTTTAGTTTTTGGATCATTTTATCTAGGGACTGCAAAAAACATGATCGGTCACGCTGTGAAAAGGGAAGATTACTTCCTTTTATAAGACCAGACTCCCGTAGATAACTGTTAAATTCGCGAGTCGCTAACGCAGAGCCAATATTTTCAACTGTGAATATCTTACCCGTAGGATTAAGAACACTCCCTCCCTTCTCAAGGCATCGTGCCGCCAACGGAATATCAGATGTCACGACAATGTCGTGGGCCATCATATGTGCGATAATCCAATTATCGGCCGCATCAAATTCTGGACCAACCTGGATCAGCTTTACGCGGGGGTCAAAATGCGCCCGCAGAATTTGATTGCTGACCATATAAACTTGCAAGTCATAACGCGTAGCAACACGAATAACATCGGTCTTTACGGGGCAAGAATCCCCATCAACATAAATATCAAGCACATAAATCCCACAAACAAAGGAGCAGCTTCATCTTGCTTACACCGTTGTCATAAATGAATTCATTCATCGCCTTACATCCTTTTTTCAACACGTTGTGGGGCTACAGCTTTTAAAAAGGTTGAATCTATGTTCCAACTATAGTTTGGCATAGTTTTGTTGAAAAAATCTTCTTGATGCTGTGTTATCCACGCAGCATAGGACTTTATCAGGGGCAAAATATCGTGTCCCATATAGATATGAACCGGCGCAACATAGGTTTGAACATCCTCGCGCTTCTGTCCTGTCACTTTAGCAACAATATCAAAGGTTTCGTTTTGATGAGTGTCCATAAATCCTTCCGCTTTAAGAAGGGCCCTCAGTAATTTAGGGGGAACATCAGGATGCTTTGCAAGATATCCAGAGGTCGAGGCACAAAAACTGTGGCGATGATAAATGTTTGCATTATTTACAATTTCGCCGATTGCCCCATTCATGGCTCTTCGGATACCCGATCTCCAAGGCTCCCACGTCACAACCGCATCAACTTGATTACCCTTCAAAGCCGCTAACATCGTGGCTGGCTGTAAAGATACAGTTTTTATATCCGCCCAAGATAGACCATTTTTATCAAGTAAATGAATGAGAAAATCCTGGGAAGACGTCGACATAACTAAACCGATTTTCTTATCCTTTAAATCTTTAACCTCATGAATTGTCGAAGGAAGTCGAAAAACAACAGCATCGTCATACATAGCGCCATACGAAGCCAGCAAGCGAAGATCTTCCGTTTGAAAGCCTGCATAGGCTACATTCGTTATAACCACCGATCCAAAATCAGCCCGTCCCGACATAACCGCTTCCATAGCGAGTTTACCTGTTTGAAGAAGCTGATATTCGACATCTAAGCCCTCCTCAGCAAAATAGCCCCTATCAATAGCAACGAGGACGGGGACAGAAATGCCCGGGGATCCTGCGTAAGTTACCTTTTCAACATCATGGGCTTTAAGTGAACTTACGACAAACGTGAAAAAAAGCCCTACCGAGAGGGAAAGGATCAGACGGGCAAGAGAGCTTCTCATGACATCAACAAAAGAGACGTTATTAATCAGTGCATAAGTAGAATCATAATTTGATTGACAGGTGTTGGCGGGTGTGATTCGCTGGGGTTATGACAAAAGATGACGCCCGCAGATTGGATCACACGACACTGGAAGCGATGCGCGA
>Ga0302277_1000724_pt1 | contig 25024 bp, 16 predicted proteins | sample III_Bog_N3_1_FD_198759 | JGI IMG/M metagenome (GOLD analysis project Ga0302277, IMG submission 198759) | Peat permafrost microbial communities from Stordalen Mire near Abisko, Sweden - III_Bog_N3_1 | ecosystem: Environmental > Terrestrial > Soil > Wetlands > Peat | place: Sweden: Abisko... | reverse complement strand
CCATAACGGACCTACAAAAAACTGGAGGGGATTTGCAACTCGCTGATTCTATTGGCGTCCCCGACGGGATTTGAACCCGTGTTATCGCCGTGAAAGTGGCTCAGAGCCTGGTAAGTTGTTGAAATCAGGTGGCATGGATAGCGCAGCAAGACACTTTCGGGCATAGTCGGAGCCGCTTATTGGACGCCTATTGGAACAACGCAGTGCGGTGCTCGGGAGCCATGCCTTATGGAACCGATGCACAAGAATATCCTCGAACCTCTCCCTGAAAAGCCTCCACGCTCCAAACTGGAGCCTCACCGTGAACTGATCCGCGAACTTCGCCGCAAAGGGCGGACGTATCGCGAAGTTGCCCGCCTCTTCCACGAGCGGCTGGGACTTCATGTCGCACTCAGCACGCTTCACTCCTTCGTGAAAGTCCGCGCAAAGCATCGCAAGCGAACTCAATTCGAGTTGCCGCCCGTAGGCCAGGCTGGGGCGGCGGTGTCGCCGGCACTCGAACGCGTTGCTGCTCTCAAGGCAAAGCCTGCGGTGCGGGAAGCGAAGCGCGCTCGCTTCGTCTTCCGTGAGAACGAACCACTGACCCTAACAACCAATGGAGGTGAACAATGACGGCCAATACGAAGCGTGTAGTTTTCACGATGGGAGGCAAAGGCGGAGTCGGCAAAACAGGCGTCATGGTGGCCCTGGCTGAATGGTTTGAGGCGAATGAGATTCCAGTCACCTTGCTCGATCTCGACACAGAGAACAAGGCCCGTGGCTCCCTGCAACATTTCTTCAATGGGAAGGTCACCAAAGTCAACATCCACACGCCCGCCGGACTTGATGCCTTCGTCGATCATCTCGATGGCGGCACACCCATTATTCTCGCCGATATGGGCGCTGGGGCCGGGCAGGTTGCGGCCGATTGGTTCGAGTCGATGTACGACGATGTCTCTGCAACCGGAGTCCGCTTCACTGCGGTTGGCGTGGTCACGCCGGACCCGGCCAGCGTTGAAAGCGTCCTTGCCTGGGCAAGCCGTCTACAGGAACGGGTCGAGTACGTCATTGTCGAGAACGCAACCAGCGCACTGGCGGACTTCACCTATTGGAAGTCTACGGAGCAGGCAAATCGCTTCCGCGAAGCCTTCGCGCCGGAGATCTTGCAGATGGAGTTCCGGCTGGCCGAGCTCGAAAATCCTATCCGCCAGCATGGTGTCCAACTCGGACAGGTCGCAGACCGCAAAGCCGATGTTGATGAACTCAAGAGAGCGTCTCTCGTCATGCGCGCGCAGAGCTACCGGCGGCGGCTCTTCTCTGAATTCGACCGAGCAAGGCAGGTATTCCTGCCATGAACACGGAACCGGAAACGTCCAATACAGTTGCCGTGGTGGGAGAGCCGACTCTGTTCGACTCTCTCGCCCGGCTTGTCCCCGAAGAGATGCAGGCCGCGTATTATCGCGTTCTCGCTCATACTCGCAAGCTCAGCCCCGACGACGAGATGCTGCGCATTCTCGAAGCGATGGGCATCCTGGCCCTGCTCACCCGCCAAACGCCGATGGAAATTGCCGAAGAGCGCGAGCGATTTCAGGAGATGCTCGATCTTCATCAGCAGTTTTCTGACGATGCACAACAGAAAATGCTCGGCTATGTCTACAAGCTGGAGTCGCGGATCGCTCGATTGCCCGAAAAGATCGAATCCGGGCTTGATGCACAGAAGATTGCAAGATTGCTGAGTGAAAGTCTACGCCAGAATTTTCTCGAATCCGGCCTGCCCGCTGCGGCCAGATGTCTGCAAGGAACCAGCGCGGATATGACGCGCGCGCAGAAGGAACTCTCTGCCGCGCTCGGCAATCTGAGTGATTCAAACGGCGGAGTCGTCGCTCAGGTTGAGTCTGCGAACAACCGGCTCACGCAGTCTCTGGAGAAGCGGGAGAATGCTCTTGATGCGCTCTTGTATCAACTAAACACCTGGTTGCTGTGTTTCTGGATTCCGCTGATTTCCACTGCGACCCTGGTAATCGGACTGGTCGCAGGAATGGGGATTCGAGGCTGCATGGATTCGGGTCCCGCAGAGGCTGCATCGCATACGCCAACAGTGGTGCAAGCAGCACCAACTCTTGAACCGCAAGAGAACGGCGGGGCGGTTAGCAGCCCAAAGCTGCAACGCCATCGTCAAAGCAAATAGCGGCGCGGATCATGAGCGATAGAGGGGTTCTCTATCGCTCATGGCTGGCTGGAGATCAGCAAGCGACCGCCCTCCCATTGCATCCCCTGAGAAATAGCCAACTATGTCGTTATCCATGAACGCTTTAACGGTGTATTGCTCGTTAATAATACTAACCGACTGGTGTAATATCTACATTATGTTATAATCCATTTTGTGACACCCTTGTGGAGGGTAGAGATGAATGATGCGATGCGAAAAGAGGATCGTCGTGCGGCGGAGGGCTATTCTCCAGTCGCTGGCAATGGGGCGCGGAACCATCTGCACGAGGTTATTCCGGGCAAAGACAGATTAACCGTGCGGGGCGTTCCGGAGAAAACTCAGTCGGCCGCCGCTGCCGATGCTGAACATTCGAGGACCCGCTTGCAGGCGTTTCCGACCAATGCATTCGCCGCAGAGCCACTTCTTGACTCGGACCAGGCGGCAGCAATCTTGAAAATCCATCCCAAGACGCTCCAAAGGATGGCACGGAGAAGGGACATTCGCGCCTTGCAGATCGGCAAAGTCTGGCGCTTCCGCGCATCCGTCCTCGACGAGTGGATTCAGCAGCAGCTTGCCAGTTGATTGAAAACCGGTCTCGGCCTCTGCTTCGGATGCCGTACGCCTTATGCCAATCCTGCTGCGAGAGCCTTTACGCCGCGCAGGTCGATTTTGCCTGTGCCCAGAACCGGGAGCGCATCGACATGGAAGAACTGATTCGGCCGTGGCTTCCATAGTGCTGGCAGATCACATTGTGCTAGCTTCTCAAGCATCGGCGTGAGCTTTTCAGTTGGAAGTGTGTAGACGACCACGATGCGCTCGCCCTTTTTCTCGTCTGGCAGCGCGGTTACTGCGAAGACCTGCTCCGTAACTCCAGCCAGTTCGTGCAGCTTGTCCTCGATCTTGATGTGCGGCACCATCTCTCCGCCAATCTTGCTGAAGCGCGAGAGACGGTCAGTGATCGTCAGGAAGCCGTCCTCTTCCATCATCGCGACGTCACCGGTCGTGTACCATCCGTCGCGTAGAACTTCGGCAGTCTTCTCCGGCTTGCCGAGATAGCCTTTCATTACATTTGGCCCCCTGACGAGCAGCATTCCTGATGTTCCGGGAGCAACCGGTTCGCCAGTGTCAAGATCGACGACCTTGACGGAGACGCCCGGCAGAGGATGTCCGATCTTGCCGCGTCTTGCGCCAACCTGCCTGAAGCCTGGAGCACGAAAGTCGCGACCATTTACCGTGACTACAGGTGAGCACTCGGTGCAGCCGTATCCCTCCAGAGGACGAATGCCAAAGATGTCCTCAAAGGCCAGCGCAACACGCTCCGGCAGCTTTTCCGCGCCGACCAGAACAAATTGCAGGCTGCCGAAGCTCTCCGGCGAGCAACGCTTCATGTAGGCTTGTAAAAAGGTGGGAGTGGCGATCAGGAATGTGACCTTGTATCTGCCGACAAGTTCGCTGATCACCTTCGCGTCCAACGGGTTGGGATGGTAGACAACGCCGATGCCGTTCACCGCGGGCATCCACAAGGCGGCCATAAATCCAAAGGAGTGAAAGAAAGGCAGGATACCGAGGATCTTGTCTCTGCCGCCGAGCATGAAGACCTGCGAAACCTGTTGAATGTTCGATGCGATATTGAAATGAGTCAGCATTACACCTTTGGGGTCGCCGGTGCTGCCGCTGGAAAAGATCACGGTTGCCAGATCGTCGATGGCAGTTTTGGTGGCAATGCGTTTTGCTCCGATTGCCTTGTAGAGAAGCCATTGCGGTGCAAGCCATGTAAGTGCAAGTGAGAAGAGCTTCTCACTGATGCGTGGCGTCTGCAATGCGTCTTCAAGAAAGAGAGTGCGCCCAGGAATTTCCAGTTTGGGAAAGCGCTCGACGAAGGCTTTTGAGGTTATCACTACATCGACGTCGCATTGGCTGGCGCAGGATGCGATCACTTCGCTAGACGCGGTATAGTTCAGATTCACAGGAATACGGCCAAGCATTAAGAGTGCATAGTTGGTGAGCGCTCCGCCGACTGAAGGAGGCAGCAACAGACCGATCATCTCTCGCTCACCGATTTGTTGGCGCAGTCTGCGCGCGATGTAAATGGTCTTGGTAAGCGCCGGGGCGAAGCTCACTCTGGATGTTTTGCCGTCGGCCATCATGAAGCGCAACGGGAAGCGCCGCGCGGTATGAACAAAGGCGCGGTCAAGTGTCTTCATGCGCCGCTTGCGCTGTTGGAAGGCTTCGGCCTGTAACTCCTGCACGGCACGTCGAACCGCAATTGCAGTGGACGTTGGCAGCATCGGATTGCCAAAGCTTACTGTAACTGGATAGGGAATGTGCTGCGGCATTTTCCATAGAAAGCGTCCGCGCGCAAAGCTGAAGATGCTGCCCCAGACACCGTCAAGATTCACGGGAATGATCGGCACATCGACACCCTTCATGATCCGTTCCAGGCCACGACGGAAAGGCAGCAACTGCCCGGTCCGCGTGATCTGGCCTTCGGCAAAGATGCAGACAATCTCGTCGTCGCGCAGAGCGTCGCTGGCCGTGCGCAGTGAGCGAATCATCTCGCGTGGCCGCTGGTCGCTGGAGATCGGAATCGCCTTCATCGCTTTGGCGAAGGGCTTGATGAACTTGTTGTCGTAGATTCCCTTGAACATCAGGAAGCGGATGGGCCTGTCGGTCGAAGCAATCAGCAACAACACATCCACAAATGACATGTGATTGCATACCAGCAAAGCGCCCGTCTTATCGGGAAAGTTATCACGTCCCAAAACTTTCACACGATAGATGGTATGAGTTAAGAAGAAAAGGATGAGGCGTCCAAACCACTCTGGTAGCAGCATCAGGACATATACTGTGCCGATGCCAGTAATAAAGGATGCAGCAACGATCACTCCGCGCGGATTGAGGTGGATATATGCAGTAAAGATGTAGTAAACACCCGACGAAAGCGCGATGCCCACGAAGGACAGCAGATTTGCAGCAGCGATAATGCCGCCTTTGTCTTTCTCCGCCGGTCGGTGTTGAATGAGCGCGTTGACAGGTACGGCATAGAATCCCGCCCAGAAGCCCAATAGCGCAAGCAACGCGCCGGAACCAAGAAGGCCAAATTGCATTCCGCCCAGCGCCAGCCCGGTAGCGGTCATTCCGATGGAGCCGAGAGGAATAAGTCCGTACTCAATCTTGCTGCCGCTTACAAGACCGGCGATCATGCTGCCAATGCCAATCCCGATAGCAAGCGCGGCATTCAGGTATCCGGTCTTAGTCTGCCCGATGTGCAGCACATCCGGCCCATAGACAACCACCGTCGAAAACAGCAACGAACCAAGGAACCAGAAATATGTATTTCCAACGACAGCGAGAAAGAGCGCCTTGTCGCGACGCATCAATCCAATCTGCTGCCAAAGATCGCCGAGAAAATTGATGCGGTATCTCTTCTCCGGTGCTGCCGCCGGGACGCGATCAATGCCGAGACTCGTGAAGAAGCCAATAACAGCGAGAGTCAGCAGGAAGTAACCAGCATAGACCTCGCGTCCATGAAAGTGCTCCGCCAAGGCAGCGCCAGTGATGGTTCCAACAATGATCGCGAGGAAAGTCCCAAGTTCTATTACGCCGTTGCCCCAGGACAAACGCTTGGCGGGCAGCAACTCTGGCAACAAGCCATATTTCGATGGGCCAAAGAGCGCCGCCTGAGTCGCAACAAGGCCGAGCGCAACCAGACAGGTGGGCTGCGAATGGTTCGCTAGTCCTACGGTTGCCACGGCCATGGCTCCGATTTCCATCCCCTTGGTCCACAGCGTGACCCGCCGCTTGCTGAACCGGTCTGCAAGCCAGCCTCCCGTCATGCTGAAAAGCACGAAGGGCATGGAGAAGAGAAACGTGACTAGGGAGACAAAGCTGGAGCGCTCGCTGCCCGCCAGCCCCATGCCGACGATCATAGCAAGCAGCAGGTTCCGCAAGATGTTGTCGCTGTAGGCACCCTGAAACTGCGTAACGATCAGTGCCCAAAAGCCGCGCTCGCCGCGTGGTAGCGCGGGCGATGCGGGCAGAACTTCGGAGTTCGTGTGCGAGTTGGTCTGGGTCATAGAATGTTTGGTGGAGCGTTGTCGATTATAGCGCGACTTGGCTCAGATTGTTTATACTTCCATGTCATCGACAAACGGATCTGACCTCTCTCTGTCAGAACGGCACCTCAGTATTATCTTGCAGAATTTATTGCAAGAAGCGCTGCCGAGTCCGTTCTTTTATCAGATATTTGAGTTTCCAGTCGATTGAGGGTAAGCAGACATGGACGACAGTTTTCTTGTTCTTCTGGCAATTGGCGCTCTTCTCGCAATCCCCACGATTGCGATCATTGCATTGGTTCGCACTGGACGCCTGCGCAGGCGTCTTGAGGAGGCCTCTAGCGATTTCGGCGACAAGATCAACGATTTGAAGGGGGAGATTGTCGGCCTGCGCCGCGATCTCTCGCAGCTTTCTCGGCGCGTCGATCAGCCGGTCGCTGTGGCTCCTCAGACCGCGCCCGTGAAAGCAAGCGTGCCTGAGCTGCGCATAGAGCCCGCAATTCATCATGCAGAGGGCGCCGCTCCGCCGCCACTGAAATTGCAGGCTGCACTTGTCCCTGAGCCGCTGGTCTTCTTGAAGCAAAGCACACCGAGCGCACCGCCCCCGCTGTCCAAGCCAGAGGTAGTCGTGGTCCACGACAAACAGATTGCGAGCGCAGTGGTTGATACTGCCCCTGCTGCCGCTGCAAACGAGGAAGAGTGGCTCCAGTACATCGCTAAGCGGGGAGCTACCCTCAGAAAACCCGGCACTTCCATCAAAGACGAATATGAACAATTTGTGGCAGCTCGTGCTGCACGCCAGCCAGAAACTCCTCACGTTGCGGCGCCAGCAATGCCGGCTTTAACTGCACCTTCTATAGCAGCGCCTCCTCGCTTTGCATCGTTTGAAGCAGCGCCCCCGCGCAAGAGTTTCGCTGAACGATTGCGCACCACACTGCCGCTTGAAGAATTGCTCGGCATGAACCTCTTCGCCAAGATAGGCATTGTCTTGCTCGTTCTGGGGTTTGCGCTTGGCGGAAAGTTGGCGCTGGTTTCTATGGGACCGGCGGCAAGAGTCGCTCTCATTTACGCTGCTTCCGTCGCGCTGCTCATAGGAGGAATATGGCTGGAAAGAAAAGAACGCTATCGAATTGTCGGACGTGCCGGTATCGGCGGCGGATGGGCGACGCTCTTCTTCACAACCTATGCCATGTACCACGTACCCGCAATGACGGTCATGGCTTCCAATACACTCAATTGCGTGTTGATGCTCGGCGTGGCGATTGCCATGGTGGCGCATACCTTGCGCTATAAGTCACAGGTAGTTACCGGACTCGCATTTCTTCTGGCATTTTCCACCATCGCGCTGAGTCAGGACAGCGTCTACGCTCTTTCCGCAGGAGTCATTCTCGCTGCGGGCATCGTGGCCATCGCGCTGCGCATGGGTTGGTTCGAACTGGAAGTCTTCGGCATCCTGGCCAGCTATGCCAATCATTTCTACTGGCTCTACCGGCTCTTTCCAGACGGCGTGGCCGGTCACCAGTTTCCGCAATTCTGGCCGAGCGCGATCATCCTGATCTTTTACTGGGCGATCTTCCGCGTCTCCTATATTGTGCGCACCATCCGGCTTCGGCGTGATGAATCCATCTCCACTATCGCGGCATTGTTGAACACCATGCTGTTGGGCGCAGTTATGAAATTCCAATCCACACGCCCGGAGCTTGCCTTTTACGGAATACTTGCAATCGGCGTGGCGGAGTTCATCTTCGGGCAACTACCAATAACGCGTCGCCGCCGACCCGCATTCGTTCTGCTCACAGTAATCGGCACTCTGCTTATCTTTGCTTCGGTGCCCTTCAAGTTCAGTGGCAACAACATTGCATTGTTCTGGATGATCGCGGCCGAAGTGCTGCTGATTGCCGGGATTCAGCAAAAGGAAATCCTCTTCCGCCGTCTCGGTCTGATTGCTGGATTCGTCACTGGATTGCTCGTTGTCTATGAAGCCTGGGGCATCATCGACTTCCGTCAGCATTCGAATTTGCCGCGCATACAGGACGGCATTCTGCTGCTTACATGCAGCGTGCTGTTTTATTGGAATGCGCTTTTCATCCGCCGCAAATGGAGTTCTCTCTTCGACTCATTCGGCGGCGCGCTCGCAATGTGCCACAGCTACATCGGCGGCGCCACAGCTTTTCTCGGCCTGTGGTGCATCTTCACTGGAGACTGGACAGCGGTAAGCTGGGCTGCACTTCTGCTTGGTCTCACGCTCGGCACAAAATATCTCGATGACAATCATCTGCTGGCGCAAGGAGCCTTGCTGTTTGTTGCGGCGTGGTACACCTCCGTTGTTGTGAATTGCCACCTCGACGATTTCTATCCGCATCACATTGCAACTCGCCTGATCACGCTGCCGATTCTCGCGCTAATTTTTTATATCGCGGCCTGGACGCTTTCAGCAGCCAAAGACCTTGGTCCGCATCCGCGCAGACTTGTGCTGTGGGCGGGCACTTCGCTTATTGCGCTGCTTGCATGGTTTGAAGTGGCTCCCGTGTGGGTTGCACCGGTCTGGATGGCACTTGCGGCTGCGCTTTATCTGATCGCTCGCCGCATCAAACTCCCGGACTTCGCGTATCAGGGTTATGTGCTGTCGGTTGCCGTCGGCGCGCAACTTATTGCCGTGAACCTTTATGCGCAAAATTCATTGGAGCGCTATCTTCCCTTCATCGGCTGCGCGGCTGCCTTCTACGCCATCTCGCGTTTTTGCGCTTTGCAAGGTGCTCCTTACCGCCGTCCTGCTGCATGGATGCATACGTGGGCTGCCACGGCATTGATCGCAGCGCTGGCCTGGAACGAGTCTCCGCAGCTCTGGCTTGCGGCCATCTGGGCGGTCTTTGCGCTCGCTCTGGCAGTGATTGACCGCATCTTTGATGTAGAGGAATTACCGTACCAAGCCCATGTTCTTGCTTTGTTGGCTGTGCTACGCGCAGTCACTCTCAATCTGTACGCGCAAGATCAATGGCGGGGCGTTGATCTTCGGCTCCTTACAGTTTCAATCGTGGTCGCGGTTCTCTACACTTTGGCGCGCTGGGTGCGAATACCTGAGTCTGTTTCTGCGCGTCATGTGTATACCTGGGCTGGTTCGGGCCTTGCCGCATGGCTGTTGTGGAGCGAGCTACAACCCATCAGCGTGGCGCTCGGCATGGCAGTCTTTGGGCTTGTCCTCTTCGAGTTGGGCACATGGTGGCAGCAGAAGCAAATCCGTTTGCAGGCGTATGCGGCATTGACAGCGGCCTTTGCTCGCATCTTCTTTGTCAATCTGACTGCGGCAACCCTGCCCGGTGAATCGATCAGTCCACGCATCTACACCATTGTGCCAATTGCGCTGATCTTCTTCTTCGTATGGACGCAGTTGCAATCCGACAAGGCAAAGCCGGAGATTGGACGCTGGTCGCCGAGCGATCTAATTGCTTTCTTTGGCTCAGGAAGCATAGTTGCGGTGCTCTATTTCGAAACGCCCGTAGAGTGGATCGTCGTAGCCTGGGCCGCTCTTACACTCGTGTTGGTGATTGCAACATGGGCACTCAACAAAGAGGTGTTTTTGCAACAGGCAGTTCTTCTTACGGTGGGAATCGTCGGACGGGGAATTGCGCACAACATCTTTGGCGGAAGCTACTTCTCTGCCGGTGGATGGCGCGGAAACTTCGCCGTCTTATCAATCGCCTCCGCGCTTCTCTTTGCTGCTTTGCCGATTGCATTCCAATTGCGAAAGCGCTATGCGGATGGACGGGTCGTATCGCTCCTTGGCCGCTATCTGGCCCTGAAGCGCCCGGAACAATGGTTCTTTTTTGCTCCGGTCGTGCTGATTTCCATGATGATCGCCGTCAAGATGAATCCTGGAATCATGACGCTCTCGTGGGGCATCGAGGGAGTCGCGGTGATTCTTCTCGGACTGCTAGTCAGCCAGCGCAGTTATCGCATCACGGGACTATCTTTGCTGCTGCTCTGCGTAGGAAAGATAGTTTGTCTCGATGCCTGGCGTCTGAGTGATACTGACCGGTATATCACATTCATTGTGTTGGGAGCGTCGTTGTTTTTGGTGTCCATGCTCTATAGCAAGTATCGAGAGACCGTCAGGAGGCTGTTATGAAGCACACTCTGGCGCTTGTATTGATACTGCTGTTTGCGGGTGGCGCTCTCTACCTGGCGCAACACAGAAAGCGCCAGGACGCGGTGAGTGCCAACGCAGTTGTGGATATGGCCGCGGATTGGCAGCGCGACATGACGCGCGCGCCCATGCAGTTCACGCGCATCTCTGACGAACAAGAGACGCAGATTGGCGATAAGCTGGCGCTGCAATATGTATCCGCACTACCCGAAAAGAGTGCGGAAGCGCGGGCAACCGAGCAATACGTCAACGAGGTAGGTGGACGCGTTGCTGCTCATGCAAAGCGCAAACTCAACTATCGATTTCATCTGATCGGCGACGCCAATCTGATTAACGCCTTTGCATTGCCGGGTGGTCACGTCTTCATTGGACAGGGGCTTCTGGACCAGATGACGAGCGAGGATGAACTTGCCTTCATCCTTGGCCACGAGTTGGAACATATTGACCACTATCACGCAGTTGAGCGCGTTCAGATTGAAGCGAAGCTGAAAAGCCTGAACCTTGACATCGTGGCGGCCGTCGCTGAGATTCCAATGTCCCTATGGCAAGCCGGTTATAGCAAAGATCAAGAGTTCGAGGCAGATCGCGAAGGACTGCGCATTGCTGTTGCTGCGGGCTATTCGCCTCAAGGCGCGGTTAAGATGACGGAGAGATTGGAAAAACTGCAACGCGAATATGTGATTCACGCAGAGACGCCGACTGGTGAGTTGAGTCAGGTTGCAATCGACGGATTAACGGGCTATTTCCGTTCTCATCCGCTGTCCTCTGAGCGCCTTGAGCAAGTGAATATGGTGATTGCGCAGGATCACTTGGCGAAGGATCAGCCTCTGAAGCCGTTCCACATTGAATACGAAGTTACCAGCGGAGAGAAGTAGAAGGCAGTTGGCTGCAAATGCGCAGTCACTTCCACGTGCTTCCACCGTCCGAAGTTATCCATACGGTTCCATCATCTGATTCAACTGTGCCGGACTGCGCAGTTTGAAAGTGAATGTGAGCAATGGAATGCTCGCGGCCATCCTTCCCTGGGAGGGCAATCTGAGTCCATGAGACACCGCTATCGGTGGAGTGATAGAGTCGTGAATTCTCGCCGCCAATCCAAACCTCTTCATTGAAAACCGATATGACGCGCATCTTCGATTTCTCATTAAGGAGAACGGGCTGCCATTCTCCATTCTCGAAGGAGCGCTCAGGCTGACCCAGAGCATTGATGTGCCAATGCGGACGCGCAACTGCAACAGACGGAACTGTTGATAATGCACGCGCCATAGGAGCGCTGGCGAAGGCGGAGACAGGCTGAGCGGGAGCGGCTTTCTGCACAGATATGCCTGGCGTCGCCATTTCACCCTCTACTGCGCTGTCTTGGTAGGACATTTGCTGACTAAAATCGGGTTTCTTTGCCGATTCAAGTTGCGCTTTCGATATGGCATTCGCGGCGTTTATCGCTTCAGAGCTTGAATGCGCCTTCGGGTTTTTCAATTCTGAACTGCCTGTTGTCTTGCCGAATATCTCTTTTCTCTGCTGGGGGGGCACCGGTGCCTGCTCAGGCGATGATGAAGGAAGTTGCGGGGCTTCTCTGGTTGCAACCTGAGTGCCTTTCTGGAACGTGTGCCGTTGCTGATAGAGCAATCCTGCTGAAAATACAACAAGGATGCTTGCTGCAATGCCCATCCAAGGCAGCCACATGCGCTGCGACGAATGCACGAGACGCGGCAGCAGGAATGGCTTCAACTCTGCATCAGGGATTCCTGCGGCTCCCGCCGCAGTGCTGAGTGTTTCACGGCAGTCGGCGCAATTTGCGAGGTGCGCCAACACCTGCTGATGTTCACGCTGTAAAAGCGTACCTTCGGAAAGGGCTGTAAGTAGATCGGAATCGGGGTGAGGCTCGCCGTGCCGGCCTCGCGCCAGTTCCCGTAGCAACGGATTGGAATCTGATTGCATCACTTCACTGATCCATTTCCTTACCTAACTTAGAACGATTCGACAGGGCTTTCTTGCCGTAGATTATCCGCGACATTTACATTGAGGTCGCGTACGTCAATTTCCAGCAAAAGTTCCTCGCAGCGCTGTGGATTGATCCCCGCGGTTTGCAACCGTTTTCGAAGCCGCTTTCGCAACTTCCCCGTCAGCTTTTCCAATTTTCTGCTGATTGTGGATTCATGTACGCCCAACTGGCGTCCAATGTTGGCCAATGTTCGCTGATCGAGAAAATAGGATGCAAGAAGAAATCGCTCCTCGCTGCCAACTTCGGCAAGCGTCTGCGCAACAGCCGTAGTTACGCGGTCATCTGTCTCTGCAACTTCCACGGGAGAACTCGCCGCAAAGCCGACGCCTGCTTCAATCTGTTCCTCTAGGCTCACGTCTTTCGCTTGTGTGCGGCAACGATCTATATGCTGCCGCGCAAGCACTGTCCGCAGCCAGCCTTCGAGAGAACCGCGTCCCATGTAATAGTCGAGCTTTGAAATGCGACGACCTTCACGGTTTGGAATTCCGTAGAGTTCAGCATAGAGTCCGTCAGCAAGTTCACGGCCGGTCGCCTCGTCCTTGGCAATACGATAGGCCGTTTCATAGAGCGACGCTCGAAAACGGGCAAGAAACACATCCCATGCGTGCTCATTTCCAACCGTACATGCACGCGCAAGGACCAACTCCCCTATACGTAGCGTCGCCACCACTTCCAATCGCTCGGCCTCGCTCGCATCCCTCGTATAACGAATCGCTACTGCAGCCACAATCTGCTGGAAATTCTGGGGCGGTATACCGTAGCTCTCCGCACCAGATTCGCCGTAGCGATGCGCGATGGCAGCCAACACTGTACTCTCTAAGGCGGAATCTTCAGCCGCGATTGAAAAGGCCGGATTTTGGGGAGTCGACAGCATTGCTACCGATGGTAGCAAATTCCCTGCAAGAATCCTACATCCCATCGTTCTTCTTTTGTGCAGGGGTAGCAGTAGTTGGCACAAGGAGGATGCAATGGCAAAGGTATTGAGGTTCCGGAATCACAGTTGGAACATTGGCCCGAGGATTATTCTGACTTCTATTTGCGGTCTGATGCTGGCTATTCCGGCATCGGCCGGCGGTCCAAATGAACAGACTGAGTTCAAAGTGTTGCCGGCAATTGTGCGCGGAAATCTGGCCATCTTCCCTGTGGTGGCCAACCACTCTTACGATACCTCCCAACTGATGACACTCGACGAGGGCATTCGCTCGGGACAGGTTACAGTGACCGAAGCCGGGGATGAGCGGGGCCTGATCCGTCCGGGCCAAGTAATACCGCGGCGGCAGGAAGGTGCTGAGGTAAATCGCCTTGTGCTCTACAACAACTCCAGCCGCCCACTGCTTTTGCTTGCGGGAGAGATTGTCACTGGTGGCAAGCAGGATCGTGTAGTTGGCTCCGATCGCATCGTCCCGCCGAATACGGGACCGATCGATCTCGGAGTCTATTGCGTAGAACCGGGGCGCTGGGTAGCCTCCAGTTCCAACTTTGGCTCGATGGGCGCGCAGATGGTGCAACCGAGCGTACGTACATCGGCGATGGCCGAACGCAATCAAAACCAAGTTTGGGCGAATGTGCGCGCATCGAATGCAAAGATGGCCAACAATCTGAGCAGTGCCGAGGCGGCGTCCGTTGCAGGGACAAGTTCTTACGCAAAGGTCTTTGCGAGCGTTCCAGTTGCAAAGATGGTTAGCGCATATGGAGGCGCGGAGAGCGAGCAGGCTATCCTGCGCGATCTGCGGAGCAAAGGCGCGGTTGGCGTGGTGGTCGCAGTTGATGGACGCGTTCTATGGGCCGATGCTTTTGCCAGTACGGAGTTGCTCTCGAAGTACTGGTCGAAGCTAATGCGCAGTTACGTTGCCGAGGCAATGACTTCTGCAAGCAAGGGCACAGCGGCGGATATTCACGAGGCGGAAGTGTACATGAACGTCTTGACGGGTGGGCGCGAAATTGTGGAGACCGAGCCTGAGGTATATCGCCGAACCGATATTACCGGCGATGGATTTCGTGTTTTTGAGTTGATGGCCTTGCTCCCCAAGACCGGCTTTAACGTGCATATCACGAAGATTAGGCAGTGAAAGCGTAGAGCTTGGCTATACCATAAGGTCATCGCGATTTTATTGACCGCGTAATGGCCGGCGAATTGCCGACAGCTCAGACGCCTATCTGGCAAGGTGGAAGGGGAACGATGAAAGGCAAGAAACTCCTTTGGAGTATTTGTTGCACACTGGTATTTCTGGCTGTTCTTGGAGTCTGGGAACGCCCTATCAGCGGCCTCTACTTCAAAGGAATTGTTCCTTTGCGTTTGGCTCTGGCGGGCGCTGAAAGCCGTTCGGTAACGGTTGCCGGTCTTCGCGTCCATTACGACGTGTTGGGACCGGCCAGCGGACCGCCGGTGATTTTGGTGCATGGACTGGGTGGGCGCGCCGAAGAGTGGTTGGACTTGGCCCACTATCTCGTCAAGGCTGGTTATCGCGTCTATCTTCCCGATCTGCCCGGCTACGGTCGCAGTCAGAAGCCGACGAGCTTTTCCTACTCGGTGCCCGATGAAGCCGCCATCGTAGTTGGCTTTTTGGATGCAGTGGACTTAAAGCAGGTTGACCTGGGCGGCATTTCGATGGGTGGATGGATCGTCCAGCTTATTGCCAGCGAGCATCCAGAGCGTGTGCGGCGGCTAATGCTCTTCGATAGCGCCGGCATTCACGAGCAGCCTTCATGGGACACGCGGCTTTTCACACCTTCGACTCCCGCCGAGGTATCACAGCTCAATGCATTGCTTTATCCTCATCCGTTTCCGGTGCCGGGATTTGTGGCACGCGACATCGTGCGACTGACCGATCAGAACGGTTGGGTCATTCGCCGTGCAGTGGCATCGATGCTCGCTGGCCGCGATGCATCCGACGATTTGTTGCCACAGCTTAAAATGCCGGTGCTGATTGTGTGGGGCGCAGAGGATCGCATCATGCCGCTCCATGAGGGCGAGAAGATGCACAGCCTTGTCCCGCAATCTCAACTGGAGATATTCCCTGACTGCGGCCATCTGTCCCCCATGCAGTGCGCCAGTCAGGTCGGGCCAAAGGTCGTTGAGTTTGTGAAACAGTAGGTTGCGCGACAGGAGACACTGACAGGTCTGGAGCCTTCCCATGACGGCCTCTATTTTCTCCTTCTCCTCCCGCGGTTAGATTCGTTGTGGTTCATTAGGCGTCAAGCTTATTTACGCAATGATTCCGCCACCCACACCGGCGTTTCCTTCAGGCAAACTCCATTATTTTCTGTAGGTTAGCGCATGGTCTTCCACGCTCATATACTAATGCTGTAAGATACGTATCGACAAGGAAACCATATGCCTGCCGCGAAGAAGGCTACACCCCGACCAAAGCGCAGAATCGTTTCTCCCGCAGAGGAGCGCACTCAACTCCGGCTCACCGTGGATTCCAAATTCACCAAGAGCCATTTCAACCAACTTTTTGCCGTGCTCAAAATCCGGCGAAAGAATGCCTTGGCTGAACACATCATCATGAGTTTCAAAACCAAGGCCGCGCAGACACAGCTTGTTGCCTTCTACAACAACCAGTGGCTGAATATTCCATTTCAGAGCATCGACACCGCGTTCGTATTCCCTTTGACGTTCGAGATCGCCGATGAGCTGGAAAGAGTTGGCGGGGAGATTCTCGGCGGGGTTAATCGGTCCAAGGCATTTCGCGTGATGGTGGCCTACTATGCCTTCGTCCATAAATTGAAGAATCAAACACAGACTATTCCGGCATAGCCTCTTCAGCGCATCTTCCAGACGAGATGGTGGTGTGTCTTCAAGCAGCATTTGTGCCTGGAACCGGAACTCAGGCGTATGCTGCGCGTGTGCGAAAGGCCGTCGCCGTATTGAAAATATTGAAGCTATCCCAAGCCCTTCTGGCGTGTAGACTAGTCCTCGAACGCAGTGCGAACAGTCTTCGATCATCTTCGAACACTGTTCGATGTTGTACGAATTCTGTTCGATCTTTATGGATTACGTCACCGTTCCTAAGCCGTCAGGCTTAGGGATGGTGTCTTCCTACAAAGCGAGCGCAGCGAGAGTGTTCTTCTGCATGTTTCCTCAAAATGACGCTCGCAGAATCAGGTGCCTTTGACTACAATTGGGGGATCACGATGTTAGCTTGGGCTTTACTGCATCCTCACGTTCCGCCCGAATTCCATGAGGATTTGCAGAATGCGCTTTCCGGTTTCCTATGCCGTTGTGTTCCTCAGCAGGGTATAGTGACTCAGGCCGTTGCATTTGGAATTCGAACAGGGTTAGCGTTGGGTTGTGCTGACTTTGCGGGCCATGACGGGTGGTGCTGGATATGCTCAACGGCATCTGGAACACAGCGACTATTACGATGAAGGCCGTCGTGTTCAAGGTGAATGGCATGGCCAGGGCGCGGAGTTGCTGGGTCTGCGTGGAGAGGTAACCCAGGAGCAATTTGAAGCAGTTCGAGAGGGGTTGCATCCAGAGACTGGAGAATTCCTCCGCCCTCGCCACAGTGCTGACCGTATTGATGCAAATGGAAACGAACAGAGCAAAGGGAGATCTCTGTACGATCTGACTTTCTCCGCGCCGAAGTCGATTTCGATTCAGGCGCTCGTCGGCGGTGATGAGCGTCTGATTGCCGCCCATGACCGAGCTGTCCGGGAGGCACTGGTTGAGGCAGAGAACTATGCTGCCGCGCGCGTTCGGCTGAATGGTGCGAACGAGGATCGGGCGACTGCCAACTGGATTGTGGCCGCATACCGACATGACACCAGCCGGGAACTCGATCCGCAACTGCACACCCATGCTGTCACGGCCAATTTGACCTTTGACGGTGTGGAGGGCCGCTGGAAGGCATTGCAGGCATCAGGGCTGTATGAGCGCCGTGCGTACCTGACGGAAGTTTACCGAAACACCCTGGCGCGTGAAGTATATAACCTGGGATATGAGATTGAGACGCGCCGCGATTCCAGGGGCAGAGATCACGGCTTTGAGATTCGCGGCGTCTCGGATCAGTTGCTCGAAAAGTACAGCGTACGCAGCGCGCAGCGGGATGCATCTATCGAACGATTCACCCTGGAGAATGGCCGCAAGCCGACCAATAACGAAGTCGCCGTGCTCGTCCGCGAATCGCGCGCCGACAAACTGGCGGAAATCTCCACGGAGAGATTGCGGACGCAGCAGCACGCAAGATTGTCGCCTGAAGAGGGCCATGCGCTGAGCCATCTGCACAAAGAGTCTATTGGGCATACCGGAGTGATTCCACATGAACTCTCGCAAGCAGCGGAGTCGCTTCAACACGCGAAAGAGCATCTCTTCGAGCGTAGCTCAGTTGTGCGCGAACACGAGTTGATGACTGAAGCACTGCGGTACGGGCGCGGAAAGATTGATCGCCATCAACTGCGCGGTGCTCTGGAGTTGGAACAGTCGCAGGGGTCACTTATCCGGTCCGGGAACAATCTTGCCACGCGCGAAAGTCTTGAACGCGAACAGCGCATGATTGCAGCGATAGACGGTGGCATTGAACGCTATGAACGTTTGGGCGGGAAGCGCAAATTCAGCCCATCAGAGCGACTGCGAGAGGAACAACTGCGTGCCGTTCATCAGATACTGGACTCGCAGGATTTCGCCGTCAATCTACGCGGAGCCGCCGGAACCGGTAAGACCGCTACGCTCACGGAAATCGCTCGTGGTTTACGCGAGGCTGGCCGGGAAGTATTGGCGGTTGCGCCAACGCGCGGCGCGGTCGAGGAGTTGCAGAAGGTCGGCTTTCGCGATGCGATGACGATCTCGCGATTGCTGGATGACCCAAAGGCGCAGACCGCGCTGCACGGCAGAGTGCTGGTTGTGGATGAAGCTGGCATGGTCTCAGGCCGTCAGATGGAAGGCTTGCTCAAACTGGCGGAGCGAGAAGACGCACGGATTCTGTTCTCCGGCGACACGCGGCAACTTCAGAGTGTCGAGGCATCGGATGCCCTGCGAATTCTGGAGCAGGAATCGCGGATGAAGAGTGTGTCGCTCATGGCTGTGCAGCGGCAGACGCAGGCTCAATATCGGGATGCCATACAGACGTTGCGGCATTCGCCGGAACAGGGGTTTGAAAAGCTGGAGCAGCTTGGCGCGGTTCGTGAGGTTCCGGTTCTGGAGCGTGCGCAGGCGGTGGCATCCGCCTATCGGGCGTTCACGTGTGACTCAGCCCGCACGGTTCTTGTGGTTGCCGGGACGCATGACGAGATCGGCAAGATTACCGATGCCATCCGTGAGGATATGAAGCAGCGCGGCGAACTGGATCGCGGCATTGTCGCCGAGCGTTACGTTCCACTGCAATGGACCGAGGCACAAAAGAAAGATTTGGTGAACTACAAGTCAGGACAAGTCCTGCTCTTCCATCGCTCTTCGCGTGGGATCGAAAAGCATGAGGCGCTCACCGTCGAGTGGACAGACAAGTCGGGCATCGTTGCCAGGGACCAGCATGGCATGGAGCGCATGGTGAGTCCATCACAGGCGCGCTCTTTTTCGGTGCATGAACGCCAACAGATTGAGGTGGCCCCTGGCGACAAATTGCTGTTGACGGGCAATCGCGGCGGTGCTGGCTTCCGAGCGACCAACGGCGAACTGGTGAAGGTGCGCGATGTCGATGGCGGCCGCATTCACCTTGAAGATAGCCGGACGCTGCCGGCCAATTATCATGAGTTCGATCACGGTTATGCTGTCACCGCGCATCGCAGCCAGGGAAAGACGGTGGATGCAGTGATTCTTTCCGCCGATGCGATGAAGCAGGAGTTATTCTACGTCGGGGCCTCGCGTGGCCGTCAGGAGATCGTCGTGGTCACCAGTGACCGCGAGCAACTGCGCAACTTGCTCGGCATCTCCACGGCGCGGCCATCGGCAACTGAACTGGTGAGAGAACAATCGTCGCCTCATCCCGCGCCAATGCTTAACCCTGAGCGGCCGCCATTACAGACCATTGAGCCGTCGCTGCTACGGAAAAAGGATCGTCATCGGCACAATCTGGCAATGAGCCGGTGATTCTGGGCAAGCATGGGCAAGCCATTGGCACGATGCAACGCTCTCTTCCAACTTCTGTGTCTCCAGCGTGTTTGTCTCGTACGACAGGCCGACCGTTTCAAGTTCCTCTTGGATGGACACTGCATCATCTGACAGAATCCAGCTAAGTCGGCCAGTTTTTGGTTGCCGATCCAGTGAAACGAACCGGGAACAGTATTATTGTTGCTGGTGTCTAAGTAAGTGAAGGACTGCGCAAGTTCGTTGTCCGAATCCTCCAGAGCGGAGTGATAATTGCACTCGTGATCGTTCTGCTCATGTCCGTCGGGTCCAGCTTCTATGTGATTGTAGGCAACCGGCCGTCAAAGTCAGATTCACCAACGCACGATGGTTCATGCGCAGGGGCTCTTACAATTCAGATGCGTGGGGGACCACAATAACGCCCAATGCGCACCACACCTGATGCAAAGAAGGAGTTTCTCTTGGTCTTTTATGGCATTTCCGTAACAGTCAGGAGGAAGATGGCAGAGACGCGTTGTTTGTCAGCCGTTCTCCTCGCTATCTTAAACTGTGCGGGTCTGGGCACTAGCATCGGCCTGTCGCAGACTCCGATATCAGCATCTGCCGCGGCCTCCGTAGAAGGCGTGATTGTCAACCAGAACCTCTCCGGAGTCACTGTCCGCCTGGAAAGCGCACCCATCAATCCGCTGTCGTATTTCGACGGCTACTCAGCGACCATTGAAGCCAACGGAAGTTTCCATTTTGAAGATGTTGCGCCTGGCACATACCGCTTAGTCGCGGAAGCTAAGCCCTCGATGTTTGGAGAATATGGTTCTCGTCCGCCTGAAAAGCCTGGAGAGATTCTCCAGGTCAGGCCAGGGGACAGCATCCAAGGTCTCTCTCTAGAACTCTTTCCCGATCCGAAAACAATTTGCGGTCATGTTGTAGATACAAACGGTAAACCGATTGAAGTTAGCATTGAGCGGTATACTCGCGGAAATTTCTGGGATCATTCGGATGGACCACGCGCCAATCTTGAGCTACCAACCAAGCGAACCGACGCTAACGGATATTTCAGTATTCCAATTCGCTCTTTCAATCATCAATCCTTCTTCATTAGAGCCGGAGGGGTCTGGTATCCGTCCACAACAGCCTTTGCGGACGCCGTCCCACTTGAACCCGCCGCTCAATCTGACGCAGGATGCACGGCCAACATTCAGATCAAGCGAACGGACTGCAACCTGAGTGTTACGGGGATGATTCAGGGCGCATTGCCGTATCCCGTCAACGAGTACAAGGCTTCGCTGTTTGCTGCACATCCGACCGGAACTTTGTTTCTGAGCGATACTCATCCTCTCTTCCGGTCTGATGGTGTTGACTTCGAGGGAGTCTGCGCTGGAAGTTATTCGGTCGTATTGGAACATCACCTGAACGGTAAAACAGAGGACTTTGCATCTCAGGTTTTCCAACTGAAAGAGCCATCTGTTACGGTTCAACTGGTCGCGGTGACACAGAAAGAACTTGCCGAAATCGCTCAACCTAAAGCTGCTGAGGCGGCAACTGCTTCGGTGTCAGGAAATCTGCGACTGGAAGGACTCGACTGGGATCAGGAGTCGTCTTCTCCGGTTCGTGTTTCACGTCAAGCTAAGTTGATTAGGGAGGGAGACCTCAATGGAGTATTTCCATCGATCGATGCTCAAGGGAAGTTTACGGCTAAAAACCTGAAGCCGGGAACTTATGCGCTTAGTTTTGGCGAAACAACGCATGGTGCGGCATACATCAAATCATTCACGGTAGATAGCCGACCAGCTGATCCCGCGCACTTCACGATAAATTCCGGACAAGACATTTATATTGAAGCTGTATTCAGCAACGATGCGCGGAACGCAGCAGGACATCTACGCGCAGACTACACAGCCCAGCCGCACTATCTGCCGAATGGCACCCACCCCGCAGCTTCGGTCTCCGGAATGGTTACCGGAGCAGCTGCAGACGGCGCAAAAGTGAAACTGAGCGCCCTGCGGTTTAACTCGGTCCGTTCGAATCTGTACCAGACAGTTGCTTCAGAGACCGGCGCATTTCACTTCGATTCAGTCGATCCTGGAATTTACAATCTCTCCACGGATGGAGAAAGCCATCAGCACTCATCCTATGGAGCAAAAGGACCTGGGATGGAAGGGATGCCAATTGTTCTCTCTGCCGGTCAACATCTCGATGGAATAACATTGCAGACGTTTCCAAAGAGTTCACTTTGTGGCAGGGTCCTCGACTCTGACGGAAAACCGCGCTCTGGAATCGAAGTATGGGTCCAAGGCTATAAAGATAGAATCTATGTAAAAGGCTCTCCTGTGACGTGGCAGAAGCACTCTGTCACCGATGTGCAGGGCAGATATACACTTGCCGAAGTGGGGCCTTCCTCACTTCTGCTTTGGGCACAGGTTGGCGATATAAAGACTTACTATCCGTTTACAAACAAATACTCTGAGGCGCTGTATGCCGACCCTGGACCAAAAGACTCCGCCTGTAACTACGACATCTATCTTCCCGCGCCCGGGAAAGAGCAGGCCGAAAGAGGGTACAGCGTTTCAGGGACAATTGATGGCCATCTTGATCCGGCTCTGGGCGATCATTTCTATGTGAATCTGAATCCTGAAGAATTTGCTCATACACCTCGAGTCAAGCCCCTGGAAGTCAAGGCCGCAGGCAGCTTCGAAGTGAAGCAAGTATGGCCTGGAAGGTATACGCTCACACTCACGACGAGTTATGGTAATGGGTTCTTGCCTTGCAGAATGCCAAGCTCCATCTGCATGGGGTACTACCATCATCTGCTCGCATCGCAGCAGATTACCGTCACAAATGCCGGCGCGCGGGGATTGAAGCTCAACGTCGGCGCTTTGCCCACGCTTGATGGGGAAGTATTGATAGACGGCAAGGTGCCTGAGCCTGAACACCAGGTTGGGACTCCCAGTCTGTCGGGAGAGTCTACCAGCGTAGAAGTGTCCTCCGCCAAGCTCGACAGCAAAGGGCATTTCACATTCAAGTCTCTGGATGTGGAAGACAATCTGTTTTCACTGGGAATGTACCAGCCTCGTTACTATATCCAATTCATCGAACTCGATGGAAAACCGATAGATGGTCAACACATTCAACTGCATTACGGCCAGTCCGCGCATCTGGTGGTTAGATTGGCCACGGACGGAGCGTCAGGTACGTTGACCGCTGATCCCAGTCAGCCGCCAGTTGACCCTTATCCCAACCGAAGCTCTCCGCTTGTACTAATGATTCCCGATCCGCTCCCGGAAGACAATACAGGCATTCTTACGGGTGCCTACTCAACCGACGGCGCAGCTCGCTTCTCTCAGGTTCCGCCGGGACACTACCGCATTTTGGCCGCAGATAATCTCGTTCTTCCTGGGGAAGGATTCATGCGTCCCTCAGGAACTGTCTATCTGTCACGTCACGACGATCTTGTGAAACTTGCCGCGCTTGGAATGCCCGTAGAAGTCAGCGCCAATCAGCACTTCAACTGGAGCGCCCCGATTGTGACCGAGCAGATGCGCAGAATGCTGGCGGAAGAAGGATTTCCGTCAACATTCTGAACCATGACAACCGAGCAATGTTTGAATTCGATTCAGGCATGGAACTGCTCGTCATCCGCTTTGATTTTGTAACAAGCAGGAGAGCACATGGCAGTTATGCGTAGGTTATCAGCACTTTTCTTCTTGTCTCTTCTATGGTTCGGGGCGATAGCGCAAACGCCGATGGCGAATAATGCAAATGCGCTTGTGGAAGGAACGATTGTGAACAAGAACCTTTCCGCTATTACCGTGCGCCTGGAAAGATCTCCGGTCAATCCTCTGGCTTACTCTGACGGCTATTCCGCAGCGGTGGAAGCCGACGGCAGCTTTCATTTTCACGACATAGCGCCCGGTGCGTATCGTTTGACCGCCGTAGCGAAGTATTCGATGTTTGGAGAGTATGGCTCTCATTCGCCCGAAGCATTGGGAATGATTCTTCAAGTACAGGCGGGTGACCACCTTCGCGGTTTGTCACTGGAACTCTTTCCCGCTCCAGAGACCATCTGCGGGCATGTGACAGACGAGAACGGCAAACCGCTTGAGATCGATGTAGAAGAGTACAGAATCTCCGATGGCTATCCCGATGGTTTCGGCGGAAGACAAGTCAGAGTTGAACTGCCTACCAGGCATACGGACTCCAATGGATATTTCAGCTTTTCGATACCAGGAGATCAGCGTGCATGGGACCCGGATGGGTTCTTTATTCGAGCTGGAGGGGTTTGGTATCCGTCAACGAAGGATTTTTCGAAAGCTGTTCCGCTCGCACCATCGGCATAATCTGTTTCCGGATGCCAGGCGAACATACAAATCAAGCGTTCGAAGTGCACTGGACAGGTGACGGGGATGTTCCCGGTCGGCGAGAAATCGGGAGGCGAATATGATGCTTCGCTTTATGCAGTCCAGCCCTCAGGTATGTTGTTTCTGGTAGATGCGCATCCGGCTTCAAGGGCGGACAGGGTTGAGTTTGACGAAATCTGCGAGGGGAGTTATGCGGTCGTTGTCCGACCCTCCATGAGTGGATACTGGAAAAGTTTTATATCTTCAGTCTTCGAGTTCAACGGACAAACCACTTCAATCGCACTGTCGGAAACAACAAATCAGGATATCTTCAAGACCGGCACCGCCGGGGGGGCGGAGCCTCAACTCGTTTCGCTCTCCGGAAATCTGCGATTCGAAGGTCTGACGCAGGCGCAGGCTTGCCCAGCGCATTTCTGGCATCAAGTAGCGTTATATGTGGGTAAGAGCAAGGATAAGGGCTATTCTCCGGCGTATATTACATCGCCTGATGCTCAAGGCAACTTTACATTTAAGCGAGTACGGTCCGGCTATTATCAAATAGTATTCGATGAATCAATGCATGGCGCTGCATACATTCAAAGCTTCACCGTCAATGGGCAATCGGTCGATCCGTCGTATTTCTTTATTTTGCCAGGAGCGGCGACTCGTGTCGAAGCTGTATTCAGCAACCAACCTGCGAATGCGACCGGGCATCCGCGCGCGGATTACAATGCGCCTCCGCATTTGTTGCCGGAAGGCACGCATCCTGCTGCGTCTGTTTCCGGGCGAGTAATCGGGAATGGCGCACCTGGAGCAATTGTACAGTTGTCTGCCATTGCGTACAATTCCGCACGATCTTCGATATATCAGGCAGTTGCAGCAGCCGACGGCAGCTTTCGTTTCGATTCCGTCGATCCCGGCATCTATAAAATCTTTACCGAGGGAGGAGAAAATCAATACTCCGCATATGGAGCGAAAGGGCCAGGCCTGGAAGGAATGCCTATAAGACTTTCAGCGGATAAGCACCTCAAGGACATTCTGCTCACAGCTTATGCCAATGTCCCTCTTTCCGGCCCTGCGTTGAACGAACAATCGTTGCACTTCGCGACTGCCGTCACGGACGGAGCTTCTGGCAAGTTGTCTGTTGATCCGTAAGCGTCCTAAGTTTCCATCTGGACTGTCCGTGGCGGGGCGGTGAACGATGAGTGCATGGTTTATGCAGACAGGAAGCGGCCAGTTCGCCGGGCGCGGGTGTATCGGTCGGTGGCGGAGAAGCG
>Ga0302277_1000723_pt1 | contig 25038 bp, 24 predicted proteins | sample III_Bog_N3_1_FD_198759 | JGI IMG/M metagenome (GOLD analysis project Ga0302277, IMG submission 198759) | Peat permafrost microbial communities from Stordalen Mire near Abisko, Sweden - III_Bog_N3_1 | ecosystem: Environmental > Terrestrial > Soil > Wetlands > Peat | place: Sweden: Abisko... | reverse complement strand
CCGCCTCCATAGGGGCGATCATCCACGGTACGGTAATTATCAGTCGTAAAATCACGCGGATTCCACGTCTGCAACACAAACTTGCCCTGCTCCGCTGCGCGTCGCGTCACGCCATACTGGGTAATCGCGCCGAACATTTCGGGGAACAAGGTAATGACATCGAACCTCATACCATTCAATGCTTCTCTGCCCAATCCGCAGTCCAGTCAACCCGAATCACTTTATCCGCGAGACTCACTTGCTTGATGGCGCTGGCGATGAACGGGATCAGTATCTCGCCGCTCGCCCCCCGCACACACAACACCTGATTGGAGCCGGTATCCATCAAATTATCTACTATGCCCAGACTTGCGCCTGCGACATTCACCACATCGAGGCCGATCAGGTCAGTCCAGTAATACTCATCTTCGGCCTGTTGCGGCAGGCTGCTGCGCGGCACGGCCACCAACAAGCCTTTGTATTTCTCGGCGGCGGTACGGTCATTGCAGCCCGGAAACTTGGCGATCAGGCCTTTGCTTTGTACAGCAAACTTTTCCACGCTGACCTCGCGCCAAGGATGTTTGTCATCCCCCAGCCACCAAACCGGAAATTCGGCAAGACTATCCGCGAACTCGGTGTAAGTCTTTAGCTTCACCCAGCCGAGTATGCCCTGCGCACCCGCCACCCGCCCCATGATTACCATGGGGTCTGTTTCGTTACGCTTTGGCTGCGGCACCAGCGCGCTTGACCAGCTTGGCAACGGCTTCGCTTACTTGCGCGCCCTTTTCCTGCCAGTGCGCTACGCGATCCAACTGGATACGCATGCCGTCCGCGCCTTCAGGGGCAACCGGGTTGTAAAACCCGATGCGCTCGATGAAACGACCATCACGGCGATTGCGCGAATCCGCTACAACCACGTTAAAAAATGGACGGTTCTTGGAACCGCCGCGTGCAAATCGAATGACAACCATAGTTAACCTACTTTTCGTTAGCAAATGCCAAAGGGCGCGAATTTTACGACACTTTGCGTGGTTATGGCAACAACTAATACGGCCGTGGGGAAAGGGCCGGGATAAGTCCTAGAACAGGCTATTAGCCTCGCCGCAACTTCAATAAGGCCTGTATGCCCCGCATCCCCAGCGCACTGAGCGCATAGATAGCCAGCACCGGGTCGAGCAGGTAATCCCATAAATTAGTGGACTCATACCAGCCGACACCCCACGCAAACACCGCCAGCGCGATAGCGAGCGCTACCACCGGAAGCCGTAGGAAACAGGCGGCCAGCGCTAGCAGCAGCAATCCGCCCAGGAACCATGGGTTGCCGTATCCCAACCGATAGGGGTCGAAGGAACCGATGCCCAAGGCCATTGGGTATAGACCCAGAGCGGCAAGGGCGATTATGGAAAGTAATATGTATTTACTACGAGCGCTCCCCCACCCCAACCCTCTGATAGAACTACTAGCCAATCGACTAGGCTGTCCAACAACGCCAACCAAGTCGCTGGTTACCCCGGCGGGAGAGGGAGCATTAAACGTCCAGCCGAACAGTGGCCTTAAAATCATCAGTTTCAGCAACACCAGTGAGGTAATGCTCAAGTCACCCATCCAGCCTCGCACATAGGCAGCGAGAGGCAGGCCACCGAATGGAATCAACACCAAGATGGCGACAGCGCATACCAGCAAAGCAAATTGCGTCCTTTGCAAACGCCTCACACCGGGCAACAGGGTAACCATCGCCGTCATCGCGAGGGCGCTGCTGGCTAAGCCTGTGATGTCGGTGAAATTAATCATGACCAGAGGGGTTAACAGGGGCAGTCTTTTGCAATCGCTGATCCAACCAAGCCTGGGTAAACCATACGTGTTTGATGAAGCTTCTGTTCCAGGTATAGACCAGATGAAAATCTCCGCTGCGTGTCTGAATCAGGTAGGGGTAGGAGAACTCGAAGCGGCAATCATTTCCTGTGCACATTGGACCTTTGGCGGATTCCACATATTCACCAACATCGGTTGCAACCATATTTTTGGCTAGACCCTCTGCCGTATTGAGGAAATGTGCCTCATCCAGTTTTTCAGTCCGCTGATTTTCGAGTTGATAAACATTTTTCCAGGTGCTGCCGTTATCCGCTGAAATCATCAGCGACAATGCATCGCGCCTCTGCTCCTGATTGTTCAGCACCGCCAGAATGCGCCCATCCGGCAACGCTACTGCCGAGAGAGCCGCATCGGGACTCGACAATACCGATTTCACGGGCGCAGTCCAATGTTGTCCGCCATCGCTGGTCGAGACACTGATTACCTTGCGGTGTGCGTCTCCAGTGTGGCGCATCAGAACCAGCGCCTCGTTCGCGCTCTTGACTAACAATACCGGTTGCAGGCCGTGATCTTTGCCTGAACTCAGGCGCTGCTTGTCTATGAGCTTTCCCGTCTTGTCGAAATGCAGAATTTCGCCGAACTTACCGATGAACTCATGATAAACGGGCAGTCCCATCGTGCCGTCGCTATAGAAAAACGGCGCGCCTTTGACCAAGGTGCTGATATTCAGGAATGGAGAAGTTATCAGCCGCCGCGCGGGACTCCATGTTTCACCTTCATCAACCGAAGTCATCGCCGTGATTGAGCTGCCTGCCCAACCGCCCATCGACACGGTTACGTAATATAGCCACAGCGTGCCGTCAGCCGCGCGACCCGCCACCGGATTACCCAGCTTGCTGATATAGCGCAGCAGTGATTGCTCGGTACCCTCGCGAGTGGCCACGGTTTGTTCGGCGTCCCATAGGCCACGAGCAGGATTGAACACTGCGCTGTGTATCTCAACATCCTTCGCGCCTTCACGACTACCCGAGAACCAGAATGCGCGGATGCGCCCGTCCTTCAGTTCAATCTCGGAAGCGGCGTGGGTTTGAGTATGCTGTTTAGAAGAAGCGAAATGGCTCTGGAAACGCACCTCGCTATTGCTTGCCACTTCTTTTAACGGAAGCTGAAAACCTGCGGCAGCATGATATTGGGACGTCTTGAAAGCACCGACGCCGCAAGCGATCAGGATGATACCCAGCACCGGCAGGCGTTTCATCAGCGACACCCCTCTGCGGCTACCACAGTCGAATGCACCCCTGGAACCTCAATCAAGAGCTCCTTGACGAACAGGTGCTGGAATACATTCCCTTCGAGCATTTGTTTGAGTTCACTTGCGCTTTGGCGACCACGTATATCCAAGCGCTGTCCGAGAATTTTGCAATCCGCACAACCCGCATCCTGCAGCGGCATTTGCACCGCAAACAGATTATATTTGGCAGAGAGTGCGGCGGCGCTCAGGGCCAGATCTTCATGATAGCCATGAATCTGCGCACCCGGCAGGATAAAGCGATAACCCTCTTCCTTCGCCCTGAAGTTGCAAGGCACCCACACGTCTTTGCCCTTTGCGTATTGCTGAACATCCGCGCTGTAGTTGCCGAAAGCGCCATCGAAGGGACGCAGGAATGCGGCAAAGCAGAGCAGCACCAGCAGCGCTGCAACATTGACGATGGCTGCCGTGAATTTAGGCACGAATAACGCAAGCAATATCAGTGCGGCGGTAAACACCAGCAAAGTCCAGTACACCATTCCATATAATTCTGCACCCACCATTTCTTGCTGCAAATGCACGGACAGAAAAGCAAACAACGCCAGCACCCCGCCCATCATAAGCAAGCTGACGACAAACACCTTGCGGCTGATGCGATGCCAGTTGATAGCGCACAGCACCGCCAGCCCCGGCATGGCTTCCAACAAATATCGCGCCGAGCGCTGGCTGGGCAGACTGAACACGATGAACAGCGCGGCCATCCATATCCACAGCATTTTTTCTGCGTCTATTAGCAACACCCGCCGCCGGTAGGCGATGAAAAATACCGCCGCAACAGGAACGGCCAGCAGCCCCGCGTTCATGGGATAGCCGATCACGAGCGCCCACACGCTGCTGCTGCCCCATAATAATTTCAGTAAATAATTTCCTTGCGGATCGAATTTCCCGGCGTTCTCACCGACGATAAATTCGCGCCACACCGCTTGCGGATTCGGATCAAGCAGAAACCACAGACCGAATAGCGCCAGCGCCAGCGCCAGCGTAATCGCCACCTTTATCGCATCCTTGCGCAGGCAGTAATGCCAGCGGTATTCGCGGTAATGCAGATACCACCAGACCAGGCACAATCCCACCGGCGCAATCAACGCGAAGGACTTGTACAGCAGGCCGATTCCGACTTCGATGCCCAGCAATAGCGGCACCCAAAAGCGTGACTCAAACGCGACAGGCTTCCAGTACAGCAGCGTGAAGAACGGCAGAAAAAACCAGAACACTTCTGCCGGATTGACCAGAAATGGCCGCCCGTAGCGATAGGTACTGAAGAAGGCAAGATACGTCAGCAGTGCGACGAAACCCGTCTCTATTTGTCTTGACACTTTCCAGCCCAGCAGGAAAGTCAGCCCCGCCGTAAGCAAGGTGTAAATCACGCTCGGATAGCGCAGGTTCCATAGCGTCCAATCCTGCCCCCAGTGAGTGGAGGCTATGCCCTGCCAGAATAGCAGCGGTGGCTTGGTGTTACGCATGTTATCCAGCTGCGATTGCAGCGGCAGCAGATGGCCGCTGTCCGCAGTCAACCGCGTGATGTGTTCATACGGGTATTCGTCGCCGTTCTTAGGAATCTGCTGACTGTCGAGGCCATAGAAATAGGTAAACACCGCAAGCAGCGTAGCCAATACATACCAAGCCAGACGCAAACGGGAGTCACCGGGTTGCCTGAACACGCCTATTCCTTGGCAGGCCTGGCCTGCTGCACAGGAGCAAGCTGATGGGGTGCATGCCCCGCCGACAGCTTCAGACGTCCAAATGTCCAGATGTCATTCAGCACAAAATTAAGCACGCTGGTTACCGCAATGGCAAACATGTTTGCGATCAGATAATAAATGTGCGGGGCCAGCAGATTGGTAAAAATAGCTTGCAGCACAATACTGAGCCAGCAGGCCAGCGTGTATTGGCCGAACTGGGAAAGAAAGGGGCTGTGGTGCTGCTGCTTGCGGTCTGCCCATGTCCACATCCGGTTCCAGATAAAATTATTCAGGGTGGCGAAAAAAATCGCCAGCGCCAGCGACAAATTAAGCTTTATCTCGGTCTGCTGAACAGCATTAAAGATGTGTTCTTGGGCGACATACAAACAGCCCATGTTCACTACCATCCCGGAAACACCCACCGTGCCGAACTTCAAGAATCGCCGCGAAAATATCCGGCGTAACAGTGAGGCGATGGAGAGCCTGAGGCTAAGGATAGGCATCACGCGACAACACCGGACATACCGGCCTTAAGCACCTCGCGCGCTTTTGCCAGCACCCGTTCCGAGCTAATCTGCTTCAGGCATTGATTATCTCCATCGCAGGGAGAAGAGCGGTGATTGTATGCCGTCAGGCACGGCGAACAGGCCAGTGCCGAATAAAAATAGTGCGCATTGTTGCTGAGCGAACTATACAACTGTGGTGTTTCCGGACCGAAAAAAATCAGCGAAGGAATGGGAGTGAGCGCTGCAAACTGGCCGGGACCGCCATCGTTGGTTATGAGCAATGAAGCCCGGTGAAAAATGGCCAGCAGGTGACGTACCGTTTTGGTATATCCAGCCAGATTGATGCAATACTCGCTCTGACAGTGCTCCACTACAATCTGGGCTAGTGGCTTGTCGTCCTTGAGTCCGATCACTCCGACTGCATATCCATCGCCGAGCAGATCATTGCATAACCGAAGGTAATTTTCCAGCGGCCATGCACGTATCGGCAAAATGCCGCCGCTGGGATAGACCAGCACTAATTTCCTGTCCTTGATGGCGGGGAAATCGGCATGCAACTGTGCGGCAATCCGCTGCAACTCTTCCTCCGGGAAAGCCAGCATGGGAGGATTCTTCACTTCAAACGCTATCGCCACTTTTGAGGTTGGCACGGTATGGGATTCAATCGCGGAAACCATGGTCAAAAGCTGCTGCGACAAGTGCCGGTAAGGGTTATACAGAACCGGACGGTTGATGAACGAGCCGCGATACAGCCCCTCCTGAGTGTGCGGATGAAAGCCGACGCGAACCGGCGCGCCGGACAAATAGGAAAAGATGCTGCTCACGCGGGAGAATAATTCGCAGTCGATCACGACATCAAATTCCAGCGCGCGCATTTTTTGTATGGCGTTCAGACTATCCGTGGCAAATTCCATCAACGAACGGTCATCAATAGTCAGCACGTTTTCTTCCGGGATCACATTGAGCAGATCGAGTACTTCTCGGTTTTTGCGGAACAGCATGATGTGCAACGACGCATCGGGATACTGTTGCTGCAGCCGCGTAAACATTGGATGAGCGAGAACCAGGCTGCCCATTTCCGAAAGCAGGATAATCAGTATCCGGCGCGGCGGCGAAACCGGGGGAGCGATACCCCAGACATGGCGCAGGCGTTCAACCAGCGAAAGCAGCGCACAAATCGGCACGCCCACAAACCGATCAACCACACGTTGGAATTTAATGTTCAATGGCACTTCCAGAAATTAAGCACTCTTAACAGAAGAGTGGGCCGCCGTTGGGCGGCGGCATTATCGGTCAAAGCCCTGTTTTCAACAAGTCGCGGTATCATTCGGAAGTTGCGGCAAACCCGCGTTCCGGCCTTTTTAGTTTATGTCCTGGTTTTTCACCAACCTGATCGGCGCCTTCCTGCTTCCACCGCTCAATCTGCTGCTTGTCGCGCTGGCCGGGCTGCTTCTTAGCCGTTCACGCCCGCGTCTCGGGCGCACCCTGTTCGTCGGCTCGTTCGCACTGCTTTGGCTGTGCGCCACGCCATATGTTGCCGGTGGTGCACTGCGAGTGCTGGAAAACCCAATCAAGGTGGCCAACCCAAAAACCCAGCCTGCTGATGCCATCGTAGTGTTGGGCGGCGGTACTTATTTCAATGCACCGGAATATGGCGGACTAGACACCGTTGGCGCTCCTTCGTTGCTACGCCTTCGCTACGCCGCCAAGTTGCAACGCGAAACCGGGAAGCCTATCCTGGTCACAGGCGGCAAACCGCTCGGCAACGAGACCTCAGAGGCGCAGCAAATGAAGTCCGTGCTGGAAAAAGAATTTAATGTTCCGGTGCAATGGACGGAAGACACCTCCGACAACACCTTCGAGAACGCCCGCAATAGCTATCAACTGCTACAGAAGACGGGCATCAAACGCATCTATCTGGTCACCCATGCCTGGCACATGCCGCGCTCAGCAATGGCATTTCAGGCCGCCGGATTTGATGTTGTGCCCGCCCCCACCGCCTTTACCACCCACTACCAGACCAACCTGCTCAGTTTCATTCCAGACGCCGAAAGCCTGGACGACAGCAGAATTTTTATGCACGAGCTTATCGGGTTGCTGTGGTATCGGTTAAAATCCTGAGGACGCCTCTAAAAATCCAATTTCCGTCGTGATGCTGCGTTGTTCACAAAAAATTTCTTCTTACATATCGAACATATGTGGCGGCGTAATTTTTTGCTCGCGCCTTGCCTGACTTATAACCAGCCACTTGGTTGCAGTTTTTTGGCAACTTAGTGGAATGGCTAAGTGGCTTTATCAGAAAATTGCATTTTTAAAGGCATCCATGAAACAAACATACGGGGCATATCATGAAAGCACGCATCAAATGGGTAGAGCAGGTTTCATTTCTCGGTGAAACCGAAAGCGGTCACGCTGTCCTGATGGACGGCCCACCGGATGGCGGCGGACGCAATCTCGGGCCGCGTCCAATGGAAATGGTGCTGATCGGCACCGGCGGCTGCACTACCTACGATGTTATTCACATCCTCAAAAAAAGCCGCCAGCAAGTAAGCGATTGCGTGGTGGAAATTCAGGCCGACCGCGCCGCAGAAGACCCCAAAGTGTTTACCAAAATCCACTTCCACTTCGTCGTCACAGGTCGCGACCTCAAGCCCGAACAAGTCGAACGCGCCATCAAATTATCTGCGGAAAAATACTGCTCGGCATCCATCATGCTGGGCAAGATGGCAGACATCACGCACGATTTTGAAGTGGTACAGGAATAACATCTATACAAGGCACAAGGAGCAAGGTTCAAATCAAAAGCAGCGTTATGGTTTTTCCTTGCCCCTTGCACCTGTTTTAAACCCAATACGCCGTTCGTGTCATCATTTTCGAGCTGATTTTCATCGCCAGCTTCACCGGCAACGGCAATTCCGCACCGCCTAGTTGCACCGCCATGTCGGAGTGCCGGGTCTCATCAACATACATCTGCTGAACCACCGCACGGCTTTTTTCATCCTGTTGCGGTAAGCGCGCGAGATGGCTTTGCAAGTGCGCACCAACTTGGCGCTCGGTTTCCGCCAAAAACCCCAGATTCCACTTATCGCCCAGCAACCCCGCAAATGCGCCGAGAGCCAGCGAACTGCCGTACAACAAGGGATTGAGTACACTTAGATGTCCGCCCATCTCATGCACTCGCCGCGATGTCCACGCCAGATGCTCGGTCTCCTCCTGCGCCGCCTGCTGCAATTTTTGCTGCACGACTGGATCACGCGCCGTCAACGCCTGCCCCTGATACAAAGCCTGCGCACAAATCTCGCCGCTGTGATTCACCCGCATCAGCGCAGCCGAAAGTTTTTTCTCATCCTCGCTCAACACCGCCTCCGGCAAACTGGCATCCGGGAACGGGCGTATGCTCTGCGCTCTGCTGAACAACGTGCGCAAGCCTTTGTCAAATTCCACGATCAAGCTATCCAGACTTAACATGGCAATGCTCCTCAATGATTTTTCCGTGACTGGAGCGATGGTAGTACAGAGATACGAGGTGGACAACTTTACCCACCACTTTGCAAGTTATTAACCGCTGTTTCTTAGTCCCGTAGCAATCCCATTAATCGTCAAATGTATAGCGCGTTTCACCAGTTCGTTATTGTCCCCGGCGCGATGGCGTTGTAACAGCGCCACTTGCAGGTGGTTGAGCGGGTCGATGTAAGGGGTGCGGGTCTGCAGGCTGCGTGCAAACGTCGGGTTGTCTTGCAGCAGCGTGGTGTTGCCAGTGACGGCGAACAGCATTTCCACGGTGCGTTCCCATTCGCTGTTGATTGCGCCGAAAATCCGTTCGCGCAGTTCGACATCTTCCACCAGTTCGGCATAGCGCGAGGCAATGCCCATGTCGGTCTTGGACAGCACCATGTCCATATTGGACATCAATCCACGGAAGAATGCCCAGTTTTTGTACATCGCTTGCAGTTGCGCGAGTCCGCTTTCGCCTTCTTGCGTAATGAACTGCTTCACTGCGCTGCCAAAGCCCAGCCAGCCCGGCAACAGGGTACGATTCAAACCCCAGCTGAACACCCAGGGAATGGCGCGCAAATCCTCGATCTTGTCGGTTGCCTTGCGTGACGAAGGGCGGCTGCCGATATTAAGTTCAGCGATTTCACGTATCGGTGTGGAAGTAAAAAAGTATTCGGTGAAGCCGGGGGTTTCATAAACCAGTTTACGGTAAGCGGTGTAAGCATCCAGGCTCAACAACTCCATGATGCGGTGATATTCCGGCATAGTGCTGTCCGCGCCGTGATGATGCAGCAGCGTGGCCTCCATGGTCGCGGCAATCAATGTCTCCAGATTGCGCCTGCCAACTTCCGGGTTGGAATATTTGCTGGAGATCACTTCGCCCTGCTCGGTGATGCGGATTTGCCCGTTCACGCTGCCCGGCGGTTGCGCCAGGATCGCCTCGTAACTGGGGCCGCCGCCGCGACCCACGGTGCCGCCGCGACCGTGAAACAGACGCAGTTCAACGCCGTGTTTGGCGAACACTTTCACCAGTTCGACCTCAGCTTTGTATAGTTCCCAATTGGCGGTGATGTAACCGCCGTCCTTATTACTATCGGAATAACCGAGCATCACTTCCTGCGTATTGCCACGACTGACCAGCAAGTTGCGGTACCAGGGAATGGAGAACAACTCATCCATGATCGTCCCGCAGCCCCGCAGGTCTTCGATGGTCTCGAATAGCAACCGCTGCTCCGCCGCCTTCCAACAACTTGACCTGTTGCAACATCAGGGCAAGCTCCAGCATGTCGCTCACCGCATCGGCCTTAGAGATAATGTGATTGGGCAGCGCGGCGCGGCCAAAGCGTTGATGGATATGTGCAGCGGTCTGCATAATGCGCAACTCGCTTTGCGCAACATCGGTGTATTGCCCAAGGTCAGCCATCAACGGCTTACCGGCTTGCAATGCGGCTAGCAGCACCTCGCGGCGCGCGACTTCGTCCAGTTCTTTGTAGCCAACCTCGCCTGTGCTGTGAGAGAAAAGCTCACTTACGGTTTGCTCGTGGATCGCGCTGTGCTGGCGCATGTCTAGTGGCGCAAGATGGAAGCCAAACACTTCCACGGCGCGGCGCAAATCGGCGATACGACCGCGCGCCAGATACACCGCGCCATGTTTAAACAAGGATTCAATTACTACATCCAGGTCGCGGATGAACTCCTGCGGCGTTGCATAAGGCTGCGCCGCTTTATCCACTGGCGGCAGGTGCGTGATTTCATGGCCAAGTTGTCTGGCAGTAGCGGAAAGGCGTGAATAAATCAGGATCAGCGCTCGACGGTAAGGCTCATCATTGCGGCTGACGGCCTTGTCCGGCGAAGCATCGGAAAGTTGGCGCAATTCATCGCTGACTTCCACCAGACGATCCGTTAGGCTCAAGCGCGTACCGAGGATAAGCGTTTCCCTGAGATAATGCTCGAACGCCAGCGCCGAATGTTGCTGCACCGCGTCCAGCATCACTTCGTGGGTGACAAAAGGGTTGCCGTCGCGGTCGCCGCCGATCCAGCTCCCCACGCGCAGCAGCGGCGGGATGCGGATATCCTTATCGAAACGCGTTTCCAGCTGTTTCTCCAGATAAGTGTAAATCTTGGGGATCTCAGTAAGAAACGTGTAACGATAAAATTCCAGGCCGTTCTTGATTTCGTCGTACACGGTCAGCTTGGCGGTACGCAACATACGCGTTTGCCACAGAATCAGCACGAAACGATGCAGACTTTCTTCGTTGTCAGCCAGTTCATCCGGCGTCATATCCACACGGTTACGCTCTGACAATAATTTTGAAATAATCAATTGGCAATCGAGAATGCTCTTGCGCTGCACTTCGGTGGGGTGCGCGGTCAGCACCGGCGAGATCAGCGCATTGTCCAGAAAGGCTTGCAGCGTTTTCTTGTCGACCTGTTTCTCTTGGACACGCTCCAGTGCCAGCGACAAGCTGCCGTCTTTCGGCGCACTATTCGCCTGGAGGTGAGCGCGATGGCGGCGGTTGTGATGCAAGTCTTCTGCGATGTTGGTCAACTGCGAGAAGTAGCTGAAGGCGCGCACCACAGCCAGAGTTTCACTGGGAGAAAGCGAATCCAGCATACGCTCAAGAAGTTCGCCATCGCGTTCGTCCTGCGTCTTGCGGAAACGTACGGCGGCACGACGCACGTTCTCGACCAGTTGGAAAGTTTCTTCGCCCTCCTGTTCGCGTAGCGTCTCCCCGAGAATGCGACCGAGCAGGCGCACATCCTCGCGCAACGGCAAGTCCTTGCTGGAAATATCAGATTGGGCAGGAAATAAATTCATCACATTCATCTCAAAAATGTCGGCACAAAAGCATGGCGCACCCTATGTTAGAATGCGCCGCATATTAAAACCACTAAATCTCAAAAATCCAATGAGTCAGGCAACCCCAAAACCTTCTTCCCGCTTAGTGATCGCTTCGCGCGAAAGCGCGCTCGCCATGTGGCAGGCCGAACACATCAGGGACAGGCTGCGTGCATTATATCCGCAAACTCAAGTCAGTATATTGGGCATGACCACACAGGGTGATCAGATACTTGATGTTACGCTATCCAAGATCGGCGGCAAGGGCTTGTTCGTGAAAGAACTGGAAACCGCGCTGGAAAATGGCAGCGCCGACATCGCCGTGCATTCGCTGAAAGACGTGCCGATGAATTTGCCGGAAGGCTTCATGCTGGCCTGCATCGGCGAACGCGAAGACCCGCGCGATGCCTTCGTCTCGAATAATTTCGCCAATCTTGCGTCGCTACCCGCCGGGGCGGTGGTCGGCACTTCCAGCCTGCGCCGCGAAAGCCAGTTGCGCGCACGCTTCCCTCACCTGAAAATCGAACCGCTGCGTGGCAACGTGCAGACCCGCCTACGCAAGTTGGATGAAGGGCAATACGCCGCCATTATCCTGGCCGCAGCCGGATTGAAGCGGCTGGGCTTGGGTGAACGCATCCGCGACATTATTTCCAGCGAAGACAGCCTGCCCGCCGTCGGCCAGGGCGCACTGGGTATAGAATGTCGCACCGACCGCGCCGACTTAAAAGCTGCCCTCGCGCCGCTACACCATGTCGACACCGCCGCCTGCGTGCTGGCTGAACGCGCCATGAGCCGCGCACTGTCAGGCAGTTGCCAAGTGCCTTTGGGCGGCTTCGCCGAAGTCGTTGGTGAGCAACTGCGCATGCGCGGCTTCGTCGCCACGCCCGATGGTGCGCGCCTGATCCGCGCCGAACACACCGGCAGCGTAAGTGGCCCGGAGGCCCTTGGCAACGCTGTAGCGCAAGACCTGCTGGCTCAAGGCGCAGGCGAAATTCTTGCGGCGCTGGCTTTATGAAACGGAAAAGAACCATTCACCACAGAGACACAGAGACACAGAGAAAACCTCTTATGGTTTTGCATTTACTCTGTGTCTCGGTGTCTCTGTGGTAGGTTTGGTTTTAGTAGATTTAGTTTTAAATGGACACTCCTCTCGCCGGACTGAACATCGTAGTAACTCGCCCGCGCAAGCAGGCGGCGCAACTGGCGCAGCGCATTGAACAGGCAGGCGGCAAGGTTGTATTGTTTCCGCTGCTGGAAATCAGTCCGACAACTGACCCGCAATCCTTGCGCGCACTCATCGCGCGCCTGAATGAATTCGATCTGGCCATTTTCATCAGCCCCAATGCGGTACGCTACGGCATGGAAGCCATCCGCTCTACTGGCGAATTGCCGGCCAAATTGAAAATTGCCACAGTAGGTCAAGGCAGCGCTAAGGCACTGCGCGATCTGGGCATACAGGAGGTCATCGCACCGATGGATCGCTTCGACAGCGAAGCCCTGTTAACCCAACCTGCATTGCAAAATGTGCCCGGCTGGCGTGTGGTTATTTTTCGCGGCAATGGTGGGCGCGAGCTGTTGGGCGACGCACTCAAGACACGCGGTGCGACGGTCGAGTATGCTGAATGCTACCGACGTTCCAAACCGCAACAGGATAGCACCGCATTGCTCGCCACCGATCCTCATGCCATCACCGTGACCAGCAGCGAAGCGCTAAGTTATTTGTGGGACATGTCTGACGCGGCAAGCAGGGAGCGGCTTGCCGCCGTACCTCTGTTTGTGCCCCATGCCCGTATTGCAGACGTCGCGCACGCTCTGGGCTGGCGCAATGTGATAGCAACTACAGAAGGAGATGACGGTTTGCTCTCAAGTTTGGTAGCATGGGCACAGGATCGGAAATCACTATGAACGAGCAAATATCACCCGTAGAGCCAAATAACTCCACCGCGCCGGAGACCCCAGCGGCGCCTGATGGGACTACTGATGAAACTACTAGCCATTCCGCTAAGCCCCATACTAATCCTGTGGCGAATATTATTGCGCGCATGAGCATTGCACAGATGACACTGGCTGTGGTGCTGGTGATATTCTTGTGGCAATGGTTCGACGCGCACCGCCAGATCGGCAACATGCAGCAGGAACTGGCAAGCCGCCTGGCTGATATGGAAGGCGACAACAAGGCCAGTCAGATGCTGGTAGCGCAAGGACAGGAAGCCACGCGCGAGCTGTCAGCCAAGGTAGCGCTGCTGGAAGCGCATTATGCCGAGTCGCAGAATCAGCGCGCTGCCTTGGAGACCTTGTATCAGGAGTTGTCCAGCAGCCGCGACGAAACCGTGCTGGCTCAAGTGGAACAGATGCTGCTGATCGCCGGGCAGCAGTTGCAACTTTCCGCTAATGTAAAGGCCGCGCTGATTGCCATGCAGCAGGCCGATGATTACCTCAAGCGCATGGATCGCGCTTCGCTGAACGGCTTACGCAAGACCATAGCCAGCGATATGGATAAGCTGCGCGCGCTGCCCAATGTGGATGTGCCGGGCATCAATCTCCGCCTCGACAATCTCATCGCTACGGTGGATACACTGCCGCTAGCACAAGATATTCGCCTGCCACAAGAGGCTGGGATCACAACACCTGCCGCTTCTGCTGAATCTGGCTGGCAGAGGTTGCTGCATGAAATCTGGGATGACGTGAAGCATCTGGTGCGCATCGAGAACATGCAAAAACAAGAGCTGCCTTTGCTGTCGCCTACGCAGACCTTCTTCCTGCGTGAAAATCTCAAGCTGCGCCTGCTGTCCGCGCGTCTGGCGCTGCTGGCGCGCGATGAAACCAGTTTCAAGCATGACCTGCAAACAAGTCAGGAATGGGTAAATCGCTACTTCGATACCGAATCCCCCGACGGTGCGCTAGCGTCTATCACCTTGCAAACATTGCGCGCATCCAACATCAGCATTGAACTGCCCGATGTTAGCGCCAGCCTGGAAGCGGTGCGCAATTACCGCGTTACCCGCGAGAAACCCTCACAATGAAATTCTTGTTCTGGTTACTCGGACTGTTCGCGCTTGCCGTGGCGCTGACACTGGCCGCGCACAATCCCGGCTATGTGCTGCTGGTGTATGTGCCCTACCGCATGGAAATGTCGCTCTCGCTGTTTGCAGTGGGACTGTTGGCCTTGTTCGTGCTCGGCCATCTGGCGCTGCGGCTGCTGTCCGCCGCCTTGAATCTGCCTGCCTATGTACGCAAGTTTCGCAGTGAGCGCACCCATGCCCAAGGACGTGCAGCGATGATAGAAGCGCTAGGCGCTTTTTTCGAAGGACGCTATGCGACAGCGGAAAAAGCAGCGGAGCGCGCGATGGAGTTGGGTGAAAATTCCGGCATCATCCCCATCATTGCCGCGCGTGCCGCGCACGAACTGCGTGAATTCGACAAGCGCGACGCCTACCTCGCCGCATTCGAGGGCAAGACAGTAGGCGAAACCACCATGCGCCTGATGGCCGCCACCAAGTTCAATCTGGATCAGCACCAACCGCAGGCGGCGCTGGACTCGCTGAAAGCCTTGCGCGAAACTGGTGTACGCAGCCATGTCGGCGCACTGCATCTGGAACTCAAAGCACAGCAGCAGGCAGGTAACTGGGATGGCGTACTTGATGTTGTAAGCCAATTGGAAAAGCGCGAAGCGATAAATGCGACCTATGCCGCGCAGATGTGCCAGCAAGCGTGGTTGGAAAAAATTCGCACGCAAACACAAGATGCTCAGTCGCTACTGGCCGTATGGCGTAGCATCCCCGACGAATTCAAACAACGCACCAAGATTGCCACCGCCGGAGCGCGCGCCCTCATCCAATTGGGCGATTGTAAAAATGCGCAACAGATACTTACCCGCAGCCTGAATGTACAGTGGGACAGCGATCTGGTAAAACTGTATGGCGACGGACTGGCTGGCGATGTAATCGACCAGATCGAGCAGGCCGAGCGCTGGCTAAAAGAGCATACCGATGATGCCGGGTTGTTGCTGGCGCTGGGGAAGCTATGCCTACACCAAGGCTTGTGGGGCAAGGCGCAAAACTATCTGGAAGCCAGCATCAGCGTGGCACCCAGCCGCACTGCCTATACCATATTGGGGCAACTGGCAGAGAAGTTGCAAAAGCAGGATGAGGCGTTTGGATATTTCCAGAAGGCGATGGAGCTGGCAACAGGCATGAAGGGTGGAGAACGCAGAATCGGTGGCGAAGATTGAAGTGGCAATGAGAATTGCCGAATTTCGACTTTTTCTAAACAGCCATTCACCATCCTCTCAACATCAAAAGCAACCCGCTTTGAGAGATTGCACAGACTTATAATTTCCCCAGCAATGCGTCGAATTCATCAATTGGCACAGGCTTGCCGTACAGGTAGCCCTGAAAGGTATTGCAGTCCTGGCTTATTAAGAAAGTCTGCTGTTCTTTCGTCTCCACACCTTCAGCAAAAATGTCCAAGTCCAATGATTTTGCAAAATCAATGACTGTCCGCGCCAATTGTGCATCTTGAGTATTCAACGAAATACTATGAACAAACTCCTGATGTATCTTGAGCTGATCAGGTGACAGTGATTTCAGGAAAGACAGCGATGAATACACCGTTCCGAAATTGTCTATCGACAATCTGCACCCCAATTTCCTTAAGGCACGGATTTTATCCATTGAGCTGTTTAAATCAGACTGCACTATCCTTTCTGATAGTTCCAGTTTTAGCAGGGCAGGATCTACTTGTTGTTCTTTTAAGATTTCAGCAACCTCGTTCACAAAACCAGGCTGGGCGAACCACTTCGCGCTGATGTTCACTGTCAGTGTCAAATTGCGCGATTTATCGTCTTTACTCCATAAAGCGAGTTGCTGACAGGCTGTTATCAGAACCCACCGATCAATATCAAGAATCAACGTGCCTTCTTCAGCAATCGAGATAAATTGACTTGGCATGATCAAGCCGTGCTTCGGATGTATCCAGCGCAGCAATGCTTCCGCCCCGAGCGGGTGACCATCCTTATCTACTTGTATCTGGAAATGTAACTGTAGTTGTTGTTTCGCCAAGGCGCTATGCAAATCATTCTTCAGCGCATTATGCTTTGCCGCGTTATGTTGCATGGCGGGATCAAAAAAGCGCACGGCATTCCGTCCGGTTTTTTTTACTTGATACATCGCCATATCGGCCTGTTCGATCAACATTTCCAGGGGCTCATCATTGCCGTGATACAAACAGATTCCAATACTGGATGAACTGTGATATTCATGCTCATTGAGTTTGTAAGGCTGTGCTAACGCCACACGAATTTTTTCGGCAACCAGCGCGTTCTTGTGTATGGCTTCATTCAGATCGTTGCCGGAGGATTCAATCAATACAACGAATTCGTCACCACCGAACCTTGCCACCGTATCCATTTCACGGACGCAAGACTTGATTCGCTCACCTACCTCCAGCAGCAATAAATCGCCATATTTGTGCCCGAGCATATCGTTCAGCTCTTTGAAATTATCCATATCGATGAACATCACGGCACCGTAGTCATTGTGACGCACAGAGGCGCTCAGTGCTGCTTGCAGGCGGTCAAGGAACAAACGGCGGTTGGGCAACTTGGTCAACGTATCATAAAATGCCAAATTGTGGATTTCTCCCTCGGCATGTTTACGTACCGTGATATTGCTAAATATAGCCACATAATGTGTGGGTTCCTGTTGCTCATCCTTGATTGCAGTGATAGTCAGCCATTTAGGGTAAATCTGGCCATTTTTGGCCCTATCTAAAATCTCACCCGACCAATGTCCGTTGTGAATCAACTCTTGCCACATCTCGACATAAAAGGACCTGTCATGCTCACCAGAACTCATAACGCGAGGGTTCTTTCCTATTAATTCATCTTCGCTGTAACCTGTGATTTCCGAGAACGAGTGATTAACCCGGACGATGTTGGCATTTTTATCGGTAATCAGGATCGCATCATGACTCTCGAAAGTTACTGCAGCAATTCGTAAAGCTTCGTCGGCTCGCTTGCGTTCAGTGATGTCCTGAACTGTTCCCAGTATTTTAGTGGGCGTCCGCTGGCATCGAACTCCAGCTTTCCTAATCCGCGTAGCCAGCGCTCGGCATGGTCATCGTGACGGATGATGCGGTATTCCTTATCAAAGACTTTACCTTGGCCCAGAACTTCGTTGGTAATGTAATCGGCCATCATCGTGCGGTCATCGGGGTGAACCAACGCCGCCCATCCATCACGAGTGCGTGCATAGGCTTCGTTTATCCCAAATAACTTATCAAACACCTGGGAGCTTTCCCACATTCCGGTAGAAATATCCATCGCATAACTACCCAAGCCCGCTATCTCCTGCGCTTCTCGGAGTAACTCTTGGCTTTTGCGCAACCTCTCTTCGAGATACTGGCTCTCCAGCGCATGTAACACGGTGAGCCGCAACATTTCCGGCTCCCATGGCTTGGCGATATATTTGTGGATGCCGGCATCGTTGACGCATTTAACCAGCGACTCAATGTCAGAATAGCCGGTCAACAGAATACGGATCGCTTCCGGCTGCGTCTCCTTGGCAAATTTGAGCACCTCTTCACCCGTCACCCCCGGCATGCGCTGATCGGAAATGATGAGATCAAATGGTTGGGATTTAATCAGTTCGATTCCCTCGGCCCCGGAAGTGGCACTCACCACTTCGTAGTCTTTGCGAAAAGCCCTGCGTAATGTGCTGACAATATCCGGTTCGTCATCCACGCAGAGAACTTTGAATTTCTTTTTAATCATTAGGCTGCCCCCTTCATCTAAGGCTTCAGCTTGGAATAGACAGTAAATCGGATTTTTTAATGCGTTTTCAACCTCGATTCTCCCCATATTTATCGATAGTTCAGCAAGGAATTTATAGGCAGAACGGCATCCATCGCCGCATCAGCCTTTTTATTGTTGTGCCATATTATCACTAATATTTTTGGATTACCTAACCAACATTTGTTACCAGTCTCAATTACCTAAAGATCACTGTATTTCGCCAACACTTTCAAGAATGAGTTGCCCCAATACTCTCCCCACTACTGAAGACTGTTATTGAGTAATGTTGGCAACCCACGTAAAATTGCCGTTGCGCGGGCGTCGTATAATGGTAATACCCTAGCTTCCCAAGCTAGAGCCGTGGGTTCGATTCCCATCGCCCGCTCCATCCTTCCGGCATAACGGTAATGTACTTATACGATGCCCGCATCGTGTAAAATGAATATCCTCTTGACTCAGTAAGAATTGGATAGTGATTTCAGTCTCAATTAACGGCGAAGCGCGTCATTTCGACACCTCTATCAGTGTCACGGCATTGCTCGAACAGATGCAACTGGGCGGCAAGCGCATTGCGCTAGAACGCAACGGCGAAATCGTGCCGCGCGGCCAATTCACCCAACAAATGCTGTCTGACGGCGACCGGCTGGAAATTGTCGTCGCGGTTGGCGGCGGCTAACCAATGACTTTGTTGTCGTCTTTTGACAACTTAGTCAGATGGCTATGCAAAGCTAATCAGCGGCTTATGTCACCGTATTTTGGTGATTTAGCCGAATGGCTATGCAAAGCTAACCAGCGACTTAGCTGGCGTTTTTTGACAGCTTAGTCGAATGGCTATGCAAAGCTAATCTTTTGAAAGTCATTTCATGAATAACGACACACTGCTCATCGCTGGTAAAAATTATAGCTCGCGCCTGCTGGTCGGCACCGGCAAGTACAAAGATTTTGCGGAAACCAAAGCGGCCATCGAGGTCAGCGGTGCGGAAATCATCACCATTGCAATCCGCCGCAGCAATATCGGGCAAAACCCGAACGAGCCCAGCCTGCTGGAAATCTTGCCGCCATCAAAATATACACTGCTGCCCAATACCGCCGGATGCTATACGGCGGACGACGCGGTGCGCACCCTGCGCTTGGCGCGTGAATTGCTGGACGGTCACAGCCTGGTCAAGCTGGAAGTGCTGGGCGATCCGCAATCGCTGTACCCAAACGTAGTAGAAACCCTCGCCGCCGCGAAGACGCTGGTGGCTGAAGGCTTTCAAGTGATGGTGTATACCTCGGACGATCCCATCATCGCTAAACAACTGGAAGACATCGGCTGCGTCGCCATCATGCCGCTGGCCTCGCTGATCGGTTCCGGCATGGGCATCCTCAACCCGTGGAATTTGCAACTCATCATGGATCGCGTGCAAGTACCGGTGATCGTGGACGCGGGCGTGGGCACTGCTTCGGACGCCGCCATTGCGATGGAACTCGGCTGCCACGGCGTATTGATGAACACCGCCATTGCCGCCGCGCAAAATCCGGTGCTGATGGCGCAGGCAATGAAGAAGGCGGTAGAAGCGGGGCGCGAAGCATTCCTGGCCGGGCGCATGCCGAAGAAATTGTACAGCGCCATGCCAAGCTCACCGACCAGCGGGTTGATCGGCAAGCCCTGATGCAGCAACGCTCCACACACATCCGCAGCTTCGTGCTACGCCAAGGCCGTGTCTCCAACGCACAACAGCGTTGCTACGACACCCTGATGCCGCGATACGGCATTCCCTATGCCACGCAGCCGCTCGGTCTGGATACCGTCTTCGGCAGGAGCGCCCCGAGGATACTGGAAATCGGCTTCGGCATGGGTGAAAGCACCGCCGCCATCGCACTCGCTCATCCTGAAAACGATTACCTCGCACTCGAAGTACACACGCCTGGCGTGGGGAGCCTGCTCAAGCAAATTGAAGAAAAGCAGATCGGCAATATCCGCATCATCCAGCACGATGCGGTGGAAGTGCTGCGCGACATGCTGGTCGATAACGTGCTCGATGGCGTACACATTTTCTTCCCCGACCCTTGGCACAAAACTCGCCACAACAAGCGCCGCCTGATTCAGGCACCATTCATCACGCAATTGGTGCAGAAGCTCAAACCCAGTGGGTATATCCACGTCGCCACCGACTGGCAGGATTACGCCGAACAAGTGCTGGCTGTGTTAAGCGCCGAGCCGCTGTTGGAAAACACCGCCACCGATTACGCTCCGCGTCCCGCCTACCGCCCGCTCACCAAATTTGAGCAACGCGGATTAAAACTGGGGCATGGAGTATGGGATTTGGTGTTTCGCCGGAAAGCTATCTGAACCGAAAAGTTTTGCTACGTTTTTTCCCGCAAAAATATTTCCAGCAGATCATTCAAAAACCGCTGCCCCAACTGCGTCGGTGCGATGCGTTGATGATCGCGCAGCAACAACCCGCGCCGTTCTGCCTGTTCCAGTTCATGGCGAATGGTAAATAGCGGCAAGCTGGTGCGCTCCTGAAACAGCACGCTGTTAAAACCCTCATTCAAGCGCAGCGCATTCATCATGAACTCAAACGCCAGGTCATCGCGGCTTACCTCATGTTCGTTTTGTATCGGTGCATTTTTTGTTACTTGTTGCACATACTCCTGCGGCTGCTTGTAGCGCACTTGGCGAATCACTTTGTCAGGGAAACTCAGTTTGCTGTGCGCACCCGCGCCTATGCCCAAATAATCGCCGAACCGCCAGTAGTTGAGATTGTGTTTGGCACGGCGCTTTGGTTGAGAAAACGCTGAAGTTTCATAGTGCTGGTAGCCATGTCCCGCCAACAATTCTTCGATGCGCTGCTGCATGTCACTGCTCGCATCGTCATCCGGCAACGGCGGCGGGTTGCGGTAGAACAATGTGTTCGGTTCCAGCGTCAGGTGATAACAGGACAAATGTTGCGGCGCGAACGACAGCGCGGTTTGTATATCCTGCAATGCTTGCTCCAGCGTTTGCTTGGGCAATGCATACATCAAATCGAGATTGAGATTGTCGAAATACTGCTGCGCGATGGTGATCGCGTGTCTGGCCTCATCGGCTGAGTGGATGCGCCCCAGCGCTTGCAGATGTGCGTCATTGAAACTCTGAATACCCATCGACAAGCGGTTCACCCCCGCCTCACGATACGCCGCAAAACGCGCTGCCTCCACCGTGCCGGGATTCGCCTCCAGTGTGATTTCCGCATTGATGTCCAGCGGCAACAACATGCGCACGTTGCGCAATATTTCTGCGATACTTTCGCCACTAAACAGACTGGGCGTGCCCCCGCCAAAGAACACCGTATAAACCTTGCGCCCCCAGATTTGAGGCAACGCCATCTCCAGATCGCGGATCAACGCCGCGACATATTCCTTCTCGGGAAACGCCCCGCGCGCCTCATGCGAATTGAAATCGCAATACGGACATTTCCGCACGCACCACGGAATGTGGATATACAGCGACAGCGGCGGCAAAGCCTGAAAATTAACGGCTTGCGATTTTAGGGCGACGGGGTGGAGAGTATGTTGCGACATAGCCTATTTGAAAGAATTCGTTTCCATCGGTTTTCGGCCAAATACATAAAACGTAGTGATGTCGTTCCAAACACCTTGTTCCGTTTCCATGGCCTGGAGTTCATTTTCAAACTCTGCGTGAACCTGACTTAACTGTTCAGGTGAAAGCTTTGATAGTGGATTAGGAAATTGCCCTGGTGCAGGATGCGAACTTCCTGCCCACATGGATTTCGCTGCCTCTAAACTGATAAAGCCACCATCATGTTCAATTCTGATTTCAATCATTTCAAATCCTGATAGATGCAGCAAATTCTGACATTTTTCTACTGTTCCTGTCGGTCGGTTCATTGAATATGAAATGCCATGTCTTTCGCTAACGTTCTGCAAAACAACTCCGCCCACGAAGGAGGTATCGGCAAAGGCATGAAAGCTGATTTGTCCTCCCGGCTTAAGAAATTTGTACCAATGACTTAAGGCAGCTTGAAGATTAGCCATCCAAATGAAAGCAGATGAGCAAAAAATATGATCAAAACTATTTTCAATAAAATCTAGCGCTTCGGCATCCACAAGTTTTAATTCAACATTACCGAGATTCAATGCTCGCGCATTTTTTTCTGCTTGCTCAAGCATTCCAGTGGAAATATCAACCCCAACAACCAAACCTTGCAAACCAACTATTTGAGCGACTCTCAAAGCCACCATACCTGTTCCTGTGGCAATATCCAAAATCCGCTGACCCGACTTGACCTGCCCATACTCAACCAACCGATGTGCAATACGCAAATGCCAATCACTGTTGTCATAAGCTGTGCTTCGCTCTGAATATAGATCAGCGATCTCTTGTTTGTAAGAGCTGAGGTCACGTTGCTTAATCATGCTTAAATTTTCAACTTCTCGAGTAATACTCCCAACGCCTTGCCTCTATGGCTGATGGCGTGTTTTTGTTCGCGTTCCAGTTGCGCGCTGGTCTTGCCAAATTCCGGCAACCAGAACAGTGGGTCGTAGCCGAAGCCACCGTCACCGCTGGACTGCAACGCGATCTCGCCATGCCACACACCTTCTGCGATCAGCGGCTGGGGATCATCGGCGTGGTACAGCAGTACCAGCACGCAGTAGTAATGTGCGCAGCGATCCGTCACGCCTTGCATGTCGTGTAGCAGTTTTTCGTTGTTGCGTACATCCGATTTCGGATTATCTCCGGCATAGCGCGCAGAAAGCACGCCGGGCGCTCCATCCAGCGCGGTGACGCAGATGCCGGAATCATCCGCCAGCGCGGGCAGCCCGCTTAAACGGCTGACGTGGCGCGCCTTGGCAAGAGCGTTTTCGACGAAGGTGACGTGCGGTTCCTCGGTTTCGACTATACCGATTTGCGCTTGCGTCAGCACCTCGATACCGAGCGGTTGCAACAAAAACTGGAATTCGCGCAGCTTGCCGGGATTGTTGGAAGCAAGGACTAATTTTTGCATGGTTTTTGTAGAGTGAATTTAGAGCCTTTGCATTATCCCAGATTATCTATTTGACCGTTCGTGGTAACCCTTCGACAAGCTCAGGCGGGTGCCCGACCAAAAGCTCTATGGGGCGAACGGAATTTTTCTCAGGTGAACAGTATTGAACCTAAGTCGGAACCCGATTATTCAACTTCGCGCAACGCCCCATCCGCAAACAGCAAGGCACAACGCACCGTCTTGCCTGCATACACAGCCTGCATGGCAGTACGATATTCCCGCATCTGCGTCCGATACGGCGCAACGTCCGGCTTGGCTCCTGTCTTGTAATCCAGTACCCATACCTCATCGTCGAACTCCACCAGACGATCTATACGTTTCAATTCGCCGCGCGCGTTAACGTAGGGCATTTCGTTGCAAGCATTGCGGTAGTATTGCGGATCGAAGTAGCGTTGCAATTGCGGTAGCGAGAGTAGATGTTGCGCTTGTAGCCAGAGCGTGTCCATCTCGTTGGACGGGATGCCACAGCGTTGTTGTAATTCACCCATATCACTCACTGCTTGTGGCAAAACAAGGTGTTGCAGCAGTGCGTGCAGCCAAGTGCCGCGTTGCTGCTCAGAAGTAGTACGTGCTGTGCGCTGTCCGGTTGGAATGGGCAGTCGCAACGCAATAAGTTCGGCAGCAGAACGCTCACCCTCCCGCTCAGTATCTAAATGCCGAGACAGCGGATAAGAATCCTCTGCCAGCAGCGAGTTTTCACCTGATTGCGCTGTAGCTGCAATGCGCCCATACCATGACTCCTCTGCCGGCTCACCATTCCCGCTCACCAGTAGCGCCTGCTTGGCGCGCGTCATGGCGACATATAGCAAATTCATTTCTTCGCGTCGAGCATAAGCCTCGTCCGCCTCGAAGTAAGGCGTGCGCTTTGCGCCGCGTCCGCGCTTGTCGCTGAACAGGGAAAAATGCGCCGGACGCGGCTCGTTGGGTTGCCAGTCGAGCAACACGCTGTAGCTGTCAGCTTTGCGCTGTGTGTCGTTGGCATCCAGCAGCCACACGATGGGCGCTTCCAGCCCTTTGGCCTCGTGCACGGTGTAAATGCGCAGCGCGTTGCCGACCTCGCCCACTTTACCTTCGTCCGGCGATTCGTTTTCTGCCGCGCGCAATTCGCGTAACTCGGCGAGGAAGCGCGGCAGGCTAGGATAACGCCCTGCATCCACGTTCAGCGCGATTTCCATAAAGGCCTGCAGATTGGCGCGCACTGTTTCATACAGCTCGGCAGGCAGCGCCGCCGCATAGCGATGCAGCAGATCGCCTTCGAAATAAATTCGGTCGAGCAGGTCATGTACCGGCAGCTTGTCGGCGAGTTGTAGCCAATCTTTTAGCAAGCGCTGCGCGCGTTCCAGTTCGGCGGAAGCGACGCCAGCGTGCGCGATGCGTTGCAGGCGCGCCCACCAACTCCCCTCTGCATCTTCCGCAAGCAGCATCAAATCCTCATCCGAACAAGCAAACAGCGGCGAACGTAACGCTTGCGCCAATTCGAGATCGGCGAACGGGGTAATCAGAAAAGTCAGTAGCGCCTGAATATCTTCCGCTTCCAGTGTGTCGAGCAGTCCTCCGCGCCGCGAAGTTAAAAATGGGATGTGGCGTGCA
>Ga0302277_1000709_pt1 | contig 25247 bp, 8 predicted proteins | sample III_Bog_N3_1_FD_198759 | JGI IMG/M metagenome (GOLD analysis project Ga0302277, IMG submission 198759) | Peat permafrost microbial communities from Stordalen Mire near Abisko, Sweden - III_Bog_N3_1 | ecosystem: Environmental > Terrestrial > Soil > Wetlands > Peat | place: Sweden: Abisko... | reverse complement strand
GAACCATCATCGGTTGCCGTAACCGCAAAAGCCAATACGTTCGAAACATTATTATACACACTCGATGGTGTAACCGTTGCTGAAGATATTACTGTACCGGATGTAATCGTCAGGCTTATTGCACTTGTTTGGGTATTACTGAGATTGTCGGTAACTGTTACTGGAATACTTTTAGATCCTATTGCTTGACCAGCCGGCAATGTATAACTACAGGTATAAGTATTGCCACTGGATAAAGTCATTGAAACCGCTGAGCCTCCACCGATTGAAGATAAATTTAATTTTACACTATTGACTATTCCTCCCGTTGAACTCGCTGAAACAGAAAAGTTCAAAATTGTTGAACTATAGTTCGATAAGGAAGAAGGACTGACACTTAAAGACGAAATAACAATATTAGCACTACCCTGAAATAGTATTGTATTTGAACCAGAAACATTTTTAACCAGAGTAACCCAAGCCTCACTATTTGTTGCATCGTAACTGGCAAAATAATCCGTATTTGAAGTTAATGTAGTACCATTATATACCACCATAGCCGGAGCCTGATTCATTCCTTTAATCCGAAAAGTAGGATTAAGCAATGATCCTGAAGTTACATTCATGGTAATTTGTGATTGCTGAGAAATATTGGACTGCAGCCACCATGCCCTATAATTATGATCGTAACCTGCTGGTGACAATGTTTGCAACGAAGGGTTTTTTGTACCAATAGGTCCTGTTGTAACGACACTTCCTTGGCTGGCGGTTACTATTACTTTTCCGCCATGTATAGCTAAATTTTCATTTTGTAATCTTAAAACTCCACCTGCAGATTGAGCATCAAACATGATTGACAAAGAATACTGTCCCCAACCATTTTTTGTTCCGGAGCCTGACTGACCCTCCATATATCCATAAGGCATTCCCCAAGTCATTTTTTGCAATTGTTCATAAAAGTTCATTTGATAGTCCATAAAAAATGTTGGACTACCATTTGCAGGCATGTTGCTGCCACTTGCACTGTAGCCATTCCATCCAGGTATGTATGTTTCATTAAGCGGGGTACCTGATAATTGCTGTGAATATGTTTGACTTTGAACATATCCGACTTCTTTACTATTTAACCATTCGTTCACATATGGAATTCCTTTTGCTTTGGTTGAATCTAAGGTCCAGGCTCCATTATAACTTGGTTGACTGAAATATGCCCTTGCTTCGTACTGCTGCCCTTGAAGAACATCAAACAATCCATTGCCATCCCAGTCCATTGTACAATATGGCCCTCTGGAATCAAAAGTTGTATCCGGAGAGGATCCACACTGAACGGTTTGCTGCCATTGAAAATAATCCAATCCATCCATAAACGTATAGGTAACATATTCTGTGGAAGCATTTATGTTTTGTACAAGATCAAAGATGGCAATATGGGCACCCTGTAATCTCAGGCTCAAATTCTGATTAGTTCCCTGAGACACCCAGGAATAAATGGTATTACTAACATCATAATGGTGAACCGTTGCCCCAAAACCTCTGTTTTCTACCCCCGGAGCATTTGGCGTTGTAGATTTAATGGTCACTGGCACGGTTCCATTATAATATTGTAACCATACACAAATACCCGGATAATTATCCGAAGCATACGATTTTGTCATTAAAGCCTGTCTGGGGTTACCAAGATTATCAGTCCATTTTATATTATAAACAGGAATCGTATTTGTTCCGTTATAAAATGTTGAATCGGTAATGGTAAGTGCTTTTACAAACACTGTTGTAGATATGAAGAGCATTAAAAGGATAAAGACCCTTAAACCATAACATTTTTTCATAATTTTTCTGAGATTTAATATAAACATACGGGTCACTTTCAAAAATATCTTGCATTAGTCTGAAAACATGTCTTTGTTAAGTCCATTTTGGACATAAAAAACCCATATTTTTTAAATAATTATTTCATCAAAAAGCTCAATATGGATGCATTGAGGGCTTATTAGAAAAAGTAATTAAACCAAAAAATAAACTATTGAGTGAAATTGATCGCAGTCCCTGGTCAAAACCAAAAATGAGGTATATATCCTTATTTTATCCTTAACAATTGTTAAGAATCATGTTTATATAAAAAGCATTTAAAGGAATATTTTAAAGCCTGTATTTTTAGATTAAATGAAAATATAAAAATCCATTTAAGATAAAATAGTGGGTCTTTTATATGTATTTTTCATTTAATTTTTCTTTTAAAAAGTCCCTTTTACAAGCCCGTCACAGTAGACTTTTCCAAGCAGATTTACACCGAAACTTCTTGAGAAGCGTATATTCATGTATTCTTACAAAAACCCAGAAAAATTATATGAAACAAATAAATTCTTATAAAACCAACCCGATTCGGATCTGGAATATCTCGGTCATTATTATGATATCCATCCTTTCAGCATCTTGTAAAAAAGAAAGTAAAAGCACTGGTCCAAGTTCAAACACAACAAGTATTGATACAAATATGATTGTGGTGCCTGCCAATAACACAAATATTGTTTACATGGGTAGAATTGATTTTACGGACCCTAAAGCTCCTTTATTTGCTTATTCTGGTGTTAATATTCAAGCCAAATTCCAAGGCACTTCCATAGATGTCATTATTCAGGATTATGCTGTAGGTGGATCGCAACACACGAACTATTATAATATACTAATTGACAGTTCATTATACACTAACTTACAAGTTAATAGTAATGACACGCTCTATAAAATAGCTAGAAATTTAACCAATACCTCCCACACAATTGAAATTTTTAAAAAGACAGAAGCGCAGGTTGGTTCTTCAGCATTTAAAGGTTTTCGTGTTCTGGCAAATACCACATTATTGCCAGCGGGTGTTCAACCAACGCGTAAAATTGAATTTATAGGCGATTCCTATACATGTGGTTATGGAGATGATACAAGCATAGCCGCTCCACCAGCAGGAAATCCGACAACAGGTTTTTCTGCAGTATATGAAAATAACTATAAGGCATGGGGTGCAACTGTATGCAGATACTTCAATGCGCAATATCACTGCACGGCATTTTCCGGCAGAGGCATGTACCGAAATAATAATGCGTCTACCAGTGGAACACTGCCATTGATTTACAATCAGACAAATCCAAATAACCCATCAACACTTTGGTCAACGGCCAATTATATTCCAGACCTGGTTGTAATACATTTAGGTACAAATGATTTTGCACCTGAACAAACATCGTCACCAAGCATGGTAGATTCTGCAACCTTTGTAAGTACCTATGTAAACTTTATAACAACACTAAGAAGTTATTATCCTTCTACAAAAATAATTTGTGTGGTTCCCAATTCAGAAACGGATTACTATCCGGTCGGATTTAAAACATTGACTCGGCTAACCAGCTATATTAATAGTGTAGTGAATGCCTGCAATAATAATGGCGATAGCAATGTGTTTTACTTCGCTCTAACTCCTCAACTTGCCCCTTATGGTCAAGATTGGCATCCGACTGCTGCTACTCAACTGTCTATGGCAAATCAGATTGAGCCCTTCATTAAATCAACTTTAGGCTGGTAAAATTCTTAGCGGCTCATTAATCAATGAGCCGCTAAGAATAACTAAAACATATATAGATTATGAGAAGATTTACTTTACTGATATGTATTTATTTTATCATAAACGGATTACTGGCATCTGACATATTGGTATTGTCTGAGAAGAACTCTCATGGTTTATCCATTACAAATAATTATTTCGATGTATTAGAAGATACCAGCAGCAAACTTACTATTGACGATATAGTAAAGTCTAACAACTTTAAGCAAGTATCTTATAATTATAACGTACATTCCAATTCTGCCTATTGGTTAAGATTAGAAATAAAAAATGAAGGCAATGCATTTACCCAATATGTCATTGAGAATTATTATCTTCATGCGAAAGACTTTTCTATTTATTATGTAGAAAATGAAAAAGTATTCAAACAATCAACCGGCGAATATGTAACCTATAATCACAGGGATTATCGCCACAAAAATCTTGTACTGGATTTACCAGTTCCAGACAGTAATAAAATCAGAACGTATTATATACGCGTATTCTCACCTTTATATGTAAATTTTAATTTTGTACTAAAGAGCCAACATTACTTTACTCAATATAGTAATGCAGAATACTTGCTTCTGGGCATTTACTATGGAATCATATTACTCCTTATACTGTATAATATTATTTTGTTTTTTACACTTAAAAGCAGAATATATATCCTTTATATTTTTTATCTATTGTCCGGAATACTTATCTCATTAAACGAAGATAAATTAGGTTATCAATACTTGTGGCCGGAATATCCGTTTCTGAACCCGCTTCTGTCTTTTCACGTTGCACCCTTATTACTGGAGTTTTGCTTCCTTATTTATGCCTCTGATTTTCTTGAAATAAGAAAAAGAAATTTCAGATTGTTCCTTATGGTTTGGTTTTCATTTGCAGCCTATGTAATAACTTTTGCTTTGAATTTCTATTTCCCTCTTCTGATCGTAATGCGAATTGTGACGCCACTTCCATTTCTATGCATTTTCGTTTCAGCTATTATTTTATTCCTGAATGGAAACAAATCAGCAAGGTTCTTTATTCTGGGAAGCGGATTAATTGTTACCAGTGTAATACTGATACAATTAAGAGCTCTAGCCATTATCATGGGCTCTATCTTTACCGTTTACATTTTTAACTATAGCTTAATCATTGAGTCGATTATACTATCTATTGCCTTATCGGATAAAATAAAAATTATACGAACTGAAAAAGAGTTCGCTCAAAAAACCATTCTGAATGAATTGAGGGAGAAAGAAATTCTACAGAATGAAATCAATACACAGTTAAAAGAAAAACATGAATTACAAGGTAAAATCAATCAGGAGCTTGAAATAAAAGTTACGGAAAGAACGAAAGAACTGAATAACAGATCACAGGAATTGGAAGTAGTAAATGCCAAGCTGCAATCCTTGATTGATCAAACAAATTCAATGAATATCAAACTGGATCTGGATAACTGGGAACTTAAGAAGAATGTGCGTCATGAACTCGTACAACGCATCACAGGGCAGGAAGTAAGCATGGACATGTTTAAAACTGTTTTCAAAGACGATATAACATGTCTGCGTTTTTTAGATGAATTAAAATGGAGTAAAGGATATGTCTGCAAAAAATGCGGGTATACCAAATTCAAAGAGCCCGACCATTCATTCGTACGAAAATGCAGTAAGTGCAGCCATCCGGAATCCGTGACCTCATCTACGTTGTTGCATGGAATGAAATTCGCCATTTGTGATGCCTTATACCTGGTATATCTGGTTCATGCCAGAAGAGGAAATATCCGATTGGAAGAGGTTTCCGAAATCGCCGGAATCAGTATCGTTTCAGCTTCAAAATTCAGAGCAAAAATAATGGAAAAAATAACGCTTCTGGAGAAGAAACATAAAAATGTAACATGGGAAGAAATAATTTTGAATTAATGCTTAAGGCGGAAGGCTGAAAGCATTGGATTTAATACATACTTGCACTAATAATAACACACTAAAACAACACCTACATGAAAAAAATAATTTACACAGTAATCATACTGTTTTGTATTATTGCACAGAATAGTATTGCTCAGGTTGCAGGTAAAATATGCAACTGGGATCACGACAAAAATGCAGCGGTTGTATTAACCTTCGATGACTGGTCACCGGGTCAGTTTCCAATTGCCACACCTGAATTATTGAAAAGAAATATCAATGCTACGTTCTTTATTGTAACCAATAACGTTCAAACATGGGACAATGTATATTGGCCAAAGGTACAGGAAGAAGTTACCAATGGAAATGAAATAGGAAATCATACCTATACCCATGTGTACCTAAACCAATTGAATACTTGGCCAGCAGGAGTAGAACCAGCAGGGTTTGCAGGTTATTCAAGCTTAACAGCACAAATAAGCCGGGAAATTGGGGGTGCAAAAAAAACATTGGAACAATATATTACAACGCAACCGATATTAAGTTTTGCCTATCCTTATGGTGCCTATAATACACAGGTTTTAGACACCGTACTTTCAAACGGTCATATTTGTGCCAGAGGAGTAACACCTCCTACTAATTTCACCTACAATTTTGCCGTGAATCCAATGGATTATTATAATTTGAATACCTATCCAATGAGTTCATCGGTAACACTGAATGCATTCTATGGTCAGATTCAAAATGTCATTAATGGCGGTGGATTACTTACGTATCTTTATCACAGCTTAGATAATGGAACGGAGTATGGCGACAACTGGTATAGCCAGGTACAACAAAGTGCCTTGGAACTACAAATGGATACTTTGGTTTCTGTTCGAAATAAAGTATGGATAACAACCTTAATGCAAGCAATTAAATACCATAAAGAAAAAAGGTGTGCTGCATTGAACCAAGTACAGGCTTTTGACGGAACAAAATGGATTGTTAACCTAACAGATACATTATCACAAAATTCGATTTATAACCAACCGCTTTCACTAAAATTAAAAATGAATGGTATACCTTACAAAGGTATTATGCAAAACGGAAATTCCATTTCTATTGATTCCGTGTATAGTGATACGATTATGTTTCGTGCAATACCAGACAATGGACCTATTACTTTATCCGTAAATACAACTACCGGTATTAATCCTGGTGATTTCTCTACAAATGAAATAACATTAAGTCCTGTACCTACAAATGGCATATTGAATATTCATGCAACTAAAACTATGCAGTCACCTTCATTTACCGTATATGATGCAACAGGAAGAAAAGTATACGATGCAAGTACTTCAGGTGACATCAATACGTATCAAATTGATTTGTCTGGATATACAAGAGGCATTTATTATGTATATATTTCTGAACTGAATGGAACTTCCGTAAAGAAAGCCTTGGTAATGGATTAATAGAATATTTGATTCAAACTAATCTCCGATTAAACATTATAAACTCATTAGGGCCGAAATTTTTGCCTTAATGAGTTTTTTGTAATTTACATCTATCGAAAATACCTATGAACCGAATACTTGTTACAGCCGCAATTTATGCAACTGCATTATTTCAGATCACAATGGCCCAGGTTCCCGGAGAAATATGTAATTGGGATGGTGATAAAAAAGCAGCTATTGTATTAACGTTTGATGATTGGTCTCCCGGTCAATACCCGATTGCGACACCGGAACTTCAATCCCGAAATATAACTGCGACCTTTTTCATTGTTGTAAGAAATGTATCTAATTGGAAAAATGTACAGACTGTTGTTTCAAACGGAAATGAAGTCGGGAATCATACCTATTCACACCCCTATCTAAACAGATTAAACAAATGGGTAGGTACACCACCCATTCCACCATATAAAGATTTTACTGCTGAGTGGAAGGCCGAGATTCCCGAAGCCAAAAATCTCTTTGAACAGAATCTGCCGGCAACATCGATTATATCTTTTGCCTACCCGATGGGCGCAGCTGCTATTATTAATAATGAAACGGATCAACAAATTCAGGATGCTGTTGTATACAGCGGACATATCTGTGCCAGAGGTGTAACGGCACCCATAGACTTCAGCTATCAATTTGCTCGCAAACAACAGGATTATTATAACCTGACAACCTATTCCATGAGTTCTTCTGTCAACTTAAATGAATTCGCAAACCAAATCCAACAAACAATAAAAGGTGGTGGCTTACTTACTTTTCTATATCATAGTCTTGATAATGGCAGCTATTATAATGATTCCTGGTACAATCAGGTTCAGCAAAGCGAATTTAATAAACAGCTGGATACCTTAGTCAGCTTCCGTGACAAAGTATGGATCACCACACTAGGGCAGGCAATCAAATACCATAAGGAAAAAAACTGTGCTTCTTTAACAGAACTGCAGGCTTTCAATGGAAAAAAATGGATACTGAGCCTTACCGATACATTAGCTGAAGATTCTATATACAATCAGCCTCTTACTCTAAAAATTAATACCAAGGGTATCAAATACAAAAAGATTTTTCAGAATGGTACTGAATTACCTATTGACGCTATTGTAAATGATAGTATCCTGTTTCGGGCGATTCCAGATAGAGGGAAAATTATTTTGATAGCTGGAGATTCTAAATAAATTATCGTATGAAGCAGAAGACGGATTTTATAAATTGTAAAATCCATCTTCTGCTTTATGGAAAATATTTTTTAGATATAAGTTTCACAGTACTATTTATTCTTTTTCAATCTTAACAATATTAGTACCTTCTGGCATAGTGATTTTGATAATATATATTCCAGCAGACAATTCGCCCAGATTAAGTATTGATACCGCTTTAGCTTGGTAAACCAGCCTTCCTAGGATATCAACAACTTCTATTACTGATTCTGAGGGAACCGACAGATTTAATTCCGTACGGAAAGGATTTGGCCATACCTGTATTTCAGTATTTTTGTTTAATGAAACAATTCCGGTTGTAGTGCATGCCGCAGTGACCAGGATTGCTTTACTCATTGAAGAACAAGAATTGCCATCTGTAATCATCACTGCGTATGAGCCGGAATTCATAGCTGTATAAGAACTTATTGTTTGACCATTGATTGGAGCAGTTCCTTTATACCATTGATAGGTAAAACCTGTTCCTGCATTAGCATTCAATGTTACATTACTTCCAGGACAGAATGTCGTATCACCATTTGGAGTAACAGCAGCTGTCGGCAATGCATTTACTGTCACCGTTTGAGCAGTACTTGTAGCTGAACAACTTGATGCATTTATTACCTGAACACTATATGAACCAGTAGTTGAAGCCTTATACGATTCAGAAGTTTGTCCACTGATCGCTGTCGTTCCTGAATACCATTGATACGTCTGACCTGAAACGGAAGGTGCACTTAATACCACACTTGCACCTTTACAGAAGGTAGTAGGCCCGGATGCATTTATTATTGCTGATGGTATAGCACTCACTGTAACTGTAATGACAGCACGAGAACCTTCACAACCGGTAGTTGTTTGAGATACATAATAGTTTGTTGTTCCCACTGTTGAAGCGGATGGAATTGGTGCAGATGTCGATCCAGTTCCACCTGTTGCAAGCGTATACCATTTCAATTCTGTACCCGTTGCCGTCAAAGCCAAAGCTTTATAATTCTGGCAATAGGAAAGCGGTGAAATTACAGTCGGTGCAACTGGCAAGGCTTTAACAGTAATAACAGTTGGTGCAGAAGTAACAACGCATCCACCTGGGTTTGTTACTTTCTGGGTATAGCTACCAGCAGCAGTTACGATATAAGTAGCAGTAGTATCAACCATAGCAGTTCCATTATACCACGCATATGCAGTTCCTGGACTTGCTGTTAATACTGTTGATTGGCCGGTACAAAAACTCGTAGACGCTGCAGTAATTGAAGATGTACACATATTACTATAACCTATATTACTTAAAGCTGTTTGCCCTAGTCGTTCATAAAGCTGCTGCAAATAAAGACTTTGAGGACATACGTTTGTATTAAAATCATCATATATTCCATCCGGGATTCCTTTTTGAGATGTTCTCGTTCCCTTGCCACCAATAACCCAGTTAATAGTACCAGGTGCTTCAGTCATAACAAATGATGAAGACTTGCAGTTCCAAGCAACGGTCCAGGCTGTTGTCCAGCCATGTCCACTTCCATCAGTGCCTCTGTACACTACATCAATTCCGTCTTTTCCACTAAAAGTACCATTATCAACTAATATTCCTGTTGTCCATCGCATATGAGGTTGAAAACTGCCTCCAACAGTTGAATTATGATACAAAACAACAATTGGCCCTGTCCCTTCACCACCTGTACTAACTTGAAAGGTTGAAAAGCTATTCGAGCCACATTTATTCAGTAGTATTTGCGTACCTGTAAGAATGAAAGGAGTCGTGGGTGCAGGATTTGTTTGGAGTACTGAAATATTGCTTGTTACTTTCTCGAGTGTTATACGTTTAGCATTTTTTTCAATAACAAAACAATTCTGTGTTTCCTGCCCTGTTACATTATTTATCCAGCTGTCAATAATATTATTCATATCTATGGCACCATAAATTTTAGTTCCTTTTGGCGCAAGTATCTGAAGATTCTCAACTCCACATTGAGAAATACGACCATTAAAAGTATAATTAGCGACAGTCCCAATCGTATCTCCCAAATAGCGGGAATCAAAATTATCAGTAAGCGGAGCATCGATAGTTATTGTTCTTCCATTGATAGCCGTTATTATTCTATCGGTTTTTAAAGTACTTCCAACTGCAATCCAGGTTTCTGGCTTACCGTATCGAAACAGCGTGTCCATTCCTAAATATTTCAACCATGCTTTGGTAACAGGCTTACTTATTAAGATATTTCCACCAACCACAAATCCGGAAGCATCACTTACATTGAAGGATGTGGCGCCGGATGGTATATACGTATCTGTTATATTCACAGAACCAAAAGTTGAATAACTACCTTTACCCAAGATGTTTATAGCCAGAAAACCAGAAGTATCCGTCATATTTAATATAGTTCCACCTGTACCTGAGCCACTCCCTCTAAGTACTACTCCACTTGAGGAAATGGTTATTGTGGTATCGATATTATACATACCAGGATTAAGTAAAACTGCACCCCTAAAACCATTTACAAGGGGCAATGCTGAAACTTGATTAATAGCTTCCTGTATTATTTTCGTTTGATCACCAGTCCCGGCTGAAAGTGTCTTTAAAACAGGAATAGTTGGTAATGAAACGCCTCCTCCCATATATCCGGCAGAAGAAAAATCCATAACTCTATTACCTTTTGAATCGGTTTTATAAACTAATTTATTGTTCGTATCAAAATGAACCCAGTCTGCCTGGGCAAATAGATCTTCTGACATTCCAATCAAGCATAACAGCATCAGAAAACCGAATAAACTAATTTTTATTTCATTCATAATCGTTAATGATTTAACTGAGTACACGCACTATCATTGTGATTACATTTACCTCGGTTACTATCTATCAAAGAAATTTTCATTTAAAGTTATAATACTTAAGAGACTACCTTTTTATGAATAAATTCCATTACTTAATATGTAATCAATACTTATAGAATAATAATTACTGGAATAGTTCCTCTTCTTCATCTACCCTCTGGCAAATATTGCTCCATTCGAAGGTAGAGACCAAAATAAATGTAAGACTTAAAACCAAGGTGCATTCCATTAAAACATTCATAACTTAAATAAATTTATATGGTTTGTGATATTGTCTTTCCTGAAAATTGACACGAACACCATATTCTGGTTAGAAAATTCATAGCTGATATTAATTAATTCTGCAATATGTTTAAAGACGGAACCTGACTATTCGTTCTGCCTTTAAACATATTAGCCTGATCAATCTATTTTGATAAGTTTGATTACCTGAACATCTGAGCCCAAGGAGAGATGAACAATATATGCTCCCGAACTCTTTAGTTCCTCTCCTATTACAAATGCCTGATTCGTATAATAGCTCGATGATGAATAACACAAGGCACCTAGTGCATTATAGATCGTAACCTCCATTTGCTCTGTTGATATGCTCTGAACCAATACTTCGGTATTTACATTGAACGGATTCGGTGATACTCTGATCTGTGTTGTTGTGCCTTGGACTACTCCTGTTGTAATCTGCATAGATACATACAATACATCCGTTGTACTTCCATAGCTATTTGTTTCCGTTACTGATACAATACCACCTAAAGATCCGAATGTCACCACAATCTTACTACTGTCTGCATTCGCTGATGAAATAAAAGCTCCGGCAGGGAGGATCCAGTATTTGCTTGTAGGAAAAAAATGATTCGACGGAATTGAATAAGTTACGCCTGTTTCACCTACTGTAACGGTTGTCGGACCAGTGATACTCTCTTTTGCAGGAGCTGAACCAACCGTAATAGTAACAGTACTCGATGAAGGGGGACAGCTACCGTTTCGTATTGTCCATTGCAGCTGATTTATTCCCGGACTCAATCCACTTATAGCTGTTGTTGGTGAAGAAGGGTTCGTGAATATTCCGGTTCCACTTATAAGCGACCAGGTTCCTGTTCCATTTGCAGGAGTATTTCCTGCTAGTGTGGTCGCCGTTAAACCTATTATCTGATTTGGGCCTGCATCGGATACTGTTGGAGGAGAATCAACACTGACAGTCATTATTGAAGATGTTGATGAACACGAAGAGCTGTTAGTAACAGTAACGAAATATGAACCCGATACTGAAACCGAACACGATGCAGCTGTCTGTCCACTGATTGCTGTGTTTCCTGAATACCATTGATATGTCTGACCTGAAACAGAAGGGATACTTAATACCACACTTGCGCCCTGACAGAAGGTAGTAGGACCGGATGTACTTATTATCGATGATGGTATAGCACTCACTGCAACTGTAATGACAGCACGAGAACCTTCACAACCTGTAGTTGTTTGAGATACATAATAGTTTGTTGTTCCAACTGTTGAAGTGGATGGAATTGGTGCCGTTGTAGATCCAGTTCCACCTGTTGCAAGCGTATACCATTTAAGACCTGCACCTGTTGCCGTCAATACTGTGGCGTTTGCATTCTGACAATAGGTTACTGGACTCGTAACTGATGGTACTGCTGGCAAGGCATTAACAGTAACGGCGATTGTCGATCTCGGACCTTCACAACCGGTAGTTGTTTGAGATACATAATAGTTCGTTGTTCCTGCTATTGTTGTAGTAGGAACCGGAGCTGTTAATAAACCGGTCCCGCCTGTTGCAGTTGTATACCATTTCAAACTAGTTCCTGCTGCTGTTAAAGCTAAGGCTGTGGCATTCTGGCAATAGGTAAGCGGTGTGGTTACAGTTGGTGCTGTTGGTAAGGCATTAACTATAACAGTAATGATATTAGATGTCGATGTACACCCTAATGTATTAGTTACATTTACGGAATAACTACCGGAAGCTTTAGCTTTATAACTTGCGGAGGTTGCTCCGGTAATCATTGTTGTTCCAGTATACCATTGATAGGTTAAATTTGTCCCTGAATTTGCATTCATGACTACGCTATCGCCCTGACAAACTGAAACACTACCTGCAGCTGTTATTTTAGCTACCGGCATTGTACTGCTACTGCAAAGATTAACCTGTAAACTTTGACTCTGCCCCAGATAATCCTCTGTGACTTTCAAAGGAATTGTTATCTTTTGACCATTGATTGTTACCGTTATGGCTGTATTGGAAGGGTTATACAAAGGGTCACTTACCGTTACATTATATCCTGTTGCATTTTTTTCAATCAAAACCAGAGCTGGCTTATCGCTTTGTACAGTTAAACCATCACCCATATTGACTGGATTTCCAATAGTATAAAAAACGATGGCATCAACATTCTTAATCGTATTACGAATGGCTTGAATATTTCCATCATTCTGAACAACCACAAAACCGGGATTGGATGCATATGTTTGAAACTGTGTAAGAGTTAAACTGGGAGCAACAATATATTGGTAAGTAGCATTATTTGGAGTCGTTCCATGGTTTAGCCAAACACTGAAAACATTGGCTGGACTAATTTTATCAGAACCCGATCCGATGTTTGACCAAGTTCCTGTACTGCTGCTTTGTTGCATATTCTGAACGGATACAGTTCCTCCATTGGGAAATATATAACCAACATTATCATGATGTACCCAGGCAAGATTTGTATAATCAGTACTTGGGGTTGTAAAACTTTGGGTTGAACCATTATTTACAGTAATGGTTCCATTTAAAAACGTTTGATTCACGGAGGTTATAATTCCATTGGGTGTATTGCCAGTTATTCCTGAACCTAAACAAAACATGGCATCACCTATGAAGAAATAAGACTTATTTGCTGAAATACCATTATAAGTACTTTTATAAGCCATAAAGCCTACTGTTCCTCCGGAGGAGCTTACACCTCCGCCATAAGTATTTGTGCCGAATGGCGTGTCATTTGGGCCACCAACAGTTACAATTTCTTTCTTTTCACAGGTCATTCCTGGAAGCCTACTCCAATCCCATAGTGGATAAATACCAAAATATTCGTTCCCTGAAGTATAGATCTGAGTAAAACCTAAAGGGAGCATATTCTTATATTTAAGATTTTCATTGTTCATATATTCTGAACTAATTCTACGAATGGATGGAATTCTTACTGACAGATAATAAGTAGCTCCCCGTTGTATCATTATATCCGATTTCCAGAAATGCTTATTCCCCGTAAGTGTAGATATACCTCCATTGGTGTGGTTTATCCAATCTTGATAGGAGGCAGTATTAGCAGGATCAATTTTAATCAAACTGCTTATACTTGCCGAGGGTAGCGAATTTGTTGCATCACCCGAGCGGGATATATATCTTCCCACAGTTCCTAAATCAGAATATTTTTTATAACTCAGCCATCGATTACCACCTAAAATAAGATTTGAAAACAGTTGAATTCTTTCAGTTGTAAATGCAGAATAGAAACTTGTACCCTTTACAAGTAATATATCACTTGAAATGATACCCAACGCTTCTAATCCATATCCTCCAGAATATATCTGTATACCGTGTTCGTTCCAAGAATCATCTGATTTGATACCTTCACCAGCCGTATCCAAAATGGCGTTATCTAAAGACTTGATCCTTATATCTCCTGCAATTGAATCAATTCCTTCCTTTATCAATGCAGCATTATTGCTGGCGATACCTTGGTAAAGAGTGCTATTAGCCTCACCAATAAAATTCAATCCCGAACCTGTAATTCGAATGCCCTTGACCTTCATAACATCGCTCATATGATCACTATATGTTTGATACTCGGTACTGGTCAAGGCATTTTTCATAAGAATCAAACTTCTGGCATACTTTGGAATGGCATTGATATAAGCCTGGTAAAAACCATCGTTTGAAAAGGTTGTAGGCTGAATGTGTGATAAGTTTTGATTTAAAGCCAATTTAATTTTGGCAAGCATTAATTCACTTTGATAAAAAGTATTTCCAGAAATATTTTTGTTTATATAGGCAACAATCATTGCATTGGTACGATTCAAATGATCGTCTGGGCAGTAGCCTCCAACAATGTTCATATACGTGGAATTAGAATTAGCAATATCGGTCCATGTACCGTCCGGATTTTGGCTATTGTACCAGGTTATAACATCTTCAATTGTACTACCATCTGTAAACCCGTTATAATATTGATTGTATAAACGATTAAATAGAGTATCCATATCAGCCTGTTGAGCTTGAATTTTAAAACCCAACAATAGAGAAAAAATAATTCCAATGGGGAGATGTAAATATCTTTTCATATACTTTTATAATTTATAAGTTGAATTGACCAGTACCGCAAATCGAATTGAATTCATTACTATGTATTACAATTCGATGATTTACTTGTACAATAGTACGATATCTGATAATGTGCAATTTTCATCCGGTTCCAAAAAATTTGAAACATAGTCCAAAAAAGCCTTTAAGCAATCGGAACAATAAAAAGAGCGATCCGTTTTACAGATCGCTCAAAGAAATAAAAAGCTTGATTATAGAATAAATTATTTCAGATAATCGGACGGTGACTTTCCATATTGTTTGGTAAAGCTTCGAGTAAAATACGATAAGCTATTAAAACCAACTTCCAGGGCAATTTGCGATATATTCATATTTCCCTTTTTCAGTAATTCAACACTTTTCTTTAAACGTATCACCTTAATAAATTCATTTACCGTTTGTCCGGTCAAACTTTTAAGTTTTTCATATAAGAGTGATTTACTCAAGCCTAATTCTTTGCAAAGATCTGCTGCATGTAAATTTGGATCGGACAGATTCTTTTCAATAAATGCAACACAGGTTTCCAAAAACAATTTGGTTGTTTCATTCTGAGTCACAGCATCAATAGTGAAATCAGCATCTGTACTAAAGCGTTTACGTATCTGGTCTCGACTGTTCAGTTGATTAATTATTCTGCGAATTAATACATACGAGTCACAAGGCTTTTTAATAAACTCATCAGCTCCTGCCTCCAAAGCGCGCTTTTCAACATTACTTTCTGTCTGACCCGTTAAAATTATACAGGAAATATGACTGGTTTCCGGATTGTGCTTCAATTGATAACAAAATTCAAAACCATTCATGACCGGCATATTCAAATCACAGATAACAATTTCAGGAAAAATAGTTTTGGCCATATCTAATCCTATTTCTCCATTTTCAGCTTCATATATTTCAAAATGATCCGACAAATAACTCCGCAGAACTTTACGTACATCATTCTCATCATCGATAATTAAAACTTTCCTGCCGGAATATGAAATATGTTCTTTTTTAATTTCTGCAACATCTATTTCAGTTGACAGATTATTATTACCCGGATTATCACCAATAGCATTATATTCGGTCACTTCTGCTTCAGGCAATAAGATGCTTACTTTAGTCCCACTATTCAGAGAGCTTTGTAATTCCAATCTCCCTTTATTAAGTTTTATAAATTCTTTACAGATAATTAGTCCTAATCCTATCCCCCTTTCATTCGCTGTTCCTGGTGTTGATCCAACAGACTCAATACTAAATAATTTCTGAAGACGTTTTTCATCCATACCGATTCCTTCATCCTGGACTTCAATCAATATCAACCCATCGTCTGATTTCTTATTAGAGATCGTAACAACTTTTCCATTTTCTGAATATTTAATGGAATTACTTATAAGATTGCGTAATACTGTACTAATCATTTTTTCATCTGCCAGAACATGGCAGTCAACTGATATCTGGTTATTCAACAAAATATTTTTCTGTTGGGCCTGTAGCGATAATGTCAAAATAACATCATTCAGAATCGAATGAACATTTATAGATTTTGTTTCAATCTGATAACGGCTTGTTTGTGTTGTGGCCCAATCCAGTAGATCTATTGTTAACTTTTTTAAATGTGCGGAGGAATTCGCAATCATTTGTGTTATCTGTTCTTTTTCGTATTCGGGATAATTTTTAAAGTTTTCAACCAGCATTTCCGAAAGTGAATGAATGGCTGTTATTGGATTTCGAAGGTCATGTGCTATGATTGAAAAGAAAGTATTCTTAGTTTCATTCAGTTTATTTAGTTCAATATTTTTTTCTTCCAGTTCATGATATTGATGTAAGATCCTGTTTTGCTGATCCTGAATATGGTCTGATTTACGCATCAATTCATCATTCTGGGCTTCCAGCTTTTCATTGGTTATTAATGTCTCTTGATTTTTTTCCTGCAATGTATCATTAACAAGTCGCAACTCAGAGGTCTTCTCTGCAACGGTGCGTTCCAGTTCTTTATTTGTTTTTTGAATATTACGCAATCGTATATAATATCCAGTCAGTATAAGTATAATCAACACTATAAACAGTAAAGTCCTAAACCACCAGGTCATCCACCAGGGAGGTAATACATGAACATTAAGTACTGTATCGGTATTATTCCAAACAGCATCATTATTAGAACCCTTCACTCGAAACACATAATCACCAGGTGGTAAGTTTGTATACGTTACGTATCGTCTTGAAGCATCGGACATAATCCAATTCTGATCAAACCCTTCCAATATATACGCATATTGATTTTGCTCAGGTGCCGTAAAATCAAGTGCAGCAAATCCAATAGAGAGTACATTGTCTCTATAATTAAGATATATATCCGAAGACATAAATGCTGACCTCGATAAATAAACTTGACCGTTAAATGGAATATTTTGAATGAGTGAATTATTAAATAATTTAATATCCGTTATATAAACAGATGGTTTTCTGGTGTTGTGTGAAATTAAATCGGGATCGAAATAATTAAATCCATCGATTCCACCAAAATACAACATACCATTTTTAGCCTTTAATAGGGCACCTGCTGTAAACTCTTTATTCTGGATTCCGTCATCCAGACTGAATGGAATATATTCGCCATTTCCATTCATATAAATAATTCCATTATCGGTTGACAGCCATAAATGTTTCCGGGAATCTTCCAGTATTCCGTTAACAGACCGAAACAAAGAAATAGGGACCTTATAGGTATGGAAACTATTTTTAATATCATTTATTTGCTTTGAAAGACCACCAAATTCTGTACCTACCCATAAAGAGCCCTGAGAATCTATAAAAATGTTTTTTACATTATTGCTTGGTAAAGAAGATGTATCCTTAGGATCTGAAAGTATGCTGTACATTTTATGTGCAAATGGATCATATTTTTTTATTCCACCCGATGAAGTAGCCATCCATATAAGTCCCTTGGTATCTATTGACAAATTTGTCATTACACCGAAAGGAGATTCAATCTGTAAAACGGGATTCTGGTTTATATATCCTGACTGATTATAGGACATTGAATACAAAGCATCCAGCGATCCAATCCATAATGTTCCATGAACATCGCTGTTGATTCGCCAGATACTTTTCTCATTTAATAGAACAATAGAACTTCTTTTCAATCCATTATTAAATGTATAACGGCAAAAACCTTTTCCATAACTACCCAACCATAGACTTCCCTTTTGATCAAAATAGACGGTCGTAATAATATCTGAATGAATATCAGAATTTGCTGTGGTATAATAGTCGATTCTTTTTGTGTCCGGATGAAAAACATTAAGTCCTCCTCCATCTGTTCCGATAAAAATAAGTCCATTAGGTGCTTCTGCAAATGAAAGGACGGACTTATAACTCAAATGATATCCGGGAGGTCCTTTTGCAGTAACTAAATTAAATTTCTGTTTATTTCGTTTATAGATATTCAATCCCGCAGCATATGTACCAACCCACAAAATATGATCGTCACTTTCATATATATAATAAATGGCATTACTACTAATCGAAGTCGGATCATTCGAATTGTTCTTAAAAACATCAAAAGAATCCATGCTGCGGTTATAGCGAAGCAAACCTCCACCATCCGTAGCGATCCATAAATCATGTGAATTGTCTTCACAAAAATTCATAATGACATTTGAGGACAATTTTTTGTTTTCTGTTGAATAATGTTTGGTTATATGGGTTAAAGTGTCGTAACAAAAAACACCTTCGTATTCCGTCCCAATCCATAAGGTATGCTGCTGATCAAAGAAAAGCGTTCCTCCATGATTCAATGTATTTGAAGCAACCGGATTATTGGAATATCGAACAAACCGAAACTGTTTTGAAGCAATATTGAAAATACCAATATAACCGTTTAAGCAAAAGAGCCACAAATTACCCCGTTGATCCTCTAGAATCGAAGTAATTGAACCAGATGTTTTTGTTATTGAAAATTCAGAATACTGACTTAAAGGATAGTGAATAAATGATTTCGTTTTCAGATCAAATAATGATAATCCTTTTTCTGAAGCGACCCAGGTATTTTTGTTACGATCTATGTATAGAGAATATATATTATTCTGTTCTTCTAAATTAGTATCTGAATGTATATTTAAAACCGGAGTGAATGTTTCCGTAAAAAGGTTGAAGATATAAAAACCATGATAACTTAATACAACAAGTAATGTTGAATCATTAGGCTGTACAATACTTTTAAAAAAAAATTGCGATACATTACCAGTTATTCCTGAAGGGACTTTATCAAAGACTTTATATGAATATCCATCGTATTTGACCAAACCCCGTTGCGTGCCAAACCACATAAATCCGTAGGAGTCTTTGAAGATACAAGTAACGGTTGGACTCGGCAGACCATCATTTTGTGTTAAATGTTCAAAGGAAACTTTCTGAGAATAACTGTTTAAGCAACACAAAAAAACACTTATAAGCACTACATATCTTAGCATAGAGTATAGAGTATTTTAATAATGTTTATCTTTCCCATTGATGCAATCATAAGATTGATAAACATTATCAATGAATAGTTACAAAACTATACCACCTTCTATTCTATTTGATTTTAACAATTTTAGTAGTGAAAATACCTTCCGCAGTTTGAACGATCACAGTATATAATCCATCGGCAAGGCTTTCACCTATTTCGATTACTGTTGCAGATATGCCCGATTTGCTGTAAACCAATGAGCCGGTTGAACTATATATCGTTACACTTTCAATATTTTCACCATTGTTCAATTCCAATTTCGTTGAATATTCAAATGGTTGAGGATATACAACGATACTTGCCCCGGAAAGGTTACTTCCGATTATACCTGTAGTAGTGCATGGCAATATACCAGTTGTACCTCCGCTGCAAACACCACAGTTATCCATTGATGCTGTTCCATTCAATACATTGGCACAGTCATAACAATTCTGTGAAGATATACTTACTAGCATTGGTGCTGAGGTTCCGGTGCAGCCCGATCCATTTGTAACTGTTACAGTATAGCTTCCGATCGTTGTTGCAGTATACGTTTGACTGCTTCCCACCTGAACTGTTCCATTCAGCCAACTGTATGAAGAAGCGAAGCCAGTAGTAAGAATAGTCGAATTACCAGTACAGATTGGCATATTCAAACTACTGTTGATTGATGGCGTTGGCAAAGAATTTACGATTACTGAAATGATTGCTCTTGGACTCTCGCAACCCGTTACCGTTTGTGAAACATAATAATTCGTTGTTCCTGCCGAAGTTGTACTTGGTGTCTGAGCAGTGGATGAACCTGCACCTCCTGTTGCAACTGTATACCATTTAAGGCCTGTACCTGTTGCCGTCAATGCTGTGGCGTTTGCATTCTGACAATAGGTAACAGGACTTATTACCGTCGGTGACGATGGCAAAGGATTTACTACTACTGCAATGGTTGCTCTTGGACTCTCGCAACCCGTTACCGTTTGGGAAACATAATAGTTCGTTGTTCCCGCCGAACTTGTACTTGGTATCGGAGCAGTGGATGAACCTGCACCTCCTGTTGCAACTGTATACCATTTAAGGCCTGTACCTGTTGCCGTCAATGCTGTGGCGTTTGCATTCTGACAATAGGTAACAGGACTTATTACCGTCGGGGCTGCCGGAGTAGCATTTATTGTTACCGAAATGATTGCTCTTGGACCTTCGCAACCCGTTACCGTTTGTGAAACATAATAGTTCGTTGTTCCCGACGAACTTGTACTTGGTATCGGAGCAGTGGACGAACTTGTGCCGCCTGTTGCAAGTGTATACCATTTAAGGCCTGTACCTGTTGCCGTCAATGCTATGGCGTTTGCATTCTGACAATAGGTAACAGGACTTGTTACCGCCGGCGCTGCCGGAGTAGCATTTATAGTTACAGAAATTGTCGCTCTTGAACCTTCGCAACCCGTTACTGTTTGGGAAACATAATAGTTCGTTGTTCCCGCTGCAGCCGTTGATGGAATTGGTGCAGTCGATGAACTGGTACCTCCCGTCGAAACTGTATACCATTTTAATGCTGTTCCCGTTGCAGACAAGGCTGTTGCTGTTGTTCCCTGACAATACGTTACAGGGTTTGTTACCGTTGGTGACGAAGGCAAAGGATTTACAGTAACGGTAATCGGAAGTGAAATCGAACTGCAACCACCTGTCGTTGTTACTTCAACTGTATATGTTCCCGCTTGTGTTGCAGCATACGTAGCTCCTGTTCCAACCTGAGTCGTTCCATTATAATACCAGATATAGGAAGCTCCGGAATTTGCTGAAAGCAATACACTGAAACCCTGACAGATTGTTGTTGATCCTACAGCAGTAATACTGGCAGAACAACTCCCAGGCAATAAATGAAGAATAATAGCACTGGCTTTGGGCACACTGATGGTGAAACTACCGCTAACAGGTACGATGTTTTTATTTGTAGGTGTCCATAAGCCGCTTGAGCTAACTGTATTTCCTCCTAATGTTACAGAACCAGAACTTACAGAGTTACCGCTTGATACTAATTCCATATAAGTACCCGAGTTATAGGTAGCACCCGGATTAATCGTAACATTTGCACCTGTAGTAGTGTCTTTATTAATTAAAGTAACATACATATTATTTTTTGAGTCAACCACTGAATAAGCATTGAAATTTAATCCATTGTTATTGACTGTATTTGAAACAAGATTCCCATTACTACCCTGATTAAAGGCCAACATACCATAGTAAAGTGGATAGACGCCATACGAATAAGTCTGAGAAGAATTTGTAGAACTATATGTCCAGAAAGGCGAATAACCAGAACCTGAAAAATGAAAATTAACACCAGCACAATGGGTATAGGATGCTAGCGTATACATATAATCCAATGACCATAAAGCAGCAGCCATTGTATTTGAAGCACCTCCAAACCCACCATTTGTAATCGAATTTGACTCGGCAATTTTCCACATTGGCATCTTTCCTGTAATAGACAATGCTTCCAAGGTACTGGCTTCAGATTTAAGACTAGTTTGATTTGAAACACTTAACATTTTTTCGATATACTGAGCAGCGGTAATTCCTGCTTGATTTGCAACTGCATAATAATGATGTGTAAGTAAATTTATAGACTGATTATTAAATGAAGTTGCAAAAGGTGTTGTATAACCTGATATATCCCAAGAACAAGCAGGTCCGGAGATTGGCGCAGTGGGATAATTCTTCCGAACAGAATCTATATAGGTTTGAAAACGTGTCTGAAATTCTGCATAAGTAAAATTACCATTGGCCCAGGCATTATATGCGATATCGTGATAAAGGTCTGGCTCATTCCCAAATTCAAAAGCAGTTAGATTAGATGCGTAATTTTTCAATATATAATCCGTTTCGTTTTTTGCTAGAGATGGATTATAGCCTTCGCCTAGATTAATTCCCATTATAACATTGCATCCAGCTGATTTGGCGAAACCAAACAACTTATCAACATCATCTCTGGTGACGGTATTTACTGGTGTGGTGTTATTCCTTAATGTATTGGACCACGTAGCAGATTCAATGGCATGAGCTCCTATTCGAAAAGATTTTATCCCAGCTGTGTTAAAAAGACTTATTAAATTAGTGTTGTTGCTCTGAAATTGCCAATTCCCAGCCGGATGAATTGGCTTAGTGGTTGCAGTATCATCTATTACCCCCATTTCAAAACTCGCACCAGTAAAATCTGTCGGAATAGTCCGAATAACCGATGCTGGTTTGACTGTTACCGTAACATTGGTTTGTGCGGTTAATGGCGCACAAAAAATATTAAAGGCTATAATACTTAAAATGAATATTATCTTATTAGTGGTATTTAATTTCTTCATAAATGATATTGTTTAATACATTTTAATTGAAGTATAGTTTTTAAAGGAATAGAGTGGTAAATAGTGACACTTTTTAAATCAACTACTCAGTCTTATGAATGAATAAATTTTACTACAAATTTTGATTGAAGGTCTATTAATGGAATCGTTTAACGTGTAATAAATATCTCATCCGATTTAAAACCCAACCAAAATTATCCAAGCTAACTGAGTAGACATAAATACCTTTCATATTCAATTATTATTTAGAGGTTAATGTTTAGGTACTATCAATCGAATTAAATCCATTAATATGTATTGTAATTCGATGATTTTCTTGTACAATAGTACGATATATCATCATGTGCGATTTTAAATCCAGTCCAAATGATTTGAAATATATTCCAGAAGACCAAAAAATAAATCAATTGGAGTTGAATAAAAAAAGCGATCGGCTGCTAACCGATCGCCCATATATATTATCCAATAATGGAAGCATTTATTTACTCCTTTTCAACCTTAACAATACTCGTCCCTTCGGAAGTAGTGATTCTGAGAATATAGATTCCAGAAGATAATTCCCCCAGGTTAAGTATTGATACTTCTTTGCCCTGATAAACCAATCTTCCACGAAGATCAACAACTTCTATTTCTGATTCTGAGGGAACCGACAGATTTAATTCCGTACGGAAAGGATTTGGCCATACCTGTATTTCGGCGTTTTTGTTTAAAGAAACAACTCCAGTAGTAGTGCATGAAGCTGTTACAAGAATTGCTTTACTTGTTGAAGAACAAGTATTCGCATCCGTAATCATTACTGAGTATGAACCAGAATTAGCAGCTGTATATGAACCTGTTGTTTGTCCGCTGATTGCAGAAGTTCCATTATACCATTGATAGGTAAAACCTGTTCCTGCATTCGCATTCAATGTTACATTAGTCCCAGGACAGAATGTCGTATCACCATTTGGAGTAACAACAGCTGTCGGCAATGCATTTACTGTCACCGTTTGTGCGGTACTGGTAGCAGAACAACTAGACGCATTTGTTACTTTAACGGAATAAGAACCAGCAGTTGAAGCTGTATATGATGCTGACGTTTGTCCGCTGATTGCAGAAGTACCATTATACCATTGATATGCAAGACCTGTTCCGGTATTGGCATTCAACACAACACTTCCGCCCTGGCAGAAACTTGTAGTTCCCGTAGCAGTGATAGTAGCTGTTGGCAAAGCATTTACTGTCACCGTTTGTGCGGTACTGGTAGCAGAACAAGCGGATGTATTTGTTACTTTAACAGAATAAGAACCGGAAGCAGAAGCAGTATACGATGCAGACGTTTGTCCGCTGATTGCAGAAGTCCCATTATACCACTGATAGCTAAGACCAGTTCCTGTATTGGCATTTAATACAACACTTCCGCCCTGGCAGAAACTAGTAGCTCCCGTAGCAGTGATAGCAGCTGTTGGCAAAGCATTTACTGTTACCGTTTGAGCAGTACTGGTAGCAGAACAACCTGAGGCATTTGTTACTTTAACAGTATATGAACCAGTTGCTGAAGCTGTATACGAGGCAGATGTTTGACCACTGATTGCTGAACTTCCATTATACCACTGATAACTAAGACCAGTTCCTGTATTAGCATTCAAAACAACATTTCCACCCTGGCAGAAACTTGTGGCACCAGCCGGAGTTATTGTAGAAGAACACGTTAACAATGTACCATAGACACTAATTTCATATAACGAAAATCCCCACTGAGTAGCACGTGTCGTTAATGCAAGTCGTACATAACGACCTATAGTATTCAGATTTGTATGAACATCTATTCCGCCTGTACCATTTGTTGTTGTATAAATAGTTGTCCAATTTATACTATCTGTTGAAACCTGGATGGCATAAGCACTGGCATAAGCAGATTCCCAATTCAACACCATATCATTTATAGAATACGTTGCTCCCAAATCAATAACCGCCCATTGATTATCAGCGTAAGCGGAAGACCAGCGCGTCGAATTATTTCCATCAACAGCATTTGAAGCTACATTTCCAGTACCTGTCTCCGTTGAACTAACAACAATTTTCTTGTTAAGAGCAATATCAACTCCATAA
>Ga0302277_1000703_pt1 | contig 25330 bp, 32 predicted proteins | sample III_Bog_N3_1_FD_198759 | JGI IMG/M metagenome (GOLD analysis project Ga0302277, IMG submission 198759) | Peat permafrost microbial communities from Stordalen Mire near Abisko, Sweden - III_Bog_N3_1 | ecosystem: Environmental > Terrestrial > Soil > Wetlands > Peat | place: Sweden: Abisko... | reverse complement strand
GTTCTATTAACAACAGTTGCCATGCGCAAAACAAAATACAAAATAAATAAAATCCAGATACCTGTCCCAAAATCTGAAAGCACCGGACTTGTGCCATTGACCAGCTCTGTGATAAGTATACAGAACCAGACAAAACTAAGAAATATCATTGGCAATTCAGTACGTTTCAAAAACGCCAAAATCTTAGGATGTTTAGGTGCATTGTTATTCATGCTGATTTATTTCTCAGCTTGATTGTGGGCCTCTATAAACCACAAATTCTTGTCCACACTTCGTGAGATTTGAGTAAATATATCCGCAGTTGCCGGGTCATCAAGGTCGGACGCCTGTTTAATAGTCGTGCGAACAAGCTCCCCATACACAGCTAGGGCATGAGAAAAGGCCTCAACATGTTCCTGGCCTGTCGTTAGGACTAAAGGATACTCCGGAAGATTGCTACGATTTGCAACAACTTGTATCGTACCCTCCGCCACCCCACCAAATTGGACAATACGCTCAGCAATGAGGTCTGGATATTCTTCTGATTCTTCCGCAATCTTGTCAAAAAGCTCATGAAGAGCGATAAAACTTGGTCCTTTTACATTCCAATGAGCCTGCTTGGCCTGAGTTTGTAGATCAATAGAATCAGCTAGCCGGTCTTGCAAGATGCTCTCCATTTGTATTCTAACTTTTTCCCCAAGAGTGTTCTTGGTTGAATATGTCTTTGCTTTTCCCTCTTGGATAACAACTTCAATTTTCTTAGAATCCCGATAACTTTCCATTACTGCTGATTTTGAATTTTTCATAATTTCTCCAATTTTTAATTGTGTTGACGCATGGCCTTTATTGTTGAAATTAAACCACTTTACGGCCACTAATGAGTTGTATAATTACAACGATAACAGCAATAACAAGCAGTAGATGAATAAACCCACCCATTGTGTACGACGAAACCATTCCTAACAACCAAAGCGCAAGCAAAATAACTGCAACTGTGTATAACATATCTCTCCTCCCAGAATAAATGCCAAACCTTGTGAATTTAAACCTGCTTTTTTAATGTGTCTGCCGCTTTATCAATCTTATTTTTAACAGTGCCACGAAATTCATCTAACTTACCTTCAGCTTTTAATCGCTTGTTGTGAGTCAAGTCACCCACGGCTTGCTTAACACGTCCCTTTACTTTATCCATTTGACCATCCATACCGTTCTCCCGTATTAGATATTGAAGGCCTCTGACTTCAGCTTTCATAGCTTTTTTAGTCGTATAATGTTAGCTTGTAGCCTTTAGCCGTGACCTTGTTAATTAAGAGGCATACACATTTCTTTAAAACTTTTTACAGTTTTTCCTTCTTTGAAACCTATCTCCATACCCTGTCTTTTTTTGGACTTAGTATCGGGTAATGGCCGATCCTTATATTCTGGCTGATCAGGCTGGTTAGGCTGCTCTTTGGTCTGTAATTGTTTATTCATTACTACCCCCCTGTTATGTTTGTTACTATATTAAATTCTCATAATGATGCTCATTTCAAGCGGTCATCTGCTCAACTGCTTCAATAATAACCAAGACCAGTAGACCAATCTCAAATTTTATAATCATATTTCATTCCTTCTAGCTGTCTCTTCTATTCATGGTTCTATTTTGGGCTTGGATAGAAAATGAATCAATTGTACCGAGGTATAATCTTAGAATTTTACAGTATAGGGTGAGATGCTTTTGTGCTAATGGAACTTGGGATTCTAATTACCTTTTCTTTGTGAAAATTCTTCTGACTCAATGCTGATCATTGTTGTTTCAAACTTGATGGGGTTTTGTTCTTATGAAAAGATTGTTTTGCGATTTCCAAGAAAAATTTTGCATTCCTAAAGAAATCCTTCCATTCATGATGCCTAACAGTAAGAATTTCTCCACTGTCTAACCAAACACCACCACATTTAGGACAAGCATCAATCATTACACCATAATGGCTTTCTTTTTTTAAAACTGTATCTTGACATTTTGGGCATTGGGCCACTTTATCACTAAACCCTTTGAGTAAGTCTTTAATATCTTCAGGCACTTGATAATCCGCATCCATATCCACATCATCACTAAGGGCTTTATTTCCAACTTCGATGATTTTTTCCAATTCGTCTTTGTCGAACCATACCCCATGACAAACAAAACATACTTCCACAGGGTATATTTTATCGATATGATGTTCTTCAAGTTTTCCTATACATTTTGGACAATGCATTTAGTTCTCCTAATTTACTCGTGTTATGCTTTTTATTAAATTACCTTTTCTTTACACATTAATGTAAAACCGCAATAACTTAATATCCCAGCAATAATAAGGCCTAACACTGATACCGTCATTGGTATGACCCAAGTTCCAAAAAGTATCGGGGATTGATTTATAATGCGCAGTAAATGCGCTGCCGCCACTATTGCAAAGACTAAACCTGAGATAAGAAAATATGTTTTTTTATTCATTTGATCCTCCGTGGATTTTTAACGGCCCGCTTTATTAAACGTGTCAAGCTCACTAAAACCGCTGCTCCAATAAAAGATATTAAAAAGATATCAAGTGAACTATATATCCTCAACATCCCAGATACCCATCCACCCAGAATAGCTCCGACACATCCGATTATGATGTCTGCGGTAATCCCAAATCCCCATTCACGAGCGATGAGTCCCGCCATCAACCCTGTTCCTCCACCAACAAGAAAAAACCACAACCAATGTCCTAAATCATACCCCATATTTATTCCTAGTTCTTTTCTGTGAGTTTGGCTGTCAGGCCCCTAAACGATTCCAAGATATCTATAGGAACCCCAAGAATGACCGTATTAGATGCTGAAGGCCCCAGACCATCAATAGTTTGAAGCGTTCTTAACTGCATGGCCCCAGGCGATTCGGCCATTATCTTTGCCGCTGCCGCAAGATTGACTGAAGCTAATCTGTCCCCTTCAGCCTTGGTGATGGTGGCACGTTTTTCCCGTTCTGCTGAAGCCTGTCGTGACATCATTTCCTTGAGTTCCTTCGGAACGTCCACGTCTAAAATCTTGATCGCTGATACATTCAAACCCCAGTTCGCTGCCTGTTTTTGAATGATGACTTCAATATCATCACCTATTTTCTTGCGTTCCGACAATAGATCATCAAAGCTTATCCCTCCAACCACATCTCGCAAGGCGCCTTGGGCATATTGGGATACCGCATACAAATAATTCTGGACCTTAATCACCGCTGATTGCGCATCAATGACCTGGAAATAAACTACCCCATTAATTGTTACCGGTACATTGTCCTTGGTAATTGCCAGCTGTTTGGGAATATCAATGGTCATTACCCTCATATCAATGATCATTGCGGTCTCAACCAAAGGAATAATGAGATTAAGTCCAGGTTTCAACGTCCTGGAATACTTTCCCAACTGGAAAACAACACCTGTTTGGTACTGCTGAACGATCCTGATCCCAGTAATGACAATAAAACAGATAAAAAATACTAAATATATTCCTATGCTCATATTCGCCTCTTTTTTTAACCAACTTTGTTTAATTTCTGTGTGTTTGGATCACCTTCATTTATAAGTCTAGAAACGGCCTGACAGTTATTCCCTAAGATTCGTTCTGCTTCCAACCAATTATCTAATTCAGATCCACCTTTTTCTTGATGTATTTGATAAGCCCTAAGCTGTATGGAACTGTTTTCATCAGATTTCTTTGTCGAAATATTTTCCGACTTCGTTGCCTTATTAACTTGGTTAGGCTTTTTATTGTTATGCAATGCTTCAGAACCGTGTCCTTTGTTAGCGATTTGCTCTGCTACGTTTTCAATCTTGTGTTTTGACATTACTTTCTCCTGATTTTTTAGTTTTATTGTTAATAGTATCTTTGCCCTATGCCATGCTTTCTACGTGAGCTAATTCTTTTTCCATATTCAAATTATTATCTTCCGGCATTTCATTTTCTACCGCCCAAATCACATCCAAAGGAAGGAATGGTTTTTTAATCCATCTTTTTATGCCAGAAAAATCCATAAGCCATTTAAATTCGTCTTTAAAAATATTTGACATCGCGATGATCGGAATTTCCTTAGTTCCAAAAACTCGATTCACCGCGTCAGCAAGTGCAAATCCATTTTTATGAGGCATTTTTAATTCCATTAGAATAACATCTGGTTTATTATTCAGAACCTTATCTACGTTTCCCAAAACATCGTCAACTAGTACAGGTGTATATCCGGCCATTTTCAGAATTTTCTCAAGTTCTCTCAGGGAATCCTGATTATCATCAATAATGGCTACTATTCTATTTTGCACTTGCCTGCTCCTATCTTTATTAAAATGACGGATTGATTAGAAGGTTAATTACTTATTTATCATTCCGCATAATCAGATGTCCATGAATAGGTCAATTGATTATCAACTGAGTAAACTCCTGGAGCAGCCCAGGCAACGCGTTCGGCTTCTTCACGTTCAGCATAGTTGCCAACTTTTCCACGAAGTATCACGTTATTTCCAAGAGTATCCACTTCGATACTATCAGCTTCCAATTGGGCATTTCGTTCAAAAGCAGCTTTTATGGCAATTGAGATATCCACTGGAGCAAGTTTAGGCTTGATTGTGATCAAATTACTCACTCCCTTGACGCCTGCTAAATACTGCATGACATCTTGGGCTGCGGTATATTGATATCTCCATTCCACTTCACCTTCCAAAGTAATCCAACCATCCCGAACGGTTATCTGAACACTATTTTCTGGGATCGTCGTTGACCACTTGATTTGATTGACTGCATTGGTCGCAATATCCCCGTCAGTTCGGTCATAGGAATACGTCAATTTAACTTTAATCTCATCAGCAACAGCATTCACCCCTCTAACACGTTTGGCCGCATTAACCGCATCCCATTTTTCACCATAGCTAGTTGCATAGCCATTAAGTGTAACTGTTCCGTCTTTCACTATGACACCGATATCAGTTGCCTTTACGCTTGGCTCATATTTGAGCTCTAAAAGCACATCAGTTTTAATTTCTGAATCAGTTTTTTCTAAAGTTTTCATATGATTGCTCCTATTTAATAGGTTACCTGTGATGTTTCTTCTAAAAGATGCTGATTTAAAACCTCAGGCTTTGAACGGTCTAGAATTTTCTTGGCACGATTAGTATCTTCGATGGTACCATGGGCAATTAGAACAAACTTGCCATTCTTGATGGCAGTTTCATATTGTAAAATGCTGTCCTTAGGGATTCCTATACTGCACAAACCTCCCGCAATAGCGCTTAAACCTCCAACAATAACGCCCCCCTCTAAGGCACCAACGATCCAACTAACCAATGGTCCCCCTACAAAAAGTGGGCCTATTCCTGGGACCCAAAAGAAAGCAGAACCAAATAAAAATCCCCAAAATGCGCCCCAAAATGCGCCAGTTTTACCCCAAGCTTTCATCCGATCGCCTGTATTGTAATAACCAACAACCTGCTCATCCGTCTGATAATCACGCCCAACAATCGATAATTTCTTCATGTCGAAACCAGATCGTTGAAGTTCCTTAACTGCCACCTCGGCATTAGTATGGGATGCATAAATTGCTACAACAGAATTATTCTCATTCATGATTTTCTCCTTCAATAAATATTTATTGTTTCAAAACAGTATCAAAAGAGAGATGCCGTTCTTCTAACGTCTATATTAGAAAAACGGCTTTCTCAATTCTGATTATTTGCTTTCTTTACATATTTGTTCAAATTTTTCCTTCAATTGATCCTTAATCTGCCCTACTGCCTGCATCGACTTCCATTTGGCCTCCATGGCCTCAAAAACAGCAGTAGCTTCTTTCTCTAGTTTGGGACCCCATGCCTTTTGAATCTTGGCTTTGAGGATATCAACCTGTACAGACTTCTTTGCCTCATGGAACGAACACATCCACATATGCATTGGACACGCATGTTCAGCGCCGCAACCACAAGGGCATTTGTTTTCACAATGAGATTGGGGTGCTTGTGATGTTTCACAAGTGCCTGTTTTTGTATCACATGAATTCATATAAAACTCCTTTTTTATTGCTACGCTACAACGTTAACTTCATAAAGGCATTCTAGGGAGAGGCTTAAATGAATCAATTGTACTGAGGTATAATTGAAATAAATCAAACTTAGGTGGATGAATAGTCGTTTATGATTTTCTTATAATAATTTCGTTTTCATTGAAACGAACTTTCTGAAGTTCAGCGTAATGATCATCAACGGCGCGATAACCGATGGTGCAAAGCACCACTGACTCAAGACCTTCTTTAGATAGTTCTAAAACTTCATCAAATTTCTGAGGATCGAAACCTTCCATAGGACAAGCATCAATTTTTCGATGCGCACATTCATTAAGAAAAAATCCTAAGGCAATATATACTTGTTTCTTCATCCATTGCGAAATTGCATCAGGGCTCTTGCCCTTAAGTGAGTCCACCATCGTTTGCTCGTAACCTAATATCGATTCTTTCGTCACACCACGAACTTGGGCAATCCGATCTACGTAATGTTTGACGTATTCTTCATCCATAGATTTCAAAGCGCAAAAAACAATGAGGGTGTCTGCATCTGTAATCTGAGACTGGTTTCTTGCGTGGGGTCTCAATTTATTCCTTAAAACTGGATTCTGGACTACAAGAAATTTCCAAGGCTGCAAGCCGTATGAAGAGGGAGATAACCGTAGGGTTTCCATAAGTTCTGCAAATTCCTGCTTTGGAATTTTCTTGAGAGGGTCAAATTTCTTGGTGGCATAACGCCAATTCAAATCATCATTCATACTCTCCCCTTATCGAGTTTACAACTTTAACTTCGCTGTCTAATTAAAATTTCATTTGAGATTCATATTACTCTTTTAGAATATAGCTCACTTCATTACGTCTAAAAAATGGAATAGTCCAAGGAGGGTTGTAGAAAGCATAAACAGCTTCTCCCTTTATGCTTAAGTTATTGTCTTTAATAAAAGTACTTAGAATTTTTGAATATTTTTGTAAATTTTGATCATTCCAACATCCAGAGAAGCGAATAGTAGCGCTCTTGTAGCCAGATATAGATTTAAGCTTAACCATAGGGCTATCTGGCCTCGGCAAAGTATCTAGTGTATAGGCAGAAGGCATTATAAATTGCACCTTCCATAGAGATCCATCTTTAATCTGGGTCACAGGAGAGGTCATTGCAATCTGCATACCTTTCTGTTGAAGAACTGGCGATGTCATCGCGATCGGTCTTCTGGGTAAATTCTTGCCAAAAATATAACCTGCCAAAATACGAAAACCGGTATTAATGGCAGTTCCTCGATCCCCTTGAACCTCAACTTCTGCAACAATCATAGGATCATATTGCCTCACTTCAATTGACTTGAAATTTTGTATGACTTGATATTTTGGGAGTTCAATTTTTGCCATACAATACCTGAGCTGTAAGAAATGGATAATCAGTATAACCATGAGGCCCCGATCCATAAAAAGTCTCTGGAACAGGCGCGTTAAGAGGTGCATTCGAAGCAAACCGGGCAGGAAGATCGGGATTAGCAATGAAAAGTTTTCCAAAAGCAACAGCATCAGCTTGTCCACAAGCAATTTCTGCCTCTGCTGTTTTTTGATTAAAACCCTCATTGGCAATAAGTGCCCCTCCAAATATTTTCTTCAAGGAAGGACTTAGACGATTTTCACCAAGATGCTCTCGCGTACAGATAAAAGCTATATGCCTCTTGCCTAATTGTTCTGCCACATACCCAAATGTTACCTTTGGATAAGAGTCCTTCATGTCTTGAGCATCCCCACGGGGAGCTAAGTGCATTCCAACACGTCCGGCTGGCCACACTAATAAAACAGCATCAGTGACCTCCAGCATAAGTCGTGCACGGTTTTCAACTGAACCACCATAGCGGTCTGTTCTTTTATTGGTTCCATCTTGCAAAAACTGATCAAGTAAGTATCCGTTGGCTCCATGAATTTCAACGCCATCAAAACCTGCAGCCTTTGCATTTTCCGCGCCCTTACGATAAACCTCAATGATTGCAGGAATTTCACTTAATTCCAGGGCTCGTGGCGTGACAAAAGGTTTTAGAGGACGAATCTGGTTCACATGACCAGCTGCTGCTATCGCACTTGGAGCCACTGGAAGCCTACCATCAAGATACACAGGATCAGAAATTCTTCCAACATGCCAAAGCTGAAGGAGCATTCGACCCCCTGCAGCATGAACAGCCTGAGTTACAAATTTCCAACCTTCTACTTGATCTTTAGACCAAATACCAGGAGTATCAGGATAGCCAACACCCATAGGGGTGACTGATGTTGCTTCGCTTATTATTAGACCTGCTGAAGCACGTTGTGAATAATACTCTGCCATCATCGTATTAGGAACACGCCCTTCTGAAGCTCGGCAACGAGTTAAAGGCGACATAATGATACGATTAGGAAGATTTAAATCCCCTATCTGAACAGGACTGAATAAATTAGGCATCCCTACACTCTCCATATCTATACAATTTTCCCAAAAAAGGTGCCTACTAAAGCAGTTATTCCCATTGCAAGTGCTCCCCAAAATGTAACACGGAAAGCTGCTCTAAATATGGGAGCGCCTCCGATGATTGCTGCGAGTGTACCCAACCCTGCGAGAAAGACAAGGGTGGTTCCAAAAACTATTGCGACCAGTCTCGTTTGTGGAGCTATAAAAACGATGATAAGCGGCATTGCGGCACCAAAAGAAAATGAAACTGCCGATGCCAATGCAGCTTGTACTGGTCGAGCAATAAAATTAACAGAAATACCTAGTTCATCCCGTGCGTGTGCTCCCAAAGCATCCTTGGCCATTAATTGCTGGGCGACCTGTTTTGCGAGCAGTGGATCTAATCCCCGCGCTACATAAATTGACGCCAGTTCTTTATGTTCACTTTCATCATCGTCACTGAGTTCTTTGCGCTCACGAGCTAAATCTGCTCGTTCAGTATCCGCTTGTGAACTCACCGAAACATACTCACCTGCCGCCATTGACATTGACCCAGCCACCAAACCTGCGACACCTGCAATCAATACCGCTCCTTGAGCGGAATGAGCCGCTGCAACGCCCACAATGAGACTTGCAGTCGATAAAATGCCGTCATTAGCACCCAGAACCGAAGCACGTAACCAACCAACTCTGTTAGTACGATGTTGTTCCTTATGCCGAGCACTAATCATATCTCAATGAGTCTCCATCATATCATGGCTAGCTGATCTCATATCTTGTCTCACTGAATGCCTAAAAAGTGGCCGTCCTGCCATAAGAGCCCAGATAAGAAAGAGAACTAACATCACTGTCAAAACACCCGTAGGTTTGTACCCCCAAGACTTGCTATAACCCCAAGTAGGAAGAGATATAATGACCAGGAAAATTGTAATAATTAAAAATAGTGTTTCATTAGACATTAATTAATCCTTTTTATTTAAGCACTTTTAAACTTCGCTCTGCTTCCAACCAATTATCTAAATCAGATCCACCTTTTTCCAAATGAATCTGATAAGCCCGAAGCTTTATATCACCATTATCCTCATCAGCTTTTGTTGAAATATCTTGAGACTTCACGGCCCTGCTTGACTGATACGGATCGTAATGGAAAGGTGCCGCACCATGCTCTTTCTTTGTCCTTTGTTCTTGATTTGTTTCATGATGGGTATGTTTTGACATTCTTTATTTTCCTTTCAACTATGATTAAAGATCAATGGTTATATGTTAGATATATGTATAGGCTTGATCAATTGTACTGAGGTATAACGAAATATCGTCAACTGATAGGATGAAAATAGTCTATGCAATCTTGAGACGATTAAACACAGGAACCTTGGCAACGTTCAGGATTAACGCAAAAATAACCGTAGACAGAAGTATTCCACCTACAACAAATATTGACAAAGATGACATAGCAATTCCAAAGACTGCAAGCGTTGATGCTATTATCAGATCCAGTACTGATGAACTGACGAGCCAAAAACTAGGGGGATTTGATCCCAGGTGCTTGCGTTCTCGATTCAAATAGGTGCATGCTTGACCACCAAAAACAAGAACTAAAAATGATAGCGTTTGTAGCTTTTCGATTCCAAAACCCAAATAAAATTTTCCAAAGACAAGAATAACAGTGCAAAAAACAAACTCAGATAATCCCATAAAAACTCCCGCGTAAGTCAATGAACTTATACGCCATGCATTGGGTATCGGGGATGGTTGCACATTATCTGTCGTTAAAGACATGCCAAGAAGGTCTCCACCGAGCATACTAATGATCATCAGCATAGGAGTCATGATAGCGTGTCCGGTAATAAACAAACCTATGGCAAAAAAGAACATCTTTCCAATTTTGTTTGTCAGCGAATTTAGTGTATAAGTCAAGATACGTTGAAACGTTATTCTGCCTTCTCTTATCGAAAATACAATGCCGCTAAGCCCAGGTTTCGTCAGTACGATGCCTGCGGCTGACTTGGCAACATCTGTTGCCGTTGATACAGCAATCCCCATCTGAGCCTGACGCAAAGCTGGCGCGTCGTTGGCACCATCGCCGCACATACCAACAATGTGCCCACTCTTCTGAAAGGCTTTAACGAGATCGTATTTGCCTTCGGGAAGAATACTGGCATAGACAGCGAAATCCTCAGGTCTTACCCCATCAGGTATGGGGCCATCAGGAGAAACCTTTCCATCAAGGCCAATAGCATGAGCCACAATACCCGCTGTGACAGGTGCATCACCTGTAAGCATGACAACTCTAACGCCTAAGGTATGCAATTGAGAAATAAGTTCAGAAGAATCACCACGGGGAGGATCACTCAAGGCAATCATTCCCGCAAGCTTCAATGCTGATGGTGGACCTGCCCCTACGGCAAGCACACGGAAGCCTTGGCTCTCCAACTGATTTGCTATTGCTGACGCATCAGGTACTGGTTGCGTTAGACCTAAGACTACAGCAAAAGCACCCTTAACAACTCGTTCCGAAGTGCCACCGGGATCCATAACAAAAGCTTCAGACATTTTGGTCGCGGGATTAAAAGGGACAAATTTAATTAATTTCGATAATTTAAGGACATCGGTGCCTGCGGCAGCTAAACGAATGGCCGCATCTAAAGGGTCTTGACCACCTTCTGAACTTGCAAGAGCAGCCAATCCTAAAACTTGTGCTTCATTAAATCCAGGCATTGGCCGCACAACAGTCACCTTCAACTCGTTTTCCGTCAAGGTACCTGTTTTATCCACACACAATACATCAATACTCGCAGCTTCATCAACCGCAGACAGTCTGGTTGGAAGCACACCTAAACGTGCTAAAGCCTGCGCGCCAAGGGCCGCTGCCAGCGTAAAAGTAGCTGGTAATGCGACGGGAATTGATCCTAAAATGGCTGTAAGTACTAAAGGAATTATTTCACTGATGGGTAGCTTAAGAACACAGGAATATCCCGCCAACATCACGATAAGAACACCATTGAAGATGGCCAGATTGCGTACCACCCGTAAAACAGCCTTCTGTTGGGAACTTTCTACGTGAGCATTAGAAACCAGCTGGGCGGTGCGGCCAAATTTTGTATTCGTTCCGGTCGCCGTAACCTCTGCAATAGCTTCCCCGCGCCGTACCAAAGCCCCTGCATAGGTTTGAAGGCCGATTCCCGCTTCAATAGGTATGGATTCACCGGTAAGCAGGGACTGATCAAGAAGGATCTCGCCTTCGATCAAACGTACGTCTGCGGGAACAACAGCACCTAGGGACAACTTAACAATATCCCCAGGAACAAGTCCAACAGCCGGTATAATTGACCAAACATTGTCACGGAAAACAGATGCATTCAACGCAAGTCGTGATTTTAATGCGGCTAAAGTCGCTTGGGCACGCCCTTCTTGAAAGAAGCCAAGAATCGCGTTGAATGCTAAAAGAACTGCAATAATCCCAGCTCCACTATAATTCCCTAAACAAAGTTCTAGTACTACAGCAGCCTCTAGCATCCATGGAACTGGCGCCCAAAAATTGCCAAGTGCCCTAATTAATGGATGGTCACTCGTTTCAGGCACTGAGTTTGGACCTGATTTCTCTATTCGACTGCGGACTTCATCACTGGTGAGCCCCTTATTTATCATTTAAGTGTATGCTCCCCAAAAACAGTGTTGGCTTCTACATGCGTATTTTTAGGAACAATTGCTCCTGCGGCGATCACGGCATTATCCCCAATTTCTACTCCAGGCAAAATCACTGAGTTTAATCCGATAATAACATTTCTTCCAATCTTGACCTTTTTAAGTATTAAACCGCCTTTTTCAAAGGAATGGGCTATGATCGTTGCACTTCCCCCAATAGTACAGTTATCACCAATCTCTAACAATGAAAGATCTCCTACATTTTTTGAATTGATCAGTGCATTCCTACCGATTCTAGCCCCCATCAATCGATAAAATAAAACACAATAGGGTGTCAGCAAAATAAGATCCATAAAAGCAACTTTTACAACCATAAAAAACGCATTAACTAAAACCCATTTAAATATTTCAAGCGAACCAATGTCAAATTCTCCTTCTTTTAATTTTAATCGAAAAATGACTCTAACAAGGCTAACAAGCAACATGAGCATGACACCAGAAAAGAAATATCCAATTACAAATCCAAAACAAAAATACAAAATCCTTAAAACCCCACATAAGTTAGCCGTATGAATCCAAAGTTGATGAATAGCATATACTGCCGGAAAGATTGCTACGCCAAGAATCACAACCCCGATACTATACATAAAAAGAGTAAAAAGAATTGTAACTACTGTGAGTAAAAAATGAGATCTCGCTTGCGATCTTATTGGCATTCATTCTCCTATCTTCTCTATTTCAAAGTTTCATGAAACCATTCTCTAATTAAACGCAGCATCTCATCTTTGTGTTCAAGAAAAAGATACTCGGCATGTGGGCCGCCTTTAATAATATTTAATCGCTTAAAACCAATGGTATTCTTATAAAGCTCCTCGGAATGCCAAGGTCGAATAATCCAATCGGCATCGCCATGAATATAAAAAATTGGCGTTTCTATTGTCTTAACTATCTCAAGAGGCTTCTCTTTTCTATACCAGAAAGGTCCTGGTCGAACCCCTTTTCCCTGTTTTCCGTCGCCCAAAAGATTATAAAATAAATCATTCTTAACATTTAAATTCCAAAAATGATAATCAATCTTTGCGAATTCCACGGGACCGCTAATAGCAATAATGCTGTTAATTAACGTTGTCTTGGAGGCAGCGATAATACTTGTTGCAGCTCCTAAAGAAAACCCAATCAATCCAATACGCTCATAACTCTTGTGAGCAAACTCAACAACACTCAAAAGATCCAAATATTCTTTTGCAGTCCAATAAAATAATCCTGAGCTTAGCCCGTGACCTCTAAAATCAAACAATATACAATCGTATTCATTATTTAACGATTCTCCCAGTTGTTTTAAGAGAATAGCCTGTTTGCTATTTAAGAACCCATGAGCAATAATGATGACCTTTTTATGATCGAACTTATACAGGTCATAAAAAACTTTTTGGTGATCTGAGGTTACAAGGCATCCCGATAATTTCATAATTAAAAAACTATTCCTTAGCGACTCACTTCTTGAGGAACAAACATGGCTGCTCCTCCGGCATGCATCATATTCTTAAACATACCCCACTCACTTTTCAGACGATCGGACAGAGAGTCCCATGCTGTATTCTTGTGATCAGACCAGACAAGTTCTTTAAGACTGACATCTTGATATACTTTAAGCATTCTATAAGCACAAAGATCAATGGAAAATTCTTTAGTCGTTGCCAGGGCGTTTGCCTTCATATTTTCGATTTTACTTTGAGATTGTTTACAGTACCACGAGAGTGCTTCTGAGAAATTATTTTTATTTTCTTCAAGAATTAATCTTCCGTTATACCCATCTTTAACAACTTCACGCACACCCGGTGCATCCACCGCCACAACCGGAACACCGGCAGACATAGCTTCAACTAAAACAAGTCCCTGCGTCTCGCTTAAAGAGGCAAAAGCAAAAACATCCATCGCATGATAACAATCAACTAAATCCTGATCCTTAAGCACGCCAGCTAAATGCAATTGTTTTCCAACTCCCTTTTCGTCAAAAATCTCTTTGATCCTATCTTTGAGAGGCCCATCACCACCTATCAAAAAATGCGCCTTAGTATCTTTCTTTAAATAATCAGCAACGCTTTGCCCCAAAAATTCTAAATTCTTTTCAATGGCGAGACGACCAACATAGCCAATAACAATATCATCTAAAGGAATCCCTAAACGTTGACGGATTGCGTTTCCTTCTCCTTTAAAGAACTTTTGTAGATCTATGCCTGTTGGGACGACGGTCATCGGTGTCTTGACACCGCGTTCTAACAGTATCTCACGAACACTTTCACTTGGGACGATCACTTGAGTTACCAGATTCGCGTAACCCGTAAAAAGATCAATGATAAAACGCTTCATCCCATCATTCTGAATTGGCAGATAATGCATATGTTTTTCAAACATCGTATGATATGTAAACACCAATGGTATATGGTATTTACTGCTAAGCCTTAAAGCAATGTCTCCGATCCAAAATGGATGATGGCAATGAATAATATCCGGCATAAAGGTTTTCATCAATTCTGGCAAAAGGCTCGACAATGGAAGGGCGATTGAAAAATCAGAATGATTAAATTTCTCAATGGCCCGCAGGCGTATTACACCGACTTCATCGGGCGGCACACCCTCACATTCAGGGGCAACAATAAAGACTTCATGGCCCAGTTTTTCAAATTCAACCGTGAAAGAACGAATGGATTCCTCTATTCCTCCAACCATAGGCGCATAGGTGTTTGTCATCATTAGAATCTTCATTGTTTATCCTTTAATTCCACGAGCGCTTTTCTAGCCGCGACACATATCGCGTCGTAACTATTTTTTGAACCCATTGCAAAACCCTGTTTTTCCAAATCTTCAACCAGAAGAGGTAACCCAAATCTCACTCTTATCGGGTGAAATTTGGGATACTTTGAGGTAGGGGCCCAAGCTTCATGAGCTCCTTCTATGGCCACAGGCACAAGCTTTGCGCCCGTCTCTTTAGCCAAGACACCGAACCCTTTCTTAAACTTTCCAATTTCTCCGGTCGTACTACGCAATCCTTCTGGAAAAAAACACAAACCTTTACCATGTTGTAATACATAATAAGAACTTCGTAGTGCTTCCAGAAAATATGTTGAATAATCAAAAGGAATAAATCTTCCCATCTTCACCAAATTCCTTAATACACGAGACTTTACAAAAGGTCTAAAGAAATATGGCCCAAAAACAAAATAAAAAATCTGAAACACTGGTCTACGCGGCAGACTGGCACCAATAGCTGGTCCATCAAGAAAACTCGTATGGTTGCCATATAAAATATATGCGCCTTTATCAGGTACGTTCTCTGCTCCTTCTACCTGAATACGAAAAAACAATTTAAATATCAAACAATCTATGGCTGTTATGATGAATCGAAAAGCCCAAGCAAAATACCCCGTACCCAATTCGAGAATCGCCAAAGTTTCTTTTTTCGGCAGCACATGTAAAATTTCTTTCCAATAGTCTGGTCCCAATGATATTTCTTGATCCTCCAGAGAAATACCTTTAGCTCCAGGCAAAGCATTTGTCATTCCCAAAATAAGGTCTTTTACACTAAAGGCTCTCGCAATTACCTCACTTTTTATAGCAATACTAAACGATAACTCAAGGCACGAAGCAAGCTCTATCCTACCTAATGAATCTATACCAAGGTCAAGCTCTAAAGAATCCTCAAGTATGATCGGCGTTTTAATACCACTTTGCTTCTTCAGACACTCCATAATTTTTATGCCACTATCAGATTCGACCAACAAAAGATCATCTGGGGAAAGCTCTCCTGACACAGGAAGAGCCCCTTCTTTTCCTGCGATCACACGAGGTTCGTATATTTCCTTGATCGTATCTCTTTTTAACTTACCTAACAAGGTATGGGGTAGATCCTCAAGCGTAATAGTAAATCCTTTAAGCCTTTTATACGGAGGGAGCAATTGCGAGGCATTATCAAATCTCTCCTTAATGACGAAGCGCAGATTCACTTCGTCGAATTCTCTGAAACTATTAAGATCCGGTTGAATGATGGCCCAAAGAACTTTCGACTGACCAGCACCTTTCATTCCAGAGACTGTAAAAACACACATCTCTTTGACAGGAGCAATTTTTGTATAAACTTCCTCAATTTCTTCCGGGTAAATTCTCTCCCCCGAATCTAATATGATAAAATCTTTAAATCCAGATGTAAGAGCTTCTGTCATTGATCCACCTGATATTTCAATTCAAAAGAATTGGTGGTGGGTGAAACCCTCGACTTTATGAAACCAGGCAATTGAATATCAATCGGTGGTTCTTTTGTGAACCATTGCCCATGCCATTCGATAAGAATACTCTTCTCTTGGGGTTTTATGGAAATTTGAATATCCCCAAATTTTGTAGGTGCCGGACCAAAGGCCATCGTTTGTTTTTTATCGAGCCAGATTTGAGGGATACCTGAACAAAAAATTAACCCTTCATTTTCTTCTCTTACAAAACAATTTCTTATCATCAAAACCCATTCTGCCGCTGCCCACACATGCTGTCCATCCCCCATGCATCCGCCGCCTGTATTAGGATGCACTGACTCAGGCCATTGCCCTGTCGATGAAGCTAGACGAGCCACTGCAGTCATCAAATCAAAATACCTAGGGTCACCTGCACGTAAAAGAACTTGAGCTAAATGCAAGGTCAAGTAAGGATTGATCCCTGAATGGGTCATGTCATGAAAAAATCCATCATGAACTAGGCAATTATTCATTAAGAAATTAGCTGTGTCTAAAATCCTTGGGTCGTTCTGTTCAAATATATGAAGAGGATAGCTGGCAACCAAAGAGCCGATCGCTCCCGAATCCAAACGGCGATAAGGAGAAGCTGGTATTGCAGATCTTATTAAACGTTTATCCGCTTGTCTTAAACTTTGATTAATGCTCTCGAGCAATGAATGTGATTCCTTTTCAAAATAAACAGCTTCATCTTTATCCTTGTAAGCAGTGCACAAAAAGGCCGCTGCTTTTAATCCCGAAACAGCCCAAAAGTCATCCCAATAATAAAAATCATTCGGTCCCAAATGCTCAGCACTAAATCCAGATGGCAATAAACCCGCATGGGGTAACATAGTATGCTTAGGTAAACGCTTTTTACAGATCCACCTTCCACCCTTTTTGATTGATTCCGTCCATTCTTTGGGTGGGACATTTCCCGTCATCTCACAATACTGACGCATAATCCACAAAGCCTCACCGTTAGAATCCCATTCACCTTCCTGAGAAAGAAAATAACCTTGGGCTGTTTGACGGGAGCGGAAACAATCCAAGGCCCGTCGAACACGTTCCTTTAAACCGATACATAACATGGCATACAATATAAAAGCAGCATCACGAAACCAAAACCGTCGGTAAATATAGGGCCCCGGATAAACTTCCTTGGGAGAATGCAAAATCATGGTATGGAGTGCCGCTTCGTAAAGAAACTGAAATTGTTCATCAGGAATTTGTAATGCACATACCCCTTGAAGACTTTTCTTCCACGCCAATTGAGCAGTTTCTTCATATTCCACATAGGACGATTTTTCAATTTTGTTTTTCGTTAAAGGCAGCGAAACTGTCACTTCTTGTGATTTTCCAGCTTCAAATAAATATATCGCTGCAGCGCTCGCCATACCGACCTTACACGAAATTTCTGTTTCATTTTCCTTTGATGACAAGCGGCTATAAACATCACCTCGCTGATAATCTGAAAATATACATTGATATGGGGGCTTATTAAAATAAACAAAATTTTCTCCATTGACGTGCCAGCCCAACGAATCTGTAAGCAGGACAATGCTTGAAATACTTCTGACAAAACTAACGCCTTCTGGATTATATGGTCTCAGAGAAACGACTAACCGAGCTTTAACACCGGCAGATCCTGTGATTTGAACCTGGCAAATAGGATCTTTAGCTGACCCAATAACTTGTGCTTTTAATTGGAGTTTTAATTGATCCAGAGAGGATTCCGTGATCACACAAATATTTTTATCCATGACCAGTCTTTGTGATACCTTTAACAAACGGGATGGTATCAATGGCTTACCATCGGTCGGGATGATCCAAACATCAATAGACCAGCTATCATAAAATGGAGTAACAAGACCACGAGGATCTACCAGAGGAAATTCGATACCGTCTGGCACGCCCAACGCTGTCCAATTTCTATGTGTCAAATTAATTTGAGTTAACGAGAAGGACCGTGGGATAAATGCTGCGCTGTGAGGATCATATTGACATTCCACCCAATAAGGCCAGACCCAATCAAGATTATGCTGGATGGCTAAACTATTTATCAAGCCACGAGCATGTAAGACAACTCCTGAGCGCACCAATTCCATCGGTGCTGTCACTTCAGACGGTTGCGCAAAATTCTGCAACTGAGAAATAAATTTAATAGGGTCCGAAAATCCCTGCCTGCGTGCAAGAGCCCTTACTATAAATCTCAAAGGAAACCATTTACATGCAATTAAGAATCGAGCAATCTCTTTTCTAATTTTCATATTAGTTTTTAGAATGTAGGAATGATACGTGGCAGGACCTCAATAATTTATCTGTAGGTCACTTAAGTTACCTTTTGATTCTCAAGAAAATATCTCAAGAATCACGAACCACGAGCTTTGATAAGCTGCTACCTTATTTTTTTTCATTCACTGCCGTAAAATCAGCGTCAATAATATCGTCTTTATTATCCTTCTTCTTTTCCTGATTCGCAGGATTAACAAAGTCAGAAGGCTCTTCAGAAGCACCTTGTTGTTTTGGAGCTGTTGCCTTATAGGCTTCTTCAGCTAACTTCTGCGCCATTTTCTCCAAAGATTCCATACCGCGCTTGATCTTATCAGCATCTTTACCCTTAATAGCTAATTTCAGACTGTTCAATTCCTGTTCTATGTTCCCACGATCAGTATTGGAGATCTTATCCCCATATGCCTTAAGTGAACTCTCAGTTGAATAAACAAGCGTGTTGGCCTGATTTGCCAACTCTACTTCTTCCTTCTTCTTTTTATCTTCTTCTGCATATTTTTCTGCTTGATCGACCATCCGTTCAATATCGTCACTAGACAGTTTTGTGGGTGCCGTGATCTTGATCGACTGTTCCTTGCCTGTCCCCATATCTTTAGCGGTCACATGAACAATACCATTCGTATCAATATCAAAGGTGACTTCGATCTGAGGCTTACCACGTGGTGCAGGTGGTATCCCGACCAAGTCAAAACGGCCTAATTCGATATTATCGTCAACCATTTGTCGTTCGCCTTGTAGGACACGAATTGTAACAGCAGACTGATTTTCATCGGCTGTTGAGAAAATCTGGCTCTTTTTGGTTGGGATAGTGGTATTGCGGTCTATCAATTTTGTAAAAACTCCACCCATCGTCTCTATGCCGAGCGACAAAGGTGTCACATCTAATAACAGTATTTCTTTAGCATCGCCGCTAATAATCCCTGCCTGAATGGCTGCACCTAATGCAACGCATTCCATGGGATCAACGCCACGTTCAATCTTTTGACCTACTTCTTTCTCTAAGAATTGTTGAACAATAGGCATACGTGTCGGTCCACCTACCAATATGACGCGGTCAATTTTAATATCAGATCCTTGTTTAGCACTCGCATCCTTTATGGCCTGGCGAATGGGAACCCGGCAACGTTCAATAATGGGAGCGACTAAACTTTCCAGTTTTGCCCGGTCAATGGTCAAGGTCAAATGCTTGGGGCCATTAGCATCAGCGGTAACAAACGGTAAATTGATGTCTGTCGAAATGGTGCTTGAAAGCTCAACCTTTGCTTTTTCCGCAGCTTCACGAAGACGTTGAAATGCCATTTTGTCATTCTTCAGGTCTATGCCTGTTTCTTTCTTAAATTCGTTAATGATGTAATCAATAAGCACATTGTCCATATCGGTGCCGCCTAATTGGTTTTCACCACAGGTCGCTAACACTTCAAATGTACTAGCCTTTTGTTCTTTATCCCAACCCATTTCAAGAATGGTAACGTCAAGCGTCCCTCCGCCAAGATCAAAAACCATGATCTTTTGTTCTTTGCCTACTTTATCAATGCCATATGCTAGGCATGCAGCCGTCGGCTCATTGATAATACGCAACACTTTTAAGCCCGCAATCTCACCCGCATCCTTGGTTGCCTGTCGCTGATTATCATTAAAATAAGCTGGCACTGTAATGACTGCTGAATCAATTGGTTCACCAAGATATTTCTCCGCATCTGCCTTAATCTTTTGGAGGATGAAAGCACTGATCTGTTGGGGAGTAAACTCCTTGCCCATAGCTTTAAATTTAAAATCAGTACCCATTTTGCGTTTGGCCGCATAAATCGTTCCTTCAGAGTTGATTGGTGCCTGGCGACGGGCTGGCTCCCCGACTAATCGTTGTCCGTCCTTGGTGAATGCCACAAATGATGGGAATGCTTTGCCTGAAGAAACCCCTGCACCTTCAGCAGATGGTATGATGACCGGACGACCACCTTCCATAACGGCAGCTGCAGAGTTAGACGTTCCTAAATCAATTCCAATTGCTTTTCCCATATAATTCTCCATTCTTTCAAAAAACATTATCTGTTCGGTTTAATATCAAATTTTTGGACCAGCTGCTTTAACATCATTCAATGTATCTTTTTCATACTCTTTAAAATTTTCATTAAACATTTTGGCCAATTCCCTCGCCTTTTTGTCATACGCATTAGGATCTTTCCACGTTTTACGAGGATTAAGAACTTGTGCAGCGACACCTGGACAGCTTAAAGGAATTCCTAAACCAAAAATTGGATCTGCCTCAGTTTTTATGTCCTTTAATCCTCCAGACAAAACTGCAGAGACCATCGCACGCGTTAATGAAAGGTCCATCCGCTTGCCTTCCCCGTAAGGTCCCCCGCTCCAACCTGTATTGACAAGCCACACATCCACCTTATGTTTGGTAATCTTTTCTCCCAAAAGTTTGGCATATGTCGTTGGGGGCAATGCCATAAATGGCGCACCAAAACAGGAACTGAATGTCGCTTGCGGCTCTTTTATGCCTGCTTCTGTTCCAGCAACCTTGGCAGTATAGCCGGAAAGAAAATGATACATGGCCTGCGCTGTTGTAAGCCTGGAAATTGGCGGCAAAACACCAAAGGCATCACATGTGAGCATAATAATATTCTTAGGATGCCCTCCTTTTCCTGTCAAAGTCATATTTGGAATATGCGAGATAGGATAGGCCGCACGGGTGTTCTCTGTTAATGAAGCATCATCAAGGTTCAAGTGGCGTGTTTGTGGATCAATCACGACATTCTCAAGAAGCGTTCCAAAACGTCTGGTTGTTTCATAAATTTCAGGTTCATCTTCCTCAGACAACCGGATCACCTTTGCATAGCAGCCGCCTTCAAAATTAAAAACCCCATCATCACTCCAACCATGCTCATCATCACCGATCAATGTCCTATCTGGTGTTGCGGATAAAGTAGTCTTACCAGTTCCTGACAAACCAAAGAATACGACTACATCATTCTCGTCTTTCCCATAATTTGCTGAAGAATGCATTGCCATCACACCTTTTTGGGGAAGAAGGTAATTCATCACTGTAAAAATAGATTTTTTGATTTCACCGGCATATGCTGTACCTCCAATAAGAATCAACTTCTTTGCAAAGTTCAAAAGAATAAAGGCCTCCGAATGTGTACCGTCTACTGCCGGTTCTGCATGAAAATTGGGCGCATGAATAACGGTAAATTCAGGGATATGAGGCCCAAGATTCTCGGTATCCAGCTCACGGATAAACATATTGCGGGCAAACAAAGCATAGGACGCTTTTTCCGTTATAATACGTATCGGAATTTGGTAACTGCTATCTGCTCCAGCATGGCAATCTTCAATAAAGATGTCCTTGCCCTTCAAATATGCTAAAACCTTTTGTTTTAAAGCATCAAATTTTGCAGGATCAATGGGTCGATTAACTTTCCCCCACCAGATTTTCGCTTCACAGGATGCCTCCTTAACAAAAAATTTATCTTGAGGCAGGCGACCGGTATAGCGTCCCGTATTGATTACAAACGGGCCCAAATGGGCCAATATGCCTTCGTGCCGTCTTATCGCTTCCTCATAAAGGGCTGGTGTGGATAAATTCCAATAAACCTGACCGGTGTTTTCAAAACCTATTTCTTTCAAACTTTCTTTCTTATCTATAAGCAGTGTATTCATCAATAATTTTCTCCTGTAATCAGGTAATAACTATTTAAGCTTATCCAATGTAGCTTTAATAAATGCTGGAATATCTGCAGGGCAACGGCTCGAAATTAAATTTCCATCTTCCACCACATCGGCATCGATATACTCAGCCCCGGCATTTTTAATGTCCTGGATAAGAGACTTCCATCCCGTAACCTTGCGACCTTTTAAAATATCCGCCGTAATAAGTAATTGAGCCCCATGACAAATGAAGAAAATCGGCTTACCTGTTGCGGCGAATTGTTTCACAAAAGTGACAACCTCATCATGGCTTCTCAGCTGATCCGGAGAATATCCACCAGGTATAAAAAGAGCATCAAAATAAACAACAGACACATCAGTAACAGCCTTTTCGACTTTGACCTTTAAGCCAGCTTTTTCTCCTGTAACCGTCCCCTTTTTAACACCAATAATCACAAGCTCATGTTTTGCTTTTTTATAAGCTGTAGCTGGTTTCTTATACTCTGAATCCTCAAATTTATTGTCAATTAAAACCGCTATTCTAGCCATTTTTGCCTCTTTCTTTCATTTATAAAGTAGCAATATCAATCACGAAACGATACTTGACATCATCTTTAACAACGCGTTCGTAAGCTTCGTTAATCTTGTCTATGGAAATTAATTCGATATCCGCAGTAATATTATGCTTACCACAAAAATTTAACATCTCTTGAGTTTCTTTTATTCCTCCAATTAAAGATCCAGCCAAACTACGTCGAGCACCAATTAAGGTAAATGCGTAAACTTGGGGAGCTTCGCTTGGAATACCTAAAAGCACCATAGAACCATCTCTTTTAAGTAATTCTAAATATTTATCCCAATCTATTTTGGCAGGAACGGTGTTAATGATCAGATCAAAATAACTAGATAATTTCTCAAATGTCTTAGGATCATTTGTTTCATAAGCATGATCAGCACCTAGACGAATGGCATCATCCTTTTTATCCAAACTTCTAGTTAATACAGTAACCTCTGCCTTCATGGCATGAGCGATCTTAACGGCCACATGGCCTAAACCACCTAATCCAATAATTGCCACCTTTTTACCTGGTCCAGTATTCCAATGACGTAATGGTGAATACGTGGTAATGCCGGCACACAATAATGGAGCCGTCTTATCAAGAGGCAGATTATCAGGGATGCGAAGGACAAAATCTTGATTCACAACGATCTTGGTCGAATATCCACCCTGGGTTATAGTCTTTTTGTCTTTTTCAAGACAACTGTATGTAAATACAGCGCCTTTACAGAACTGCTCTAAATTATCTTTACACTCAGAGCAATCGCGGCAAGAATCAACAAGACAACCAACGCCTACTTTATCGCCAACCTTGAAACCTCTCACTCCTGAACCAACATTCGTTACTAACCCAACTATTTCATGTCCTGGAACCATTGGAAAAATTGAAGTATCCCATTCATTACGCGCTTCATGGATATCAGAATGGCATACACCGCAATAAGCGATGTCGATGGCTACATCATTAGTCCCCACATCTCGACGACTAATTTGCATTGGGCCTAATTTTTCCTTGGCCTTTAAAACTCCAAAAGCTTTAACTTTCTGCATGCCAATTTCTCCTTAATCACTTATAATCGATTTTTCTTTCTTCCGGACGATTCCGAGCTTTAATACGTCCACCCAAACCCCTTAATCCTTGCTGCTGTGTTGATGGTCTGCTTTTTCTTTCTTGCTTTGCTTGTTTTTTCATATTACTCCCCGTTTTGTCGAGCTTCGGATAAAGCAATGGCAATGGCTTGTTTTCTGTCTTTTACAATTTTGCCATTGCTACCACTTTTTAATTTCCCGGATTTAAATTCATGCATAGCTTCTTCGACAATTTCTTTGAACCTTGGACTCTCTTTAGTCATATCAAAACCTTTCAATTCTTAATCTTCACTTTGTACAACGCGCAAATAATTATTTACATTGTCTTCTCCAGCCAATGCTGCTGTGAGATCACCGGCTGTCATTTTTTCATGATCACTATATACGTCACCATCTAACGTCACGATTCCATCTTCAACAGTGACTTGGATATTGTTAGCTACCAGCGTTAAAGTGCCATCTTGGCCAATAGCATCTTGAATATCTAGACCTAAATCATCATCTGTCCCTGTCGTATTCAATCTAAAATTATCCTTTAAAGCTCCTAATGCCTTTGTATCTTCTATTTCCTGCTCATTTAATTTTTTCATTTCTTTCTCCTGTCTATTAAAAACATGTGTAACCATATGAAGCAAATAATGATCAGCAAAGGGTTTTTGCAAAAACCCCACTGCACCTGCTTTTAAGGCCTTGTCCCTAAGATTTTCACCCTTATCCGCCGTAATCACAATAACTGGATGGTTATATCCTGCTTCTGTAAGCCTTTTTAATGCACCCCATCCATTTAATACCGGCATATGAATATCCAAAACCAAGCAACACTTGGCACTATTAGGGACGACTTTGAAATATTCTTCGGCTGAAGAAAATGTTTCCACTGCAAAGCCATAAGAAACCAAAAGTAATTTAAGTGAACGACGTAATGAGTCATCGTCATCTACAATATAAACTTGCTTCTTATCTAAAAACATTTCATCTTTCTTATTGAGTATAAAATTATCTAGGGTCATGTATAGTATTTTAGGGAGGGCTTAAAATGAATCAATTGTACCGGGGTATAATAAATAGCTAATGCAGATATAGACCAAATAATTGGGGCGATGCATTGTGTCTGTCTAAAAAAGGCATACTTCCTCTCTGAGATCAGAACAATCGTTCAGACAGCCTAAAATAAATCAATATTCTTTAATAAATTTTAAAAACTTCTTTTGATCTTATCCATATTCTACAAAAGTGACGACCAATTATACTACGATGAAGTCTTCCTAGCTCTCTTACAGAAGAGAGTTTGACCATCACTTGTATTAGCACAAGCACCAGTCTTATCTTCTCCCCTAGAATTGGTATATTCACAAGTATCACCAACAGCTTTGCCAGAACACGCA
>Ga0302277_1000702_pt1 | contig 25349 bp, 22 predicted proteins | sample III_Bog_N3_1_FD_198759 | JGI IMG/M metagenome (GOLD analysis project Ga0302277, IMG submission 198759) | Peat permafrost microbial communities from Stordalen Mire near Abisko, Sweden - III_Bog_N3_1 | ecosystem: Environmental > Terrestrial > Soil > Wetlands > Peat | place: Sweden: Abisko... | reverse complement strand
AACAGTTAAACAAAAAGGCTCGGCGTTAAGCCAAGCCTTTTCTGTATTGCTAGTTACAGCGTAACAAATTGCGATTTTTCTAGTTACTTCGGTTTACCAGAAAAAATTATGAAGCCTGAAAGAATGATAAATGGCGCAAGAACGAATGGCAGCATTAGCATGGTTGGCATGGTATTTCCTTCAAAGTATTAGAAATGGTGTCGTCCGTCTATTTTGCTTTGCGCGCATAAAAAAACCTGGCGGTTTGAATCAAGATCACAATAGCTTAGTAGAAGACTCGAGAATTCTGCCACCTGACATTTGAATTGACAAGCAAAATATGACCATATAATCAATAAGGTGAAGTGGTTATTCTGCCGTTATGTTCATCTGTGAATAGCCACTAAAAATAATAATGAAGCGTGGCGTGCGCATTTTATCAATCTGCAACTCTATATTTTAAATAGCTTGGCAAAACCAATGTCCATTCGTTCAACACGCGCAGCTTGCGGCACTTCTTTCAACCTCCCGGAAAAACTCAAATACCCAGATTCACTTATTGTTTTTTGTCATTAGTTAACGCATTGTGTACCCAGCCAAACAAAATATTTACATATTTTTTACACCCACGGGAATCATCTTTACACCAATTTAACTTGCCTTTCTCTACCATGCGTCCCGTGTCTTACCACTAGGAGCAAACAAATGGACTGGTTATATCTGCTGTTGATAATTGCCTTATTCGGCCTGAGTGATCTGCTGATACGCGGCATTGACAAACTGAGGGGGCCACAATGACTTTTTACATTCTGGGCGGCATCGTCGCCCTTGGGTTGATGGTTTATCTCGTCATCGCATTACTTAAACCGGAGTTGTTCTCATGAGCGCCAACGGATTGTTGCAAATTGCCTTATTCCTTGGCGTGCTTCTGGCTCTGGCCAAACCCCTCGGCTGGTACATGGCGCGAGTCTACGAGGGCCAGTTGCCCGCGTTCGCGCGCTGGATAGCCCCGCTCGAAAATCTTTTTTACCGCCTGTGCGGCGTGGACAGCAAGGATGAAATGCGCTGGACGCGCTATGCGCTGGCGATGTTGTGGTTTGCGCTGCTCGGTGTGCTGGTAGTGTATGGCATGCAACGGCTGCAAGGCATGCTCCCCCTGAATCCGCAAGCTTTCGGCGCGGTCAGCCCGGATTCATCCTTTAACACGGCGATCAGCTTCCTGACCAATACCAACTGGCAGGGCTATAGCGGTGAATCCACGATGAGCTATCTGGTGCAAATGGCGGCGCTGGCGGTGCAGAACTTCTTCTCCGCCGCTGCCGGTATGGCCGTGCTGGTGGCACTGATACGCGGCTTTGCACGCCACACAATGGAAACCATCGGCAACTTCTGGGTAGATATGACGCGCAGCATTGTCTACATTCTGCTGCCGCTCTCAGTCGTGCTGGCGCTGGCGCTGGTCAGCCAAGGCGTGATACAGAATTTCTCGGCCTATAAAACCGTGCCAACAGTGGAAACGATCACCTACGATAATCCCAAGACGGATGCCGCAGGCAACCCGGTGAAAGACGCTTCCGGCAATCCGGTCACCGAGAAGGCAACCACCAAGGAGCAGTCTATCGCTCTGGGCCCGGTCGCTTCCCAAGAAGCGATCAAGCAGCTCGGCACCAACGGCGGCGGCTTCTTCAATGCCAACTCGGCTCACCCATATGAGAACCCAACGCCATTCTCCAATTTCCTGGCGATGATCGCGATGTTCTTAATTCCCGCCGCGCTGTGCTACACCTTTGGCAGTATGGTGGGTGACACGCGCCAGGGTTGGGCGATTCTCTTCGCCATGACGCTGTTGTTCGTCGGCTTTCTTGCCGTGGCGGAATACGCCGAGCAGCAGGGCAACCCCGCCTTTGTGGCATTAGGTGTTGACCAAAGCGCTTCCGCCACGCAATCCGGCGGCAATATGGAAGGTAAGGAAACGCGCTTCGGCATCGTCAATTCCGCCCTGTTCGCCACCATCACCACGGGAGCTTCCTGCGGTGCGGTGAACTCCATGCACGATTCCTTTACCCCCTTGGGCGGACTGGTTCCACTGGCGCAAATCCAGCTGGGCGAAGTGATCTTCGGCGGAGTCGGTTCCGGCTTGTACGGAATGCTGGTGTATGCCGTAATCGCGGTATTCCTCGCCGGGCTGATGATAGGCCGCACGCCGGAATATCTGGGCAAGAAGATCGAGGCGTTCGATATCAAGATGGCTTCTCTGGTTATTCTGATCCCTCCGATGATCATCCTCGGCGGGACGGCCATCGCCGTGCTGATGGATGCGGGCAAAGCGGGCGTTGCCAACCCCGGCGCCCACGGCTTCAGCGAGATCCTGTATGCGTTCTCCTCGGCTGTCGGCAACAACGGCAGCGCCTTCGCCGGCATTTCCGCCAACACACCGTTCTATAACACCGCGCTGGGCTTCGAGATGTTCTTCGGACGCATCTGGCTGATGATCCCGGTACTGGCGCTGGCCGGTTCGCTGGCAGCCAAGAAACGCATCCCCGCCAGCATCGGCAGCATGGCGACGCATACGCAGATGTTCGTCTGGCTACTGATCGGCACGGTGCTGCTGGTGGGTGCACTGAACTTTGTACCGGCACTTGCCCTCGGCCCGGTGATTGAACACCTGAACATGATTAGTACGCATTAGGAGATTTGCATGACAACCAAGACTGTACCGTTTCCCCTGTTCGAGCGTGAAATCGTCAAACAGGCTGTGGTGGATTCGTTCAAGAAACTGAGCCCGCAGCAACAGATGAAGAACCCGGTGATGTTCGTGGTGTGGGTGGGCAGCATATTGACGACGCTGTTGTTCATCCAGGCACTCACCGGACACGGCGAAGCACCGTCCGGCTTTATTCTGGCTATAACATTGTGGCTGTGGTTCACCGTGCTGTTTGCCAACTTCGCCGAGGCAATAGCCGAAGGCCGTAGCCGCGCCCAGGCCAACGCCATGCGTAGCGCCAAGCGCGACATCCAGGCCAAGAAACTGCTGCGTCCGCAATACGGCGAAAAGTACACGCTGACGCCCGGTTCCAGCCTGCGCAAGGACGATGTGGTGCTGATTGAAACGGGCGATTTTATTCCCGGCGACGGCACGGTAATCGAAGGCGTCGCTTCCGTGGACGAAAGCGCCATCACCGGCGAGAGCGCACCCGTGATCCGCGAGTCCGGTGGTGACTTCAGCTCCGTAACCGGTGGCACACGTGTGCTGTCCGACTGGCTGGTGGTGTGCATCACCACCAATCCGGGCGAAACTTTTCTGGATCGCATGATTGCGATGGTGGAAAGCGCCAAGCGCCAAAAGACGCCCAACGAAATCGCACTGACTATTTTGCTGGTAGCGATGACGCTGATCTTCTTGTTTGTCATTGTCACTCTGTTGCCATTCTCCTTGTATAGCGTCGAGGTAGCCAAAGCGGGTGCGCCAGTTAGCATTACCGTGCTGGTAGCGCTGCTGGTGTGCTTGATCCCCACCACTATCGGCGGCCTGCTGTCCGCCATCGGCGTGGCAGGCATGGGACGCATGTTGCAGAAGAATGTGATTGCAACGAGCGGCCGTGCCGTGGAAGCGGCAGGCGATGTAGATGTGTTGTTGCTGGACAAGACCGGTACGATCACGCTGGGCAATCGTCAAGCCAGCAACTTCCTGCATGCCAGCGGTGTGACCGAGGCCGAATTAGCCGATGCGGCGCAACTTGCCTCGCTGGCCGACGAAACGCCGGAAGGCCGCAGCATTGTCGTGTTGGCCAAGGAAAAGTTCGCCCTGCGCGAACGTGATATTCATGCGCTGGGTGCGACCTTTGTTCCCTTCAGTGCGCATACACGCATGAGCGGCGTCAATATGGGGGATCGGCAAATTCGCAAGGGTGCAACGGATTCCATTCGTAATTATGTCATCAGTCTCGGCGGCAGCTTTCCAACAGGGGTGGATGCCATTGTGGAAAGCGTCGCACGGCGCGGCAGCACACCGCTGGTGGTGGCAGATGGCGCGAAAGTGCTGGGCGTAATCGAGCTCAAGGATGTGGTCAAGGGCGGCATCAAGGAACGTTTCGCCGAACTGCGCCGCATGGGCATCAAGACCATTATGATCACCGGCGACAACCGGCTGACCGCCGCTGCCATCGCGGCCGAGGCCGGAGTGGACGACTTCCTCGCCGAAGCCACGCCGGAAGCCAAGCTGAAACTGATTCGCGAGCATCAGTCGCAAGGACGGTTGGTGGCAATGACCGGAGACGGCACCAATGATGCCCCGGCACTGGCGCAGGCCGATGTGGCGGTGGCGATGAACACCGGTACGCAGGCCGCCAAGGAAGCGGGCAACATGGTGGATCTGGATTCCAATCCGACCAAGTTGATCGAAATCGTCGAGACCGGCAAACAGATGTTGATGACGCGTGGCTCCTTGACCACATTCAGCATTGCCAACGATGTGGCCAAGTATTTCGCCATCATTCCGGCAGCTTTTGCCATCACTTACCCGGCGTTGGGGGCACTGAACGTGATGCATCTCGCTACGCCATCCAGCGCGATTCTGTCTGCCGTGATCTTTAATGCGCTGATCATCATCGCCTTGGTTCCACTGGCGCTGAAAGGCGTGAAATACCGTGCCATCGGAGCGAATGTGCTGCTGCGCAATAACCTGCTGATTTATGGATTAGGCGGGATCATTATCCCCTTCATCGGGATCAAACTGATCGACATGATTCTTGTCGGTGTTGGATTGGTATAAAGAAAAGGAAATATCATGTTAAAAGAAATTCGTCCCGCTGTTGTCAGTTTTCTGTTGCTGACGTTGCTTACTGGAATCGCCTACCCTCTGCTGGTAACCGGCGTTTCGCAAGTGGTCATGCCCGACAAGGCCAACGGCAGCATGATCATGAAAGACGGCAAACCAGTTGGCTCCAGCCTCATCGGCCAGTCGTTCTCTGACCCAAAATATTTCTGGGGGCGCCCCTCGGCAACCAGCCCGATGCCCAATAATCCAACTTCCTCCGGTGGCTCAAACTTGGGGCCGACCAACCCGGCCTTGATGGATGCGGTGAAAGGCAGGGTACAAGCCTTGCGCGATGCCGATCCTGGCAATAAGCAACCCGTTCCGGTTGATCTGGTGACCGCATCCGCCAGCGGGCTTGACCCGCACATCAGCCCAGCGGCGGCGGAATACCAGCTTGCGCGCGTGGCACGGGTACGCAATCTCAGCCCGGATGTCGTAAGCAAGTTGGTGGCGGAACACACTGAAAGTCGTCAGTTCGGCATTCTGGGGGAACCTCGGGTGAATGTGCTGGAACTTAATCTGGCGCTTGATGCGGTGCGCTGATTAGATTGCACGGCATACAAGGGTAGGTTCACCCCTACAATCCCGGCAGTTAGAGGCCTGAACAATTAGACACGCTCATCGCAGCAGACGGAAGCTGGTACAACCCGATACAGGGGAAGGTGGCGACATGAAGAATGGGCACCTCTAAAAATCCAATTCTGTGATTGATTTAGATTATGGTGTCTCAAATTGACTGCCGACCAACAGGAGAATCGACCGGTTGAATCCGCAGGCCTAAGCAGACCATTGAGTTTTTATGAAAAGGTGGTTGGTTTAGCCTACTGGAATGTCTGCTTCCGAAAATTTCGAGGAGGCGCTAATGATCTTGTTCACGTAGACCGCCTGCTATTCAACGCGGATTATAGTGGACCCCAATAATCAGACAGTAATTTAAGATGGTAAAGTGACGCCATGTGCTGGACTCGTGTTCGTCTTCCAATTCGCCTAATTAATATGCAATCGAAAGCAATTGGAAGTTGAATGGCGTACTTGTGCATCGCTTTTTCGGCAGGCGTTATTGATGCAATATACGCAGGACGAGAAAACAAACGCTCGGCATATTTCGTCAGCGGCACATTATCATTTCCTAGTTTGATTCCATAATGATCCAGCCTCCAAAGAAGAGGCGCAATGGCCACGTCCAGCATGGAGAACTCATCACCAAACATGTATTTCTGCTTGGGGAAAATCACCGATATTTGCGTCACCCTATTCCAGATGACAACCAGAAGTGCCTGTCCGCGCAAGAAAGGTAACCACCTGTGCCAAGTCGTTCAAGCTCTCGGCACGAGTAACATTTTTCCGTTGTCCACGAATACACCAAAGCGATATGCGCACCCGCCAGCTATACCAACAATCTTAAGAAACGGACATTCAGGCAGGCTGCACTGACAACCTCTTTTGGAAATCGCCAGCGTCCGGTAATGCCGAAAACTGTGCGTTCAAGCCAACCTTCTTGGCCGCCTCCCAGTGGCACTAAGCAGTTATAGTGGACAGCAATCTCGATGCCGGAACACGGTCCGTCGCGAAGGGCAGAAATTGGTCGAGCTAAGACATGCATAATCATTGCAAATCCATATGAATGCAAATTTTTATGCAAAACGGTTATTGACCAAAATCAACCACAGATTGAAGACACCCTAAAAAATCACACCTCAGTCAGCTTGGCGTCAGCAAATTCGTGCAATATGCGCGGGTTTTAGATCAGAAATTTACATCATTGATCGTTATGTCATCTGTGCGTAACCGCCCAAATCGACAATCCGGATTAATTTTTTCTCAGATTCATGTCATTCAGGAAATATCAGGAAAACCGTGGTCATCAAACAACACAAAAAAATTGATGCTGGCATTGCTAGGAATCTCTCATTTTCAATAATTGCGCTATCGGTTGCCGCCATGATGAGCGGTTGTGCGGTCGGCCCTGATTTCAAGCGCCCGCCCGCGCCCACCGCAAGCGGTTATGCACCTACTGCCGTTATCTCAGAGGCGACTGCATCCGCCCCCGTGTTAGCCGGGGAATCGCAACGGTTTAACCCGACGGCGGATATTCCATTTGACTGGTGGACATTATTCCAGTCGCCGCAAATCAACTCGTTGATCAAACGCGCGTTTAAGGCCAATCCCAACATAGAGGCCGGTCAGTCGGCCCTGCGTCAAGCGCAGGAAAATGTTGTAGCCCAACAAGGATTTTTCTATCCAACGGTTGATGCCAGCTATTCGCCATCAAGAAATAAACTGGCCGGCAATATGAGTAGCAGTGATCCCGGCCCACAGGGTAATGGCAATAATATTTCCGCCACTCCTCCGAATCCGGTTTATTACAATTTCCATGTTGCACAATTAACGGTCGGTTACGTGCCGGATATATTTGGCGTTAACCGCAGGCAAATAGAATCAGCCGAAGCGCAGGCGACCGCGCAAAAACTGCAACTGGAGGCAACCTACATCACCTTGGCCTCCAATGTGGTCGCTGCGGCCTTGCAGGAGGCATCTATCCGCGCGCAACTTGCGGCGACGGAAAGGATAGTCGCCATCAACAAAGAGACGCTATCCATTCTGCGCGATCAGCTCCGTCTCGGCTACGTGTCCGGGCTGGAAGTCGCCGCCCAAGAAGCCGCGCTGGCACAGGCCGAACAAACGCTCATCCCTTTACAAAAGCAACTGGAACTAACGCGCGACTTGATACGCGTGTTAGCGGGCAATTTGCCCAATGAAGAGGTTGAAGAAAAGTTTGAACTGGCATCATTGCATTTGCCACAGGAGCTCCCGCTCAGCCTACCTTCCAAAATCGTCGAACGACGCCCGGATGTCCGAGCCGCCGAAGAACAGCTGCATTTCGCCAGCGCTCAAGCGGGCGTGGCTGTCGCCAATAGATTGCCGCAATTCGCCATTACCGGTGCTATCGGCGGGATGGCGGACACACCAAGCTGGATGTTCAAATCCGGCGGCGGATTTTTCAATCTGGCCGCCAGTGTAAGCCAGAGTATTTTTGATGGCGGCACTTTGCGCGCGAGGTCGCGCGCCGCAGAACAGGCACTGATCCAAGCCGGAGCACAGTATCGCAGCACCGTGATGACCGCGTTGCAAAATGTTGCCGATACGCTGTACACCATCCAGTCTGACGCCAATGCGCTCAAGGCGGCGGCCACCACCACACAAGCCGCGCAGACCACGCTCGACCTTACCCGCAAGCAATATCAACTGGGCTACGTGAATTACCAAACACAACTTGCCGCAGAGCAAAATTATTTGCAGTCCGTCATCAATCTGGCGCAGGCGCAAACCAATCGCCTCGGCGATACGGCTGCGCTTTACCAAGCGCTGGGTGGCGGCTGGTGGAATCGCACCGATGCCGCGTCGAAAAAATTGGGGAACGGCACGAACGCCGACGCAAACCAAATTGATTTGGATACATCGTCCGTGGCTCAACAATCCGCCACGACGAGAGGAGAAAATACAAAATGAAAAGATCGGATAAAAAAGTTGTCTTATTGGTAGCCGTATTCGGAATTGCCGCTGGAAGCAGCTATTGGGTTTGGCAAAATTTGCATACGCCCCAGGCGGAGGCCGCCATGGAAAAACCTGCTACCCACACCACCTCCGATACCGTGCACTTTGCTGCGGAGGCACCGCAGTTGACATTTCTGAAGATAAAACCAGTAGATGCTTTCCCCGAACCATTAATAGACGGATTGAATGCCCGTATCGCCTATGACGACAATTATACGGCGCGAGTTTTTTCGTCCATTGCTGGTCGGGTCGTCAAGATTGCAGCCGATGCTGGTCAGCATGTCAAGGCGGGCGACCCCTTGCTGTGGATCGATTCGCCGGATTATGCACAAGGTGCTTCAGATAGCTTGAAGGCGGATGCCGACCTGGCGAGCAAGACAGCTGAATATGAGCGTGCCAAGCAACTCTATGATGCCAAAGGCATCGCCCTCAAGGATTTCGAATCCGCCGAATCGGATTGGCGCCAGGCAGAAGCCGAGGCACAACGCGCAAAAGCGCGTATGGAAAATCTGAGCAGCAATACCGTAACGACGGCGGAGGGCAACTTTATCTTGCGGGCGCCGATTAATGGCGTTATCAGTGAGCGCCAAGTCAACGCCGGCAGTGAAGTTCGACCGGATGCCAGCAATGCGCTGTTCGTCATTACCGACCCGAACCATGTGTGGGTGGTGGCTGATCTGCCCGAACAGCAAATCGGAAAAGTCAGGGTAGGACAGCCCATTTCTGTTGAAGTGGACGCTTATCCCGATGAATTTTTTCCGGGCAAGGTTTCTATAATCAGCGAAACGCTGGATCCGGTCATGCGCCGCTTGCAGGTTCGTTGCGAAGTGGATAACAGTCAGCACAAACTCAAACCGGAAATGTACGCACGCATCAGCCCCATCGTGGATGCAAAATCAAAATTGCCGCGCGTGCCCAATACCGCGTTGTTCACACAAGGCCTATACAGCTTCCTGTTTGTCGAGCAAGCGCCCGGCGTATTGCAACGCCGTCGCGTAACTTTGGGCATGCAGGATGCCGATGTGACTTATATCAAGGAAGGATTGCACGCCGGTGAACGTGTCGTAACCAGCGGCGCATTATTATTGAACTCGGAATTGAGCGGTAACGACTGATGCTAGCAAAACTCATTACTTTTGCCCTGCAGCAACGCGTGTTCGTGCTGGCAGGGGCATTCTTGATTCTGATTGCAGGTTGGCGAGCCCTCGATAATTTGCCGGTAGAGGCTTTTCCCGATGTGCAGGACGTGCAGGTGCAAATCGACACGCTGGTTCCGGGGCAGGCGCCCGAAGAGGTGGAGCGCACCGTTACCTTGCCGATAGAACGCGAGATGAGCGGAATACCGCACATGACCCAGTTGCGTTCGGTATCGCTTACCGGGCTGTCGGAAGTTATTCTTACCTTTGCCGATAACACAAGTGACTATTTTGCGCGCCAGCAGGTAACGGAGAATTTGCAGAACGTCAATTTACCATCGGGCATACAACCCAGCCTTGCGCCACTCACCAATGCCGTTGGCGAGATCTACCGCTATGTGCTGGACACGCCGCCCGGCATGCCGCTCAATGAAGTGCGTGCGCTGCAAGACTGGGTATTGCGCCCCGCACTGCGTCAGGTACCCGGCGTGGCAGACGTGGTGAGCTATGGCGGCACCATCAAGGAATATCAGGTACGTGTCAATCCTGCGCTGTTGCGCAAATTCAATGTAACCCTGAGCCAGGTTTCACAGGCATTGGGTGCTAATAGTAGCAACAGTGGTGGCGGCATCCTCAAGCGCGGCGATGAAGCGCTGGTAGTGCGCAGTGTCGGAATATTCCAGAGTGTTAAAGATATCGCGCGCGTGGTGGTGACGGCACAGGGGGGCAAGACCGTTCTGGTGGGTGACATTGGCGAAGTCGCCATCGGTGACCGTCCTCGTTCTGGCATCGTGGCATTCAACGAACGCGACAATGTGGTTCAAGGCATTGTGGACATGATCAAAGGGCAAAACGCCACCAAGGTCGTGGAGGCGCTGAAGGAAAAGATACAAGAGATCAGCCCCAATCTCCCGCCGGGAGTAAAGATCGTTCCGTATTACGACCGTACCGATCTGGTGCGTCATACTGTGCATACGGTTTCTGAAAACCTGATCATCGGCGCACTGCTGGTGATATCCATCCTGATTATCTTTTTACGCAACTGGTATACGGCATTGGCGGTGGCGCTCATCATTCCGCTGGCATTGTTGTTCGCCTTCATCATGATGGATGCACGCGGAGTATCGGCCAACCTGATTTCATTGGGCACGGTGGACTTCGGTATCATCATCGATAGTGCCGTTGTGCTGGTTGAAGCACTGATGGTCAAGCTTGCTCTGGCTAAAACGGATGCCAATGAGAAGCACCAAACCTTTGGTTGGCGCGTTCATCTTATCAAGCAGACCAGTATCGAATTGGGCCGTCCTATTTTATTCTCCAAGGCCATTATTATCTTGGCCTTCTTGCCTATCTTTACGTTCGAGCGCGTGGAAGGAAAGATTTTTTCGCCCATGGCCTTTACCCTGAGTTTTGCCCTGCTCGGCGCGATCCTGCTGACACTGACTTTGATACCCACATTACTGAGTTACGCAGTCAAGAACAAGGATCTGGCGGAAAAACACAGCGGCTGGATGCACAAGCTGCAAGAGCAATACCGGAAACTGCTGCTATGGGCGGAGACGCGTCGCAAACGCATTGTGGCGGCCTCTATCGGATTGCTGGCTGTGGCATTTATCGGCGCTCCATTGCTGGGCAGTGAATTCCTGCCCATGCTGGACGAAGGAAATATCTGGCTGACCATCACGCTGCCGCCCGCAACCGTACTGGATAAGACCAAGGAAATCGAGAGACAAGTTCGCGCCATTCTCAAGTCTTACCCAGAAGTGGGAAATGTCGTTACCCAAGTGGGGCGTCCCGATGACGGCACCGACCCGAAAGGGCCGAACAATATGGAAATCATGGCCGATCTCAAGCCACGTGACACTTGGCGCTTTGCCGACAAGGAAGCGCTGATTGCCGACATGACGCGCAAAATTCATACCCTTCCCGGCGTGCCGACCAATTTCTCGCAGGTCATTGAAGATAACGTGGAAGAAGCCTTGTCCGGAGTCAAAGGGGCAATTGCGATCAAGATATTCGGCCCGAACCTGGAAATTCTGGAAGACAAGTCGGAACAGGTTGCCAGCGTGATTAGCGGCATTCGTGGAGCGGCGGATGTGGAAGCGATTAAAGTGGGTGGGCAGACCGAATTGAACATCACTCTGGATCGCAACCGCATGGCGCGTTATGGCCTCAACATCAACGATGTGAACGCGATTATCCAGACCGCCATGGGGGGCAGCACGGTAAACTCGTTCTATGAGGGCGAACGCCTGTTTGATGTCACGTTGCGCATGGCCGAACCTTACCGCGATGGAGTGAACGATGTCTCCAATCTGGCGGTGCCGTTGCCGAACGGCGGAACCTTGCCGCTCAGCGAAATTGCGACTATCGAAGTACGACAAGGTGCAGCACGGGTCGCACGCGAGGCTGGCGGCCGCATGGTGGCAGTAAAAGCCAACCTGCTCGGGCGCGACCAAGGCGGCTTTGTCGCCGAAGCGATGGCCAAAGTCAAAGAACAGGTGCAATTACCACCGGGCTATACCATGACTTGGGGCGGGCAGTTCGAGAATCAGCAGCGCGCCAACAAGCGGCTTAAAATCATTCTTCCGCTTTCTGCATTGCTGATTTTTGTGTTGCTGTTCTGGGCATTCCGCTCCATGCGCAAGGCACTGCTGGTTATTCTGATGGTGCCGTTCACACTGATAGGCGGCATTGCCGCTCTCGGGGTCGCCGGATTGCACCTGTCGGTATCCGCCGCAGTGGGTTTCATCGCCGTGGCCGGTATATCCGTGCAAAATGGCGTAATCATGGTGGAGCAGTTCATGGAGCTCATGCGCAACGGCAAGAGCTTGCGCGAGAGCGTGATGCTAGGTGCGGTGGCGCGTCTGCGTCCAATCCTGATGACAGCGCTGATGGCAGGCATCGGCCTGCTGCCTGCGGCGTTGTCGCATGGTATCGGCTCGGAAACACAGCGCCCGTTTGCCGTGGTGATCGTGGGCGGCATTATCTCTGCCACGCTGTTTACGCTATTGCTATTGCCGCTACTGTTTCCGATATTCTCGGATGAGACACGCATCAATGATAACCAGCCACTAGTACAATAGCCCGGTAAAGACTCGGGACATGGCGCTGAGGTCATGTCTCTCAACCGCACTTTATAAACGCTGTCTAAAAAATGCGCATAGCGAACCGGTTCGCTATGCGCATTTTATTTTGGTTCATGTTGAGTGTATGCAGCTATCCTGGCTGCAACGTAAATTTTGATAAGTTTTTTACATCCGAAGATTAACAATTTACGCTGTTTTTACGCTGCTTCTCATAGCATGCATACCATCCGCAGAAGGAGGATGACATGCAACGAATCACTACAGTATTGAAAGAGTCGGAAGCAATGGCAGTGCGCAAGGCAGTTTGTATTGCAGGCGCAGAGCGTATTGAGATTACCCCGCTGCCGTACCGGATGTGCGGGATTGACATGATGGATGTATACAGCGAGCAGATAGCCTTAGAGCCGGATAAGCATGTGCGGTTTGATGTGACAGCCGACAACAGCCGGTGTGGCAGCATTGTTTCCGCCATCCGCAGAATCGCGCATGCCGGCAGAATTATTCTTTCTTCCCGTCCTCACATGCAGCCAAAGCGCGCCGCCTGACATGGACAGCATCCTGGCGCCATTGCTCGCCATTCTCGCCATCGTCGTTCCACTTGGAATGGCTTATTTCATCCTGTTCCGAAGAAAAAATGCTGCGCGAAAAAGCCGTAATGCCTGTCTTTAAAATTTGATACCGTCTCAACAAGGAGCTTGTAATGAAAACAGATGTTCATATTTGTGGTTACTGCCAGAGTTATCTTGATCACACAGAAGCAAAGCGACTTACTCTTCAGGAAGTTCAGGAAATCGAGGCCCGCCTTAGTCAAGGATGGCGACTACGCGGCGACCTGCAGCATTTGATCCACGATATTAAGTTTTACCTTACACAACAATCCGCATGACCCATTCACGATTTGATCGCGAGAATCAACTGCGAACGGCGTGATCTGCGGTGTTGGGGAACCCAGTGCCCACGCGGACTCAACCGCTCGCTGTTCCTGCAACCAACTCAGGACAAGCATAAGTTCGATGGGGAATATGCGCCTATCTGAAATGGTATAGCACGACGGGAAGTGCGGTGCTGGAGTATGATTGATACTGCCCGCGTGGTCACAAAAATGTGCCCACGCTACTTGACTAAACTGTTCACATGAACGAACAACGTCCCGACCCCGATGCACTGCTGGAAAAAGTGCAGCGTGCCGAAGCCAAGCGCCGCCGTGGCCGCCTGAAGATTTTCTTCGGCGCCTCCGCCGGTGTTGGAAAAACCTTCGGTATGTTGCTGGCCGCACACGAGCGGCGCGCGGAAGGTCTGGACGTGGTGGCGGGCTATGTGGAAACGCACAATCGCGCCGAAACAGAACAATTATTGCACGGGCTGGAAACCCTGCCTCCGCGCCTGGTTGAACACCGCGATACGCAATTGCGCGAATTTGATTTGGATGCTGCACTCAAGCGTCATCCAGCGCTAATTCTGGTAGATGAGTTAGCGCATACCAATGCGCCGGGTTCGCGCCATCCCAAGCGCTGGCAGGATGTCGATGAATTGCTGGATGCGGGTATCGATGTCTATACCGCAGTCAACGTCCAGCACATTGAAAGCCTCAACGATGTGGTTTCACAAATCACCGGCATTCCGGTATGGGAAACCGTGCCCGATGCAGTGCTGGCGGAAGCAAATGAAATCGAGCTGATTGATCTCCCACCGGACGAATTATTGCAGCGACTGAAGGAAGGCAAGGTCTATCTTCCCCAGCAGGCGGAACGTGCGGCACAGAATTTTTTCCGCAAGGGCAATCTGATCGCATTGCGTGAACTGGCGTTGCGTCGCACGGCAGACCGTGTTGATGCGCAGATGCGTGATTACCGCGAAGACCATGCCATTCAGGATGTGTGGCAAGTAAAAGAGCGGATGTTGGTCTGCATCGGACCAGGCGGTAATGCGGAGAACCTGGTGCGCGCAGCGTATCGACTGGCACAGTTGTTGAAGGCCGAGTGGATTGTGGTGTATATCGAAACGGCGAAGCTCCAGCGTCTTTCCAGGGAACAGCGTGATGCCATACTGCGCACCTTGAAGCTGGCGGAAGAGCTGGGGGCTGAGACCGTGACACTGAGCGGACACCGCTTGGCCAATGAAGTGATTGCATATGCCCGCACACGCAATGCTACCCGCATCGTGTTGGGCAAGCCGACCTTGTCGGGATGGAAACGCTGGTTGTTCGGGTCGCTGGTTGACACCATTGTCCGACTCGCCAACGATATAGACATTCATGTAGTGGGCAAGGAGTCCAATTTCCTGTCGCAAGCGGGCGCGAATCCCTATTTTTCGCGTAGCCGCTTATATCTCGGACTTGCATCCGAGGAGCCGAGCTCGCTGTTCAAGTTGCGCGAAGGCTACATGTGGGCGCTTGCCGCAACGGCATTCTGCACCGCCATAGCCTGGTTCATGCTTGACCATTTCGATCTAGCCAACCTGATCATGGTTTACCTGTTGGGCGTGGTGGTAGTCGCTGCGCGTTATGGGCGCGGCCCATCGGTACTAAGTTCTTTCCTGAGCGTGCTGTTGTTTGATTTCTGCTTCGTTCCGCCACGATTCAGCTTTGCCGTTTCGGATAGCCAATACCTGGTTACTTTCGCCGTCATGCTGCTGGTCGCATTGGTGATCAGCAACATGACGGCAAACACCCACCACCAGGCCAAGATCGCTGTTCATCGCGAGCGCCGGATTGCCTCGCTGTACGCCATGAGCCGCGAACTGGCCGCGACGCGCGGCGAGGGGAATCTCGTGCGTATTGCTGTCAAGCATGTGGCAGAGGTGTTTGAAGCGCAGGCAGTAATTTTGCTACCCAATGACACGGGAAGCATCGTATATCCCAAGGACGAGGGGAGTGCGCAATCCTGCCATGGCAGCGACCTGAGCATAGCTCAATGGGTATATGACCATGGACAAATGGCAGGACAGGGCACAGACACCCTGCCAGGGGGCGAGGTAATTTACCTGCCGCTGAAAGCCTCTTCCGGCATGATAGGGGTGCTGGCTTTGTTGCCGCTTAACCCGGCGCGGATTGCGCTGCCCGAGCAGCAGCGGCTACTTGATACGTTTACCAGCCAGATATCTCTGGCGCTGGAACGGGTCAGGCTGGCCATGGAAGCGCAAAACGTCCAGATGAAAATGGAAACGGAGCAATTACGCAACTCCTTGCTTTCGGCGATCTCGCATGACTTGCGCACGCCGCTGGCGGCGATTGTGGGTGCATCCAGCAGCCTGGTGCGAGACGGAAACACGCTCGCCAGCCATGCACGCCAAGAACTCGGCCAGACTATTTATGACGAGGCCATACGCATGGCTGGACTGGCCAACAACCTGCTGGACATGGCACGACTTGAGTCTGGCGCTGTCGTGCTAAACCGGCAATGGCAACCGCTGGAAGAAGTAGTGGGCGGCGCGTTGGCAGGTTTGACCTCGCGCATGGTCAATCATCCGGTAACCATCCGGTTGCCGCACGACCTGCCCTTGGTCGAGATAGACAGCATGTTGATTGAGCGCGTGTTTGCAAACCTGCTGGAAAACGCCGTGAAATACACGCCGCCCGGAACACCCATTACAATTGCTGCCGCCAGCGACCAGAACGAATTGGTGGTGACCGTTTCCGATCAGGGTAGTGGCATTCCGTCTGGCGAAGAAAAACGTATCTTCGAAAAATTCCACCGCGTAGCCAGCGAGGGTAATCAAGGCGGGGCCGGTTTGGGCCTAAGTATCTGCCGTGCGATTGTGGAAGCTCACGGCGGACGAATATGGGCGGATAATTTACCGTCTGGTGGTGCAGCATTCCACTTCGCATTGCCATTGACTGAGCCTCCTTTTATCGAGAATGAAGAAGCGACTCAATCATGAACAATGCTGCCACCATCATCGTCATCGAAGACGAAGCGCAGATACGCCGCTTCCTGCGGACTACCCTGACTGCGGAAGGCTATCAGGTAATTGAAGCGGAAACCGGGAAACAAGGGCTGACCGAAGCCGCGATGCGCAAGCCGGATTTGATCATTCTTGATCTTGGCTTACCTGATATGGATGGGGTGGAAGTGGTCAAGGGAATACGCGCGTGGTCTTCCGTCCCCATCGTTATTTTGTCCGCACGCGCACAGGAAAGCGATAAAATTTCCGCTCTGGATGCGGGTGCGGATGATTATCTGGTCAAACCTTTCGGCGTAGGCGAGTTGCTGGCACGGATACGTGTGGCCTTACGTCATGTATCTTCTACTGTGAACGGGGAAGAAGAAGGCGTTTTCTCGGTGGACGAACTAAAAGTGGACATGATTCATCGCAAGGTCACTGTCAGCGATGCCGAAGTTCACCTTACCCCGATTGAATACCGCTTACTGACCGTGCTGGTAAAGCACGCAGGCAAGGTACTAACGCACCGTTTGCTGCTCAAGGAAGTGTGGGGGCCTAACTACGTGGAACGCGCTCACTACCTGCGCATCTACATGGGCATCCTGCGCCACAAACTGGAGAAAGACCCGGCGCGTCCGCGCTTCCTGCTGACGGAAGTCGGAGTGGGCTACAGGTTGGTGGCGGACTGATGTTTCAACCCGATGACTATCGCTATAACCAAGCTGCCTCGTCAATTTTCCCAATGGCTTGAAACGCAGGCTTACAGAACAGATAGCCCTGCATGAGCGTCACGCCGCTAGCCGCCAAAAAATCACGCTCCGCTTTGGTTTCGATTCCTTCAGCCAATACTTTAATTCCTAATTGCCGACACATATGAACGACCCCTTCGACAATGGCCTGCTTTGGCTTGCTGTCGTTAATGTTACGTACTAGATCCATGTCAATTTTCACGATATCTGGCTGAAAATCGGCCAGCAGATTCAGTCCAGCGTAGCCCGCGCCAAAATCATCAATTGCTGTCATGAAACCGAAACGTTTGTACTCCTCAAATATATTAATGAGATGTGGGCGATCCGAGACGTTTTCACCCTCGACTACTTCGAAAATAATTCTCTCTTTAGGGAAGTTGTACTTGTGCGCAGCCTCGAAGGTTGAGCGTATGCATGCTTCGGGTTCGTACACCGCATTGGGAAGAAAGTTGATCGATAGCAATTCCAAAATACCCAATTGTGCGGCGCCCTTGACCGCTTTTACACGACAGGATTGATCGAAGCGATAGCGGTTGTTGTCGTTGACTCTGGCTAACACCGAGGCCGCAGATTCACCATTGATGCCACGCACCAAAGCCTCGTGCGCAAAAATAGCGCGGGCGTGAAAATCGACAATAGGTTGGTAAGCAAAGGAAAAATCGAAATCGAGTTCATCTAAATCCTTGCAGCGATTGCATCCGGGAGGACTAGTTGTGGCAGACGGACTCTCTGTTGGTGGCGTAGGTTTTGAAAACATAGTAATTTCTCCCGCATGAAGTTTGAGTTTACTGAAATATTTTTTGAGCGCTGGCTAGCTTTGCTCATCTCGTTCTTCAAGGCAGTGGCCCGCTTAACTCACCACCTTGACTTATTGTTAAGTATAGTCCGATTCTGCACCTCCGAAGCATGGCTTGAATCCAGACCAATAGAACGGAGCCTGCCGCCAGAACAGTATCAGAGTGTCAAAGTGGATGTCGATTGCAAATGACCGCTTTGGTTTCTCTAGTCTGGCGGGCACATAAAACAGCCTGTATCCACCTCTTCGAGTCTTGTCTTCCGGGTCGCCTGTAACCAACGTGCCCACTATCGAGAGGGCTCCACTGCATTTCTCTAAATACCGGACATATTACGTGCTACAGAACCGGACTTTTCATTTTCTCCCCACCAAGCCCCAGAAAAATATTGCACGGGCACGGCAAAGCCGTTATATTCTCACTCATGCACTTCTCACGCCACATCTCGCAATTACACTCCACTTCCAGTCTGCTGGCTGCGCTGAAGCTGCGCGGCGCGCGCTAATCCTGTACCCCACCAGTTTGAAGCATGCGCGGCAACCGTACCGGTTCCGCAAGTTAAATCTATTTTTCGATGGAGTCTGACATGACTGACAAGTTAATAATATTTGATACCACCTTGCGCGATGGCGAACAAAGTCCCGGCGCGTCCATGACCAAGGAAGAAAAAATTCGCATCGCGCGCCAGCTCGAAAAACTGGGCGTAGATGTAATTGAGGCAGGATTTGCCGCCGCCAGTCCGGGCGATGCCGACGCAATCCTGAACATCGCTAAAATCATGGAACGTACTACGGTGTGTTCGCTGGCTCGCGCCAACGAGCGCGACGTGCGCGCGGCAGGCGAGGCAATTAAGCCCGCCAAGTCCGGGCGCATCCACACCTTCATCGCCACTTCACCCATCCACATGGAAAAGAAGTTGCGCATGGCGCCGGAGCAAGTGCTGGAAGCGGCGGTAAAAGCGGTGAAGCTTGCGTTGGAATACACCGACGATGTGGAGTTTTCCGCCGAGGATGCTGTACGTTCGGAAATGGATTTTTTGGTGCGAGTGTTTGATGCTGTGATCCAGGCCGGCGCCAAGACGCTCAATGTGCCTGATACTGTCGGATACAGCATCCCCTTGTTGTGGGGCGAACGCATCAAGCAATTGATCGAGCGTGTGCCGAACAGCGATAAGGTGATCTGGTCCACGCATTGCCACAACGATCTGGGGATGGCTTCTGCCAACTCATTGGCGGCGGTGATGAACGGCGCGCGTCAAGTGGAGTGCACCATCAATGGCTTGGGCGAACGCGCCGGGAATGCAGCACTCGAAGAAGTCGTGATGGCGGTGAAGACGCGTCGCGATGTGTTCACCTGCGACACCCGCATTGATACCACGCAGATCGTGCCGACCTCAAAATTGGTATCCAGCATCACCGGTTACCCGGTGCAACCGAACAAGGCCATCGTCGGCGCCAATGCGTTCGCGCACGAATCGGGTATCCATCAAGATGGTGTTCTCAAGCACCGCGAGACCTACGAAATCATGCGCGCCGAGGACGTAGGTTGGAGTACGAACAAGTTGACGCTGGGCAAGCTCTCAGGCCGAAATGCATTTCGCACGCGCTTGCAGGAACTCAGCATCGTGCTGGAAAGCGAGGAGGCATTGAATGCGGCCTTCGCTCGTTTCAAGGACTTGGCCGACCGAAAACACGAAATCTTTGACGAGGACTTGCAGGCGCTGGTCAATGAAGAGGTAGTCGCACATGTCAGTGAGCATTACCGCTTGGTATCCATGCGCGCGCATTCAGAAACCGGGGAATTACCAATAGCCAAAGTGGTGCTCAGCGTGGGTGGCCAGGAGCACACTGCCGAGGCACAGGGTGGCGGCCCGGTAGATGCCACGTTTAAGGCTATTGAACAGATTGCACAGAGCGGCACCGAGTTGCTGTTGTATTCGGTGAACAACATCACCAGCGGTACCGATGCCCAGGGAGAGGTGACCGTGCGGCTGGCCAAGGGCGGACGTGTGGTCAACGGCCAGGGCGCGGATACCGACATCGTGGTGGCTTCAGCCAAGTCGTACCTGAATGCTTTGAACAAATTGCACAGCGGCGCGGAGCGCGCGCATCCGCAGGTGTGATTAGGCTGAGTTAACGATTGTGCGGCACGCGTGAGCGTGCCGTTTTTTCGCTAGGCTTGAACAATCCGTGACATGGCAACCAACGCTTGTCGCGCCTGTTGTGCATCCAGCACCGGTTCGGGAAATTCGAATCGCAGCACCCTGCTATCGGCGCGCACGTCAAAGCCATCACAGTCTATCCCCAGCATTTCAACCTCGCTTGCATCGCATTGATGAAGATGTTTGCAATAACGCTGCATGGACTCCTTATGGTCTGCGTTCATATGCGCGATGACATCTTCCTCTTGTTCGATCAGAGGATAGGGCGGCTCCGCATAATCTTCAGCTTTCACCCAATGGATCTTGCCGAAACCGCCGATATAGCGGATGGCAATGGGAGTGATGCGGTAGAAGGAAAAATCGTGCATTTCCAGATAGGCCTGGGCTTCCGGGAAGTAGCGCAGATAGCGCTTTTCGGTTCGCTCACGCTCGGCGACAAGAGTAGCCTCACCCACTACCGTTACGCGGCTTTGTGTTTGGATATTTGTGTCGTTCTGGTTGTGCGTGATGAGACTTACACGCGGATCGTACTGGATGTTTTTGGTGTGTTCGGCCAGCGTACTGATGAGGATGAGCAGGCTACCGTCATGATCCACCAGATACGGGGTGATGGAGCCAAACGGGTGTCCGTCAAATTTTTTCGAAAGGGTGCACAGCGCACCGTATCGGTGGGCGCGTAACATTTGGCGAGCTTCACGTGCGATGTTCATAGGAGTCATTGCTGTGGCTGTGTCGGGTATCATGTGCACATTGTATTTGGTTTCATTCCGAAAAAGAATTGTGACATGAAAAAGAATTGGACAGATTCGCGCCACCTGCTACATTTCATTATGGCGGGCTTCAAGCAAGATCGCTGCGCGCAGATGGCGGCCAGCCTGACTTTCACCACCCTGCTGTCGCTGGTGCCGCTGATTACCATCGCACTCACGCTGTTCTCGGCATTTCCGGTATTCGAGAATTTCTCTGGGCAAATTAAGAATTTCTTGCTGAGCAATATGATGCCGGAAACGGGTGGCAAGATGATTTCGCGCTACGTGGAACAGTTTGCCGAAAGTGCCGCAAAATTAACTGCGGTGGGCATTGTATTTTTGGCGTTGACCGCAATGCTGATGATGCACACCATAGAAGACGCCTTCAACACGATCTGGCGTGTGTCGAAGAAACGCACCCTGATTCAGCGCGTGCTAATTTACTGGGCAGTGCTGACGCTGGCTCCGCTGCTGATTGGGGGTAGCCTGTCTCTGACTTCATGGTTGGCGGGGATATCGGCGGGCTATGCCAATCAAGTTCCTGAGTTCGATGTGGTGATATTGAAAGTGGTGCCGGTATTGCTGACCACGCTGGCCTTTAGCCTGTTGTTCCGCGTGGTGCCCAACCGTTTTGTGCCGTTGCGCCACGCTTTTATTGGCGGCGTCGTGGCGGCGGCGGCGTTTGAATCCATGAATCGCGCCTTTGCTTATTACATCGCGCACTTTCCGACTTATAAGCTCGTATACGGTGCGTTCGCCAGCATCCCGATTTTTCTGCTGTGGATTTATCTGTCTTGGCTGACCATTTTGCTGGGCGCGTTGATTACGTCATCGCTATCGCATTGGCGTGGCAATCCGGTCCAAAAAATCACTACTGCGGTAAAGCTTTATTATGCTTTGCGCATTCTCAGGGCGATGCATGAGGGCATGCACAGCGGGACGGTACAAACAATACCGACACTTTCCAAGCGATTACACATTGGCTTCGATCCACTAGAACAAATTTTGGAAGATCTGGCGCAAATCAAAGTAGTACGCAAACTCGCCGGCAGCGGCTGGGCGATGATACGCGATACGGAACATATACAAGTAAGTGAACTATATCGCCTATTCGTGTTCGAACCGTCCTCAATAGCTATGCGGCAGGATGATGCGGAGATTCATAAGTTTCTAGAGCAATTGGGGCAGCGCGTAGATACTGTGGCGACGATTACTTTGCAAGACCTGTTTGCCAAGTGCTAGCGACTTAGAACGGAAGTGAACGAATGGATGATGATATAGATAACATTACGGAATCTCCTTGTATAAGGAATTGTTGCCTGAATGATGACGATATTTGTCTTGGCTGTTTTCGATCATTGAAAGAAATTACACAATGGGGGCAAGCCAATAGTAAAAAGCGCATTGTGATTCTGCAAAATGCCCGGCAACGGCGTGAGGCACATTAATTGTTTATACTCTGCTGAGGGTATATCGAGTCAAGCCGCCACTACCAAAGTCATATCCGTCTCCCAAGTTGTGCGGCGCTGGATATCGCCGCGACTTGTCCCTGCGCTGATTATCAACAACCCATTTCAATGGGACATGCGCCTGAATATCCCCATTTGTATTTCTATTATATTCGATATATAATTCGCTAAATAGCGAAATACAAGCTTCAACTTTCCCAGAAAATTCGGCAGCCCCTTATGGCAAAAAAATCCACTCCCGACCTTGACGACATCATCAAGGCATTGGCTCACCCGGTCCGCAGGGAGATTCTTGGATGGCTCAAGAACCCCCAAAAATCTTTTCCTACCCAAGCCCACTCGTTTGAAATTGGGGTTTGCGCCGGAAAAATTTTTGAAAAAGCGAATCTTTCTCAATCGACTATCTCAGCCCACTTGGCCACTTTGCAACGGGCCGGACTTGTTACTGCCCAGAAAGTTGGACAGTGGATTTTCTATTCTCGCAATGAAGCCTTGATTGATAAATTCCTTGAGTGCATCAAGAGCGACCTTTAAAAACCTAGCAAAATTAAGGAAAACAAATTGAGCAACCTGATTGAACCCCTCCAAGTCGGTGAACTGAATCTTCCCAACCGCATCGTGATGGCTCCCCTTACGCGTTGCCGTGCCAGCGCTGGCCGGATACCGAATGCACTAATGGCCGAATACTACGCCCAGAGGGCCAGTGCCGGGCTGATTTTGAGTGAAGCGACCTCCGTGTCTCCGCAAGGGGTCGGTTATCCCGATACACCTGGAATCTGGTCGGACGCACAGGTTGAGGGCTGGAGGCGTGTAACGAAAGCCGTGCATGCCGCTGGGGGCCGAATCTTTTTGCAACTCTGGCATGTGGGTCGAATTTCCCATCCCGACTACCTCGATGGTGAACTGCCGGTTGCGCCGAGTGCCATCGCTCCCCAAGGCCATGTCAGCCTGTTGCGCCCCCAGCAGGAATATGTGACACCCCGAGCACTGGAAACTGCTGAAATCCCGGGAATCGTTGAGGCTTACCGCAAGGGCGCCGAAAACGCCAAACGTGCTGGGTTCGATGGGGTCGAAATTCATGGTGCAAATGGTTACTTGCTGGACCAATTCCTGCAGGACAGCACGAATAAACGTAATGATATCTACGGAGGTTCCATAGAAAATCGCGCCCGGCTTATGCTGGAGGTGACTGATGCCGTTATTTCCGTTTGGGGTGCGGGTCGGGTCGGAATGCACCTGGCTCCCAGAGGCGATGCCCATACCATGGGCGATTCGAATCCCTTGGGGACTTTTGGATACGTGGCGGAACAACTGGGCAAGCGTGGCATCGCCTTTATCTTCACCAGAGAATCATTGGGGGAAAATCGCATCAGCCCTGAATTGAAGAAACGTTTTGGCGGCGTTCTCATCGCAAACGAGGGCTTCAATCGCGAGACGGCTCAGCAAGTGATCGCGGCGGGCGAAGCCGACGCAGTATCTTTTGGTAAAAACTTTATTTCTAACCCTGATTTGCCGCGCCGCCTGCAACTGAATGTGCCCCTCAACGCATACCACCCTGAGACCTTCTACGGATATGGCCTTCAGGATCCGAGGGTGGGCTATACCGATTATCCGAGCTTGGTAGCCGAAATCGGATAGCCACGGATAAGTGTGAGTCGATAGCACGTTAGACGCTGACATAGCTTCACACTCATCGCACATTGCACAGAAGAAATTGCATGACCAATGGAAGAACTATTATGTCCAATCAATATTCACGTATCGCGATCGTTACCGGGGCAACTTCTGGTATTGGGGAGGCGACAGCAAGAAGATTTGTTGCCGGCGGCTATGGTGTAGTAGGCAATGCCCGTAATGCCGAAAAACTTCACGCACTTGAACAAGAGCTAGGGACGGCTTTTTGCGGCATAGCAGGCGATGCTGCTGATAGTACGGTTCTGGAACGACTCTTCGTTTCGGCAATCGAATGCTTTGGAAAAGCAGCCGACATCGTCGTTGCGAACGCCGGCCGAGGCTTGGGCGGTTCTGTCAAGGATGCCGATTTATCCAAGTTCGACGACATACTCAAACTGAACGTAACCGGAACCTTGGTCTTGTTACAAAAAGCTGCCCAGAAAATGGTGGATGGACAGCAATCCGACTACCCAAAACGGGCCGCAGATATCGTGATCATCGGGTCAGTTGTGGGGCGACACATATCGCCATTCAGCGCGGTTTATGGAGCCACCAAGTTCGCCGTCCATTCACTGGCGGAAGGGCTGCGCCGCGAGGTAGGGCCCAAAGGCGTTCGGGTATCGCTGGTTGAACCTGGCATCGTAGTCAGCGGTTTTCAGAATGCGGCGGGCTACGGTGACGATCTTGTGCAAAATTTCGAGGATAAGTTTGGTCCGTTGTTGCACGGGGAAGATGTGGCCAACGCGATTCACTACATCGTGACTCAGCCGCCTCATGTGCATATCAGCGATATCGTGATCCGTCCAACGCGCCAGGATTATCCCTGACCGAGATCGTGAGCATTGATAGGCAAGGCATGAATCACTAATTGACTCTCAGCAATAGAGGATGCGATGCGACAACGTGAACTGGGCTATTCTGGCTTGCGAGTCTCAGCCTTCGGGCTTGGTTGGATGGGAATATCGGAATTCTACGGCAGGCGAAATAAGGCGGGGGTGAGCTTCCTCGACACTGCCGATATGTACAGGATCGGATCGCAGATGCAAGCGCTAAACCGCCGATGTGGCCATGGAGTAGTTTAGATGGGCAGAGAAGGTTGATCATTGTGTTCCGGTGATCCATAGTTTAGTTTTTGCATGAAGCCATAGACTCAGTAGATGGCATGGTGACACCAACGCAAACACTAATGCACTGGTATGGCAGTTAATGCTTATTAAAGAGGTAACTTTTCTCGATGTGGATTGTTGAATTAGCTTTACGAAGGCCCTATACCTTTATTGTCTTGGCGATCATTAT